>Ga0335395_10000936_pt1 | contig 18451 bp, 17 predicted proteins | sample MAT02_FD_205744 | JGI IMG/M metagenome (GOLD analysis project Ga0335395, IMG submission 205744) | Freshwater microbial communities from Lake Fryxell liftoff mats and glacier meltwater in Antarctica - MAT-02 (spades assembly) (version 2) ...
GCGGCCGTCCACGCGTTCGCATAGACATCGAGGCTGGCGACCACGTGCTGCGCGGCCGCGGTCGCGTAGGCCAGCCCGGTGGCCTCAAGCGCGCGCGTCACGGTCGTCGAGCGCGCGGGATCCCAGACGTCGCGCAGTTGTTCCGCCGCGCCGCTACACACCTCACCGGCGTGCGCACGGGCCCGCAGCGCGCCGGCCACGGTGATCCCGAGCAAGACCACCCCGCCGGTCGCGAGCGCGATGGCTCGTCGACGGCGCGCTGGGTCTCGACCCAGCGCATTGAGCAGGCTCGGCATGTCGGGCCAGCGTCGGTCGGGGTCGACGTGTAAGCCACGGACCACGATCTCGTGGATCCACCTCGGCACCGGTCGGTGCTGCTTCGGCACGCGAATTTTGCCTCGGGTCACCGCGGCCATCAGCTCCGCGAGGGTCATGCCACCGAACGGCCTGGCCCCGTAGAGCGCCTCGAACAGGCTGACGCAGAAGCTAAACTGATCGCTGCGCGCGTCGATCGCCGCGCGCACGTACTGCTCCGGGGACATGTACGCCGGCGTGCCGATCAGCGAGCCGGCCTGCGTCAGCTTGGCGACCAGCGAGCTGCTCATGCGCAGGTCGGAGGCCGACTCGGCGGCGCTGTCGATCGGCGGTAGCGTCGGGATGTCACGACTCGCGCGCGCGAGCCCGAAGTCGAGCACCCGCGTGCGCCCGTCATCGCCGACGATCACGTTGTCGGGCTTGAAGTCGCGGTGCACGATCCCCGCCGCGTGGGCGGCCGCCAGCCCGCGGCCCGCTTGTATGAGCACGCCCACCACCTCCCGCCACCCGCGCGCACGCTCGGCCAGCCACAGCCCGAGCGTCTTGCCCTCGACGAACTCCATCGCCACGAACACCTGGTCGCCATACGTGCCGACCTCATACACCGCGGCGACGTTGGGGTGCGAGACGTGGGCCATCGCCTGCGCCTCGCGCAGCAGGCGGGCGTGCCCGAGGCTCGCCTGTTCCTGTTTGTCTCGTTGGTCGTGTTTGTCGTGCCTGTCATGGATGCGCTCCATCAGCAGCTTGACGGCGACCTTGCGGTCGAGCTGCTCGTCGTAGGCCATGTAGACCACGCCCATGCCGCCGGCGCCGAGCTGGCGCACCGCGGTGAAGCGGCCGATGCGAAACGGTCCCGACGGTGGAGTCCCTTGTATGCGCGGCGAGGAGCCGTCGGCGGCCAGGGTCATGTCCATCGGAGACAGCGCCGCGGGCAGCGTCTGTTGCCCGATCATTTGGCCGCCGGGTTCCATAGCCAGAGCCCTCATCATCGCAAAATCTCACGCCCAAGCGTGCAGATCACTTCCGCGCACGCGGCGCGCGTCACTCCCCGGGCTGGCCTTTTCAGCGCAGCAGTCCGCCGATGCGACGTCCGGTGCGCGCGCGCTGCCAGTCGGCGCGCAGGGTCCCGACCCCGAGCGCGTAGATCAGCCACAACACCAGCCCGACCGCGAAGCCCGTCAGCGTCGACCCGACGATCGGCGCCTCGGCTTGAACCTGTTGCAGCTCGCTCGCCGCCTGCTGCCAGTTCATGACGATGAAGCCGAGCAGGAGGGTCAGCAGCAGCGCCCGCGCGACCGCCAGGCTCGACAAGCGCTGCTGCCGCCCGAGCCCCGAGTGGTCGGGCTCGAGCAACTGCATCAACAGGCGCAGCCACGACGAGAGCATCGGTAGCAGCAGCGCGCCAGCCAGTCCGCCGAGGCCGGCGACCGCTTGGCGCAACTGGTCCGTCGACATCGGCGCACCCCCAACATCGGCCGGTCCGATCATGCTGACCATGCCGACGATCACCTGAAGAAGCTCCGGCGCCACCGCGGGAGCGTAGCGCAGATCGGCCGTCCTGTGGCCTGCGCGGGGCGCTATGCTGCGCCGCCATGACCGTCGCCACCCAGCTCACCCCCACGCAACAGCGGGCCGCGGAGATCGTCCGCGAGATCCAGGCCAGCATCTGTGCCGGCCTCGAGGCCGTGGAGCACGAAGCCGGCAGCGACGCCAAGTTCCTGTCCGACGACTGGACCCGCAGCGGCGGCGGCGGCGGCTTGACCCGCATCCTCCGCGGCGAGGTCATCGAGAAGGGCGGCGTCGCCACCTCCGTCGTGTTCGGCGAGCTGACCCCCACCTTCGCGGCCCAGCTCCCCGGCACCGGCAACAGCTTCTTCGCCACCGGCGTCTCGCTGGTATTGCACCCGAACAACCCGTTCGTGCCGACCGTGCACGCCAACTTCCGCTACATCGAGCACGGCGAGCGGCGCTGGGTCGGCGGCGGCGCTGACCTGACGCCGTATTACTTCTTCGAGGAGGACAAGCAGCACTTCCACGCCGCCTGGCAGGCCTACTGCGAGGCCCACCCTGGCATCGGCGATCACCCGCGGTTTCAGCAGTGGTGCGAGCGATATTTTTATCTCAAGCACCGCGGGGAGCACCGCGGCATCGGCGGGATCTTCTTCGACAACCTCGTCGTCAACCCCGACGACCCCGGCAGCGAGGACCGCCTGCTGGCCTTCATCCGCGACGGCGGCATGCGCTTCCTCGGCGCGTATCTTCCGATCCTCCATCGCCGCGTCGCGACCCCGTACGATCCCGCGCAGCGCCGCTGGCAGGAGCTTCGGCGCGGCCGCTACGTCGAGTTCAACCTGCTCTACGACCGCGGCACGACCTTCGGCCTCAAGACCGGCGGACGCACCGAATCGATCCTCATGTCGCTGCCCCCGCACGTGCAATGGGGCTACTGCGAGGAGCCCGATCCCGGAACTCCAGAGCATGCGTTGCTGGTCGAGCTGCGCCGTCCCGCGCTCGATGACGAAGCGATCGGGTAGATCCCCCTGAGACGCCACGGGAGGTTTGCCCCGGGTCGGGCCAGCCGCGACAATGCGACCCCCGTGGTCTCCCCTGTGCGCCTGGCCTGCCTCGCCGCGATCGTTGTGTGGCTTGGACCTGTCCTCGAGGCCAGGAGCGCCGACCCTCCCCCGCTGCGCCCCGCCCCGGGCCTGCGCAACCGGCCGCCCGGGCGCACCACCGTGCAGCACGAGCTGCGCGTCACGCCGGAGAACACCAACCGCGATGCCAGCGTGGTGACGCGTCGCGACCTCGAGGAGCGCCTCCCCAGGTCGGCCCCCGACGCGCTGCGCTTCGAGCCCGGCGTGTATGTGCAGCAGACGGCGCACGGCCAGGGCTCGCCCTACGTCCGCGGCCTCACCGGTCAGCAGACGATCATGATGTTCGACGGCATCCGCCTCAACAACAGCACCTTTCGTCAGGGCCCCAACCAGTACTTCTTCACGATCGACTCGCGCACGGTCCAGAAGCTCGAGGTCCTGCGCGGCAGCGCCTCGACCCGCTACGGATCCGACGCGATGGGCGGCGCCCTGCTCGCCACACCGATCGACCCCGGCATGCGCCTCGGCCTGCGCAAGTGGCAGGTCCACCCGCGCGCCATGCTCCGCTCCGGCACCGCCGATGGCGAGCTCGGCGGGCGCGCACAGGTCGACCTCTCCTACAAAGACAAGCTCGGCTTCTTCGGCGGCGTCGGCTACCGCGACGTCAGCCTGCTGCGCGCCGGCGGGCACATCTACTCGCCCAAGGATGGCAGAGAGGTCAAGACGCCCCTGTTCGCCGCCGACGGCGTCACCCAGCGCGGCACCGGCTTCAAGGAGCTCACCGCCGACGCGCGCCTGGTCTGGCAGGCCCACGACAAGCTGCGCCTCACGCTCGCCTACTACGACTACCGCCAGTCCGACGCCCCCCGCACCGACCGCTGTCCGCCTGCGACCGCGCCGCAGAGCGAGTGCCTCACTTACGACGAGCAGTACCGGACCCTCGTCTATACCGCCCTCGACCTGCGCGACGGCCCCGCCTTCGCCGAGAAGCTGCGCTTCACCGTCAACTATCAGAACCAGCACGAGCGCCGCCGCTACGACCGCGGCCCCGACTCGACTTACCGGGTCATCGGCCGCGACGAGGTCTACACCGCGGGCACTGGTCTCAACGTGCGCACCAAGGAGTGGGGCCCCGCCGGCAAGCTGCGCTTCGCGCTCAGCTACGGGTTCGACCTCTACCACGACACGATCGTCAGCAACGCCTGGAACCTGTACCTGCCGCCGGTCAATATTCTGACCGAGCTGACGAGGGGCCAGTACTTGAACGGCGGCAAGTACCTCACCTCGGGCCTGTGGACCGAGGGACACTTCAAGGTGCTGGACCGGGTCGAGCTTCGCGTCGGCGCGCGGGGTGCCTTCGTGTCCGCCGCGGCGCCGGCCGATCCAAAGACCCTCTCGGCCGGCGTCGACAAGCGCTGGGCCACCGCCGTCGGTGGTGGTGGTACCGCGCTGCGCTTGACCGACGGCGTGAAGTGGATCGTCAACCTCGACCAGGGCTTTCGCGCCCCGAACCTCGACGACCTGACCAGTCGTCAACAGACGGGCGCCGGTTACCAGGGTGAGAACGCGGATCTTCGCCCGGAGAAGTCGCTGTCACTCGAGTCCGGCGTCCGCGTCGAGCGCAAGTACGTCGAGCTCGCGCTGTTTGGCTATCAGACCGCGATCGACGGCATGATCGCCCGCCAGCCGCTCGACAAGTCGCTGTGTCCGCCCGGCGGCGACACCGGCTGCGCCGGCTCCCAGGCGACCTATCGCCTCACCAACCTCGAGGGCCGCTCGCTCATCCGCGGCTTCGACGGCGCGGTCCGCCTGTTCCTGCCCGCCGGCTTCGGCATGCGCACCACCCTCGCCTACGCCTGGGGCGACGGCCCGCATCCCGTCCCGGACTCGACCCCCGCGCGGATGCCCCTGTCGAGGATCCCCCCGCTCAACGGCACCGCCGAGGTCTCGTGGCGCGCCCGCGCCGGCTTCTACGTCGCCACTGCGCTGCGGTGGGCCCGCAAGCAGGACCGCCTCGCCCTCGCCGACCAGGACGACCAGCGCATCCCATTCGGCGGCACCCCCGGCTTCGCCGTCGTCGACCTGCGCGCCGGCTACCGCTGGCAGCCGCATATCCTGGTCGCCGGCGTGCTCGAGAACCTCGCCAACACCGCCTACCGCTATCATGGCTCGAGCATCAACGGCCCCGGCCGCGGCTTCAACATCCTGGTCGAGTTCGGATTTTGAACGACACGAGCACCTCCACCGACCTCGAGACCGGCGACCGCGACTCGCCCGCGTCGCTCGCCGCGCTGTGGATCGGCGTCGCCGTGGTGCTCGTCGGCGCGCTCGTGATCGCGGCGGTGCTGCTGATCGGCATCACTGGCGCCACCCGCGAGCCATTCACGACCGGCGAGATCCCGAAGGACTCGCCGCTGCACCTGCGGTCCACCGTGCGTCCGCCGCACGTGCTGCACCTCGCCGGCTCGGGTAGCAACCTCCCGATCACGCGCGCCCTCGCCGAGGCCTTCCAGGTCGGGCGGCCCGACCTCCACGTCGTCGTGTTCGCCAGCATCGGCTCGACCGGCGGGGTCCAGGCCACCTACGACGACGTCATCGACCTCGGCCTCGTGTCGCGACTACTACGCCCGCGCGAGGCCGCCCTCGGCCTCACGCTCACCCCCTACGCGCGGGTGCCCGTGGTGTTCGCCGTCAACCTCGGCGTGCCCGACGAGTCGCTCACCACCGCCGAGCTGCTCGAGATCTACGCCGGCGATCGCAGCACCTGGTCCGACGGCACACCGATCGTCGTCCTCCAGCGCGAGCGCGGAGACTCGAGCCACGCCGCCGTCGCCGCGGTCGCCCCCGAGTTCGCGGCCATCAACGAGCAGGCCTACCGCGAGGGCCGCTGGCGCGTCGTCGACAGCGACCAGGCCATGCAGGAGGCCCTCAGCATCACGCCCGGCGCCGTCGGCCTGTTCGACCTCGGCGCGATCGTCCTCCAACGCTTACCCGTGAAGCCCCTGCGGATCTCCGGCATCGCCGCCTCCGAGGCCAGCGTGCAGAGCGGCCGCTATCCGTTCGCCAAGGACCTCGCGTTCGTCGGCGTCGACCAGCCCGGCGCCGCCGCGGCGGAGCTGCTGCGCTTCGTCGACGGCGAGGACGGCCGCCGACTCATGCGCGCCAGCGGCTACATCCCGCTCCCGGAGGACCATTGAGCGCGCGGCGGCCACGACCTGTCCAAAAAGACAGCATCGGTCTGCGCCGCTACCTCGCCGCGCGCATGCTGCCGCTGGCGGTGCTGCTCGCCGTGTTGGTCTCGCTGTCGGCGCCGCTGGCCTACTTCGCGTTGACGGTACGCACGGTGCGGACGCGGGCCGAGGCGACCGCCGTCCAGGTCGCCGCGACGATCGGCCGGGAGCTCCAGGACCGGCCGGTGTTGTGGCGCTACGACGCGATCAAGCTGCTCGCGCACATCCGTGCATATACCAAGCAGCCGAGCATCGCCCGCATCGAGGTCGTCGACCGCAGCGGCGTGCGGGTGCCGCTCGACGACGAGCCGCTCGGCGCTCGCGTGGCGCTCGGCACCTTGTTGTGGGAGTCGGCGCCGATCGAGATCAACGAGCAGGTCGTCGGTCATGTGTGGGTCGGCGCCGTGCTCGACGAGGCGCGGGCTGGTGCGCTGCTGCTGCTCGTCCCCTTCGGCGGGCTCGGGCTCGGGCTCGCCGCGCTGATCTACTTCATTCCGGGTCGCGCCATGGCCCGCGCCGAGCGGCGCATCGAGCACAGCCAGGCCGCGCTGGCGGGCTTCAACCGGACCCTGGAGCAGCAGGTCGCCGAGCGCTCCTCGCAGTTGCGGGCCGCCTACGCCGAGCTGCAGGCCAAGGAGGAGCGGCTGCGCGACCTGTCGTCGCGGGCGTTGCTGCTCCAGGAGGCCGAGCGCCGGGTGATCGCCCGCGAGCTGCACGACTCTGCCGGTCAGGCGTTGACGGCGATCCGCATCAACTTGCAGATCATCGCGCAGTTGGCCGAGGCCGGTCCGCACACCTCCGAGAAGGTCGCGCGCCTGGCCGGCCGCACCCTGACGATCGCCGACGCCACGCTCGAGGAGATCCGTCGCGTGGTGATCATGCTGGGTCCGGCGATCCTCGACGACGTCGGTCTGGTCGCCGCGATCCAGCGCCTGTGTGACGACTTCAGCGAGCGCTCGGGCGGCCCCGACAACGGCCTGCAGATCGACTGCGAGCTCGACCCCTTGCCCGACAATGGTCTCAGCCCCGCACTCGAGAGCGCCTGCTATCGCGTGGTCCAGGAGGCCCTGACCAACGTCGCCCGCCACGCGCAGGCCACCCATGTCCAGGTGCGACTCGCTCTCTCACCGCGCAAGCTCCACCTCGAGGTCCGCGATGACGGCCTCGGCTTCGACCCCGGCGCGCGCGCGCCTGCGACCGGCACACCCGGCGGTCGTGGCCTCGTGGGCATGCGCGAGCGGGTGGAATTACTCGGAGGGATGATCCGCGTCGACAGCCGTCCGGGAGGGGGTACAACGGTCGTCGTCGACCTGCCACAGGTCACGCTAAGCGAAGATGGTGACGACACCGCCGTGGTCGTCGCGTGATACATTTTCGCCGTGCCTGCCGCTCGCGCCCCCATCCGTGTCGTCCTCGCCGAAGACCACACCATCGTCCGCGAGGGCCTGCGCGCCCTGCTCGACGTGCGTGACGACATCGAGGTCGTGGCCGAGGTCGCCGACGGCCGCGCGGCCGTCGAGGCCGCCGCGCAACACAAGCCCGACGTGATCGTGATGGACCTCGGCATGCCCGAGCTCAATGGCGTGGATGCCACCCGCCAGATCCGCAAGGACCACCCGCAGACCCAGGTGCTCATCCTCTCGATGCACGCCGGCGAGGAGTACGTCCGCCCGGCGATCCGGGCCGGCGCCAGCGGGTATCTACTCAAGGGCTCGGGCCTGTCGGATCTCGTCGCTGCGATCCAGGCGGTCGCGCGCGGCGACGCCTTCTTCAGCCCTTCGGTCGCCAAGATCGTCCTGTTCGAGTCGCGCCGCACCGACCGCCCGAGCAAGGACCCGGCCCCCGGGGACGCGCTGACCAACCGCGAGCGCGAGATCCTCCAGCTCGTCGCCGAGGGCAAGTCGAGCCCGGAGATCGCCAAGCAGTTGCAACTGAGCGTCAAGACCGTCGAGGGGCACCGCGGTCGCATCATGGCCAAGCTCGACGTCCACCACGTCGCCGGTCTGGTCCGTCACGCGATCCGCATCGGCCTGGTCTCCGCCGACTCGTGAGTCCGGACGAGTAGTTCCACTCGACCCCGGACCGCGGTGATCCACCGCTGTCGAGAGCGCGCGAGGCGAGTTTTGAGCCCAGTGGATCCCCTCGTGTCGACGCGCGGTGAACCTCCGTCGCGGCCAGCGTGCGCCTGTTTTACGGTCGTCTGACTTCAGGTGGCTTACATGACCCGCGGACACTGGACCCTCCCGCTCACGCTCGTGCTGCTGGCCCCCGCCTGCAAGGAGCCCGACCCCTCGGTCGACACGACCACCGACGACAGCACCTCTTTCGCGGACACCACTGGCGGATCGGCGACGACGGACGCGCCGACGACGGACACGCCGACGACGGACACGCCGACGACCGACCCGACCAGCGACAGCACCGGCGACCCGACCGGCGACCCGACCGGCACGCCCTGCGATGCCCTGCAGATCTCGCCGATCGACGAGGGCGCCTGTGAGGTGCTCGCCAGCGATTATCAGCCGCGCGTCAACAAGTCGAAGGACGACACCTGGGCCGCCTGTGTGGTCGACGCCGGCGTGTATAAGCAAGTCGACGCCAAGGTCCCCGGCTCGATCGCCCGCCTCGTCCAGTACGAGACGATCGCCGACCTGTTGTGGCGCAACGGCACCCCGTCCAAGGAGGACTTCACCGCCGCGCGCGACGCCTACATCACCCCCGAGGGCCTCGAGTCCCGTGTCGTGCGCCGCGAGGACCTGCATTCCCCTGAAATCCCGATGAACGAGTGGGACCCCCAGGTCGACTCCGACAAGCAGTGCACCATTGAGGCGCTGTGGATCAAGTACCCTGAGCGCTGCATCGGCCCGTCCACGCTGCGCCCGCTCATCGACGACGCCTTCATCGCCGGTCAGACCGGCGAGGGTGACGCGGACATCCACGCCGCCCGCATCCACGCCGGGCTCGACTGGTTCATGATCCTCTCGATCTACAAGGAGGCCAAGACCTGCGTCACCGTCAAGGCCGCGGATTGCGACTCCACCTGGGCCTACTACACCGGCGGCCAGAGCATCGACGCCGGCATCGGCATCGCCGGCACCCTGCGCCTCGCCAGCCAGAACACCCACGAGCGCATCCACGACGGCATCCTGGCGACCCGCTGCTGGCGTGACCTCAACCAGGATAACGGCATGTATCCGCTGCTCGGCGACGTCGACGCCGACGCCCAGGACCTGTTCGCGCAGGGCTGGGAGCAGCTCGACCAGGCGCTCCACCGCGGCTTCGCGGTGCTCGTGCGCGAGCAACTGGTCGCGTACATCAACGCCACCTGCGACAACACCGACCTGCCCGGGGTGTGGGCCTACCTGCAGGTCAACGGCCCGGCATTGCAGCGCGAGGCCGACGAGCGCGACGCGGCCGGGGCCGCCGCCCTCAAGACCTTGTGGGCCTCCGCGGCCCCGAGCGTGCCCGAGCTCGAGGCCGGCCTCCTGGCGCTCGACGCGATCTTCCCGTGTCCCTGAGGACATGTCCTTCGGGACATGAAATGGAATGCCAACGGAGAGGCCGGGCGTGGACCCGGCCTCTCCTCGTCGTAGGCGGAACAGGGATCGAACCTGCGACCCGCGCCGTGTAAAGGCGCCGCTCTACCGCTGAGCTATCCGCCCTCTCGCTGACCCATTCCTGGCCCGGGAGCCAGGAGCGGCCGGCAAGCTAGCACAGAAGCTCGGCCACCTGCGCGACGATCGTGCGCTCGTCCGGGCCCAGGTCCGCCAGCAATTGCGAGACCGTGCGCGACCCGCCGCGGGGGCGCAGATCCGGCGCCAGCGCGGCCAGGGGCGCCAGCACGAAGTCGCGACGCTCGAGCTCCGGATGCGGCAAGCGCAGGCCCGGCGCCTCGCACTCGAGCTCGATACCCCCGGACAACCACATCAAAATGTCGAGGTCGAGCGTGCGCGCCTCCCAGCGCTCGCGCCTGGTCCGACCGTGGCGCGACTCGAGCTCCTGCAAGGCGCTCAGCAGCGCGGCCGGCTCGGCCATCGTCCGCAGCTCGACCACCGCGTTCATGTACACCCCGGTCGACGGCCCCAGCGGCCGCGTCTCGAACACCGGCGAGCAGCGTACCAGCACCGTGCCCGGCACCACGCCTTCTCGCAGCGTGCGGGCTACGGCCTGCAAAGTGCCGAGCCGGTCGCCGAGGTTGCCGCCGAGCGCGACGTACACACAGGCTGCCGTGGCCACACGCGCGTCGACTGGGCCCTCCAGCACCGCCCCGAGTTAGCCGGTTCACAGGTCCGATGCAACCCCCTGCACCCGCGGCCAGCCGCAACTCAGCGCGCCACGGACATCGCCGCGCCGCTGCTCGGCGCCAGCGCGGTCTGCTCGTAAGGCACCACCACCTCGAGCACCACGCTGCGCTCCAACCCCACCCTGAGGATGCCGGCCCAGCGCCGTCGCTGCGGCACGGGAGCGCCGTCCATGCCCGCCGGCTCATCCGCGGGCGCCGGGTCGGGGGTCGGCCAGTGCTCCTCGCCAGGCAACATGAAGCGGGCGCGGCCCTCGAGGTCGGTGGTCGCGTGGCTGCGGTGCTCGCCGAATTGCAGCTCGAGCTTGCGTCCGCTGGCCGGCAAGCTCGGCGCGTCGCAATCTCCGGCGGCCCCCGGCCTCAGCACCACGACATCGGACCGTCGCACCCGGTCGCGGGCGCGGACGCTGTCGTAGATGCCGGCCCCGAGCGCGGCGGCGCCGAGCCCCATGAAGACACCGCCGAGCCGGCGTCCGGTCTTCGGGTCGCGCAGCTCGCCGCCGGCCACGGGCTCCGGGACCGCGAACAACTCGGGCCTGGCGAGGCTGAACGCGGCCAGCCCGAGCAGCACCGTCGCCAGCCCGTACTCCCAGTAGATCGCCGCGTCGGCGCGGCGGATCAGGTGCTCCGTGCGGACCGCCGCGACCCGCTCCACCACCTGACAGCGCCGGTGTTCGATCAGCTCGATCGCCACGCTGTCGCCGCGTTGCACCCACCGCGCCTCGAGCTGGCGCTCGATCACCTTGCGCTCGATCGACAGCGGCTCCCCGTGCGGCACCGTATGCTGCCGCGTGGTCTCCGAGATCTGCGCGCAACCTGCGAGCTGGACCGCGACGCAGGTCCAGCGCGCCAGCATGTTTAGCGCGCGCAGCATGGCGTGCTAGACGGCGACCCGCGCCCCGACCTTGGCCCCGACCACCCGTGCGACCGTCGCCATCAGCTCGTCGCCAGTGCGCTTGGCGATCCACTTGCCGTCCTCGTGGTCGAAGTGCCACGCGGTCGTGCCGGCCGCCATCCATACCTGCATCGCCGCGCTGTGGGCGTTGATCACGAAGCGCGACCCGTCGGCGAAGCTGATCGTCAGCACGTCGCCCGAGTGCTCGATGTCGAGGCCGTCGAGGTCGGCCTCACCCAGCGCCGTGTCGATGTGCTCGAGCGCCTTCGCCGACAGCTTGTGAAAATCCTTGACGTCCATACTTGCTCGCAGCCTTACGCGATCGCCCCCGGGCGGTCAATTCGTGGCCCCGGCCTCCGGCGCGGGCGCGGGCGCGGGTGCAGGCGCAGGTGCAGGCGCCTCCGGCGGCGGCAGCTTGATCCCGTGCAGGCGTTCGGCCTGCTCCGGCGTCAGCTCGACGATGTCGATCGAGCGCCCGTCGTGCAGCTTCACCGAGTGCGTCGCACCCTTGAGCTCGGCCTCGCGGGCGCTCGCCTCGTCCGCCTCGACCTGGGACTGGTCTCGCTCGTTGCGCCACTTCAGGTACGCCCCGTAGCCGAAGTAGCCGAACAGCGGCACGAAGATCAGCACGCGAATGAGGAGCGCCCTGCGCGTCATGCCTCGACTTTGCAGCAGCCTGGGCCGCGCAGCAAGGCCACCCCGGCTCCCGGCCTCGCTACCGCAGGCCCCTCAGGGCACCGAGGAGAAGCTGACAGTGCGCGAAGTCGTCGCCTCCACGCGGCTGTCCGGGTGCAAGCTACCCCCGCCGGTGGGCGTGAGGGGCACGGTCTGGGCCCGCGACAGCGTCACGAAGGCCGCGCAGACCCCGTCCGAGGGCGGCATCTCGGGTGTCAGTTCGACCTGCGACTTGGGGACCACGACCTCGCCGTCGTCGGGCTCCTCGAGCTCGATCGGCGCACCGAGGCAGGCAGTGCCGTCGATCTCGTCGGCGACCTTGATGGCGATCTTCGCGTCCGCGCCGTGGGGAGGCTCCCACGTGATCGTCAGCGCCGCTGCCCGAGACACCTCGCTGTCCGCGGTGGGCGACGAGATCTCGAAGCCCGGCGCGTCGATCGTGGCCGTGAACTCGCTGGTGCCATCGCCGGTGCGTAGCTCGAAGCGGCGGGTCAGTGGCTGTTGTTGACTGACCACGTCCAGCTCGGCCTCGTAGATCACCGCGCCGCTCGGGCGCTTGACCTCCGTCATGGCGACATCATCGACCCGCAGCCCGTGGTCCTCACACAGCTTCACGGGGATCGACCCGGCCGCGAGCTCGGGCCGACGCAGCTCGACCTCCACGCGCGCGCGCTCGCCGTTGTCGGTCAACTGCGCCGTCAGCAGCACGTCGTCCTCGAGGTCGGCGCACGCCTCGGAGCCGCCGCAGCCACCGGTGAGCACCGCCATGGCCACCGCCCCGAGCACGCCGATCGCCCCCCGCATGACCGCCAGCGTATCAGAAGCCGCGATCGTTCGTGGCGCGGATCAGCCCCACAGCAGCGGCTTGACGACCGCCATGATGACGATGAGCACCAGCGGCACGGTCGGCACCTCGTTGATCAGGCGGCACTGCCGTGAGGTCAGGTGGCAGGTCCCCGCGGCCAACTGCTTGCGCACGATGCCCGCATAGAAGTGATAGCCGAACACGACCGCGAGCCCGAGCAGCTTGACCTGAAACCACGGCTGCGCCAGATAGCCCGCAGGCCGATCGCTAAACAACAAGACCCCGAAGATCGCCGTGACCACCATCGACGGCCAGCAGATCCCGCGATACAGCCGGCGCTCCATCACCGCCAGCAGGGCCGTCACATCCGGCTTGTCGTGGTTCTCCACGTGGTACACGTACAGGCGGAAGATATAAAACAACCCGGCGAACCAGGTCACGACGCCGATGATGTGAAACGCCCGCAGCCAGTGGTAATCCACGCGCGGCAGTCTGCCATAGGCAGCCGCCTCAGGTCCCCGGCGTGTGACCGAACAGCGCGATGTGCAGCCGCTCGCCGAGGCGAAAGCCCCGCTCGATGCACGCGGACACCAAAGCACGGTAGCCCGCGTGCAGCGCGTTCGGGTCGGTACACTCGGGCATCACCAACACCCGGTCGCGCTCGCTGGCCGACACGCCGAGCTTCAGCAGCAAGTCCTCGACCTCCGCCAGGTCGGCGGCCGCCTCGGCCGCGCGGACCACGAACTTGAGCTGCCAGCGGTAACTGGCGAGCAGGCGAGCGAGCACCTCCGGGTCGAGGCGGGCCCGCTCGTGGCGCTCGGCGAGCTGCGGGGCGCGCACCCACGGCGTGCTGTGGGCCAGCTTGGGGCTGAGCGACAGCAGGTCGCAGGCGAGCCCGTCCAGCCACACGGTGCCGGCGGTCTCGACGGTGATGTGATGCCCCGCCGCGCGTAGCGCCTGGCTCAGCGTGGCGACCCCGGGGAACAGCAGTGGTTCACCGCCGGTCAACACCACGTGTCTCGGCCCGCGGGCGCAGAAGTCGAGGATCTCCGCGATCTCGGTCTGCGCTCCGGCGGGCGCCCAGGAGGTCGCCGGCGAGTCGCACCAGGTGCAGCGCAGGTTGCAGCCGAACACCCGCACGAACGAGCTGGGCACGCCGACGAGCACGCCCTCGCCCTGCAGCGACACGAAGCGCTCGGCTATCGGCAGCCTGGACGGACCGGTCATCGCGGCCCGTGAAATACCCCAGTTGCCGGCCGTCGACCAGCGTCATGCGTGCGCACGCTCGCACGGCGGACCCGCCGCGGCGGTGATACCCTCCCGCCGCTATGCAAAGGCCGCGAGTCAAGGTCGTCGATGTCCTCAAGCTGGAGCCGCCGCGCTCCGGCGTGCGCGTGAAGGGCTGGCTGCGCACCGTGCGTGACAGCAAACAGGTCGTGTTCCTCGAGATCAACGACGGCTCGTGCTTCGCCTCGGTGCAGGCGGTGTGTCCGGCCGCGCTCGCCAACTTTGAGCAGGTCCGCAAGCTGACCACTGGCAGCGCGGTCGAGGTCGTCGGCGAGCTGGTCGCCTCGCCGGCCGCCGGGCAGCGGGTCGAGCTTCAGGCCACCGAGGTGATCGTCGTCGGCCTCGCCGACCCGAGCTTCCCGCTGCAAAAGAAGCGCCACGGCTTCGAGTTCCTCCGCGAGATCGCCCACCTGCGCGCGCGCACCAACACCTTCGGCTCGGTGTTTCGCGTGCGCAGCACGCTCGCGCAGGCGGTGCATCAGTTCTTCCAGGACCGCGGCTTCGCCTACGTGCACACGCCGATCATCACCGCCGCCGACGCCGAGGGCGCCGGCGAGATGTTCCGCGTCAGCACCCTCGACCCCGACAACTTGCCGCGCGTCGACGGCAAGATCGACTACACGCAGGACTTCTTCAGCCGCCCGACCTACTTGACTGTCTCGGGCCAGCTCAACGGCGAGACCTTCGCCATGGGCCTGTCGGAGATCTACACCTTCGGTCCGACCTTCCGCGCCGAGAACTCCAACACCACGCGCCACGTCGCCGAGTTCTGGATGATCGAGCCGGAGATGGCCTGGACCGACCTCGACGACGACGCCGACCTCGCGGAGGCCTTCGTCAAGCACCTCATGCGCACCGCGCTCGACCACTGCGCCGACGACCTCGCCTTCTTCAACAAGCAGATCGACCCCGGCCTCATCGCCCGCCTGCAACACGTGGTCGACTCCAGCTTCGAGCGCATGAGCTACACCGAGGCCGTGCGCCGGCTCGAGCAGAGCGGCCAGAAGTTCGAGTTCCCGGTGTTCTGGGGCGCCAACCTCCAGGCCGAGCACGAGCGTCACCTGACCGAGACCCTGGTCGGCCGCCCGGTGTTCGTCACCGACTACCCGACCGAGATCAAGGCGTTCTACATGCGTCGCAACGACGACGGGAAGACCGTCGCAGCGATGGACCTGCTGGTCCCGAAGATCGGCGAGCTGATCGGCGGCTCGCAGCGCGAGGAGCGGCTCGACGTGCTCACCGGCGCGATCGAACACGCCAAGCTCAGCCCGGTCGACTACTCCTGGTACCTCGACACCCGCCGGTTCGGCTCAGTCCCGCATTCGGGCTTCGGCCTCGGCTTCGAGCGCCTCGTCATGTACGTCACCGGCATGGAGAACATCCGCGACGTGATCCCGTTCCCGCGCACGCCGAGGAACTGCGATTTCTAGAGCAAGTTAGATGGGCCTGGGGTCTGGAGTCCGCGGAGAGGTCCCGCCAAACTCCAGCGAAGTGACCGGGAACAACATCCCCGCAGGTACTGTGAGGAAAATTTGAAAAGCTACTGGCCTCGGTCTGGCGCAAACGCTAGCCTGGAAAACGTGGGCACAAGGGCCCTTTTGGTGCGGCAGACGAGGGGATGAGGGCCAAGGAACTAGGCATGAAGGATCTCCCAAGACTGGCGTCCAAAAGCGCCGGCACAGTGCCGATGTCAACGATGAGCTTGGTCTGAGGAAAGGATTACCCCTATGTACCTGCGAAGAAACAAAGTCCGTTGTGGCGAGTCGCGTAGGACCTACCTGTCGATCGCCCACAATGTCTGGTGGTCGGGCGAGGGCAACAAGAAGGCGCAGAGCCGGCCGATCGTGGTCGCCAGCTTCGGCGTCGAGGACCAGGTCGACGTCGACCTCGCACGTGACCTCGTGGCCGCGGTCGAGCGCTGCGCCCCGAAGTTCCAGGTGCGACGCGGCGAGGGCAAGGACGCCACGATGCGCATCGCCCAGGAGATCCGCAAGATCGAGCCGTTCCTCAAGGCGCTGGCGAGCCGCAAGCTCGGCCTCGCCGAGCACCTCCCGCCGCACCCCGAGCGCGCCGCGATCCTCGAGGCGCTCATCCGCGACAAGCTGAGCGACCCCACCGAGTCGTCGGTCGGCATCCGCCCCGAGGCCATCCTGTCCGGACTCAAGTCGGACCCGTCGGCCTGAGCGACTCCCTCGCCCGACCTCCTCGCCCGACCTCCTCGCCCGACCTCCTCGCCCGACCTCCTCGCCCGGCCTCCTCGCCCGGCCCATACGCTCGGGCGGTTCGTGTGGATAGCTCTCGTTGACATCTCGATCCTCGCGCGCGTCTGCTGCCCCTCCATTGAAGAGGCAGTAGACGCCGCGAGGATCGTCGTGTCAGCTCTCCAGCAGCTCGCGCAGGAACGCGGCCGGCAGCGACGCGTCCGGCTTGCGCGACACGAACACGTTCTTGCCGCCGCTGCGCAGCAGCGTGCCGGCGCCGAGGCGTGGGGCCAGCACCTCGAGGATCTGGACCTTCAGGCCGGCGAGGTCGTGGGGCGTCGCCAGCTCCTCAAACTTGGCCTTGTTGATCGGGTTCTTGCCGATCAACACCTCGCTGAGAAACTCGACCTTGACCGCGAAGTCGACGGCCTTGCCCTCGAGGCGGTCGCGTACATCCGCGGGCAGACCCTCGGGCGCGTTGCGCTCGATCTGCGGGACCAGGAAGGGCCGCAGCACCTCCGTCTCGGACAGCTCGGCCGGCAACGCGACGATGACGCCGCGATCGTCCTCGACGAACTTGAGCGAGCGCGCCAGATCGGTGCTGCGCTGCTGGATCTCCTGCTTCTCGGCGGCACGGTCGGCGGCGCGACGCTTGACGTCGTCGGCGGCGGTCATCGTCGGCGCCTTGGCGGCCGGCGCCGGGCGTCCCGCGGGGGCGCGACCCGCCGCGGGCGGGACGGACGAACCAGAAGGCGGGGCGCCGAAGCCCTGCGTCAGGCTCGTCGCGCGGGCGGGCGGAGGCGGCGGCTCGTCCTCGAAGCCCTCTTCCTCCTCGGCGAGCTCGGCCTCCGCAGCTCCGGCGGCCTGCTGGCCCACCAAGGTCATGAGCAGGGTCTGGTCGTTGCCGTGCGGCTCCATCAGCGAGAGGTCGATGCGCGGGCCGCCGGGGAAGCCGTCGGCGAGCTCGTCGATCGAGATGCGCATCTGCTCGCACAGGCGCGTGACGGGCAGGTGGGTGCCGGCCTGGCCCGGCGGGATGTCCTCGCGCCGGCTGTCGTCGGCGGCGACAGCCTGGCCGCGCTGGGCGACCAGGAAGCCCTCGCGTGGGTCCTCGCCGGTGCGCGCGTAGTACACGAACACCTGGCGCGGCACGATCTGGCTGACCACGAGGGCGAGGTCCATGTTCTCGCGCCAGAACTCGGCCGGGTCGTCGCCGACGACGGTGCCGTGGATCTGCGCGAGCGCGAGGGGCAGGCTCGGGTGGCGCGAGATCTCAATGGTCGCGTCGACGATGTTGCGGACCTTGCCGATCAACACCTCGGCGAGCGCGGCGGCCAGCATCGTCGGGCGGAACATGTCGAGCGGGAACAAGATCCCGCCGTGGCTCACTGGCGCTGTCGAGGTCATCGGGTCCATGGCGAAACTGGCGGGAGCATATTAGCCTGGCCCCAGAACTGCGAGGGAGAACTGCCAGCGCTCCCCGCCCTCCCCGGGGAATCTTCCCAGCACCAGCAGGGGCCCCGCGCGCGAGGTACACATGTGAAGTTCCTCCTGATGCGGGCCCGGGCTGCGCACCCAGGCGCCGGCGCAGGCGCTTGCCATTTGCTTGAGCGCCTGCGTCAATAGGGCGGCACTGTCGCCGTCCGTCAGGTCCGTGGCGACCAACCCCACGGTGCCGTGACGACTCAACTCGAGCATCAGCGGGTGCCCCAGCGGGTCCATCGCCGGCTTCGGGGGGCAGCGGACGCTGTCCGGCTCGAGCACCGCGGTCTCCTCCTCGGGCGGCTCGGCGCACAGGCTGTCGACCAGCGAGGCGAGCGGCGCGGTCGACACGCCCTGGGAGAGCAGCTCGGCGGTTTCGGCGGTGAAGGTGGCGAGGTCACGCCAGGCGCCGGGGTCGGCGAGCCCGCCGTCGTTGCGGCCGCCCGGCGTGGTGATGCCGCCGGTCCCGTCGGGCTTGCCGCCGCGGACCGCATTTTGCCACGCAGCCTGTGATGCCGCGGTCTCCCGCCCCGCGCATCCGCCGAGCAGGGCCAGGGCCACGAGGGCGAGGCGACGCAGCGGCGACATGCCCCCGGGGACGTAGCATCGCCCGGCGCGCAGGGCCAGCGGGCTGCGATCGCGCGGCCAGCCGCCTGCTGGACCCTTC
>Ga0335395_10000937_pt1 | contig 18449 bp, 13 predicted proteins | sample MAT02_FD_205744 | JGI IMG/M metagenome (GOLD analysis project Ga0335395, IMG submission 205744) | Freshwater microbial communities from Lake Fryxell liftoff mats and glacier meltwater in Antarctica - MAT-02 (spades assembly) (version 2) ...
AGTCCGTCTGAACCTTGTTGATTCATAAGGACTTAATCTGGTGGCCTGGGGCGGAATCGAACCACCGACACAAGGATTTTCAATCCTCTGCTCTACCGACTGAGCTACCGGGCCAGAGCGGCAGAGTATAGCAGCGCAAATGCGCGGCTCCCCCCGGGGATCAGGCTACGCTGCGCTTGCCGCGGGTCAGATCGACGCCGAGTTGCTTGAGCTTGCGGTAGAGGTGGGTGCGCTCCAGGCCGGTCTTCTCGGCCACACGGGTCATGGAGCCGTTTTCGCGTGCCAGGTGGTACTCGAAATAGGCCTTTTCAAACTCATCGCGTGCCTCGCGCAGCGGCTTGTCCAGGCCGAAGCTCTGGCGCGGCATCAGGCTGTTGTCGACAGCGCTGGCGGCCTCGCTGGCTACGTCGACCACCAGCTCGATGGACATGCTGCTGGCCACAGGTGCAAATGCGGGGGATTGCAGCTTGCGCACCGTGCCACGGGTGAGGCCCTGCTCGACCGCCTTAAGCAGTTTCTGCATCGTGATCGGCTTTTCCAGGAAGGCCAGGGCACCGATTTTGGTCGCTTCGACGGCGGTATCGATGGTGGCGTGGCCACTCATCATGATCACCGGCATCGTCAAGGCACCCGCAGAGGACCATTCCTTGAGCAGTGTGACGCCGTCGGTGTCAGGCATCCAGATATCGAGCAGTACCAGGTCGGGACGGTCGCGTAGGCGGGCTTCACGGGCCTGCTGCGCATTTTCGGCGACCTCCACCGTATGGCCTTCGTCGTTGAGGATCTCCTGCAACAAATCCCGGATTCCGAGTTCGTCGTCGACCACAAGAATGTTTGCCATATGACTGTGCTGCCCCTTGCCTGTGCCGACACGCCCCTTTAGGCTGGGCCGCTGTCCGGATCGGTATTGTCCACCGCGAATGATAACGACACTTGCGCGCCCAGTACTCGGCCCTCGTCGGTACGGTTCGCAATGTCGATGCGCGAGCCATGTTCGTCGGCAATTTTCTTGACGACCGCGAGTCCAAGACCCGTGCCCCTTGCCTTGGTGGTGACATACGGTTCGAATGCGCGCTTGAGAATGTTGTCAGGAAACCCGGCACCCTGGTCCTGCACGACCAGGCGCACCCGGCGGCTGGCGCTGCGCCAGACTGTGCGCAAGGTGACGCAGCGGGTCATCCCGGGCTCCGATGGCAATGCCGCGGTAGCGTCCTGTGCGTTTTGCACCAGGTTGTGCACCACCTGGCGCAACTGCTGCGCGTCGCCCAAGATGCGCGGACAGCGTGGGTCAAGTTCCATCTGGACCGGCACCGTGGCATTGTCCCTTTCATACAACTGCACGATGTCCGTCAGCAAGGCGTTGAGATCAAGTGGCTTGAGTTCGGCCGCCGGCAACCGGGCATAGTCGCGGAATTCGTTGACCAGCCTTTTCATCGCGTCGACCTGGTCGACGATGGTCTTGACCGATTTGGTCAGTACCGCCTGCTCGGGTGCCGCCAACTTTCCGGTGAGCTTCATCTCCAGACGCTCGGCCGAGAGCTGGATCGGGGTGAGCGGATTCTTGATCTCATGCGCCAGGCGGCGGGCAACCTCGCCCCAGGCCTGCGCGCGCTGCGCCGACACGATCTCGGATATGTCGTCGAACACCAACAGGCGATCGGTACCGGGCAACTTGGCACCGCGCGCCACCAGCACGATGCTGTGGTCCTGGGCCTGCAGCGCCGCGCCACCGGCGATGCCGCCCAGCTCGAACGACTGTTGCCAGTGGTCGAGTCCGTCCGCGCTGCGCTCACCCAGGAAGGCATCGAAGCGGCCCTGGACCTGTTGCGCGAACTCCGACAGCCCTGGCACAGCATCGAGTCGCTGACCTTCGTAGGCCGCCAGCGGCAAACGCAGGATGCGGGTGGCACCGGGGTTGGAAGAGCGGATCACGCCTTGCGCGTCCAGCACGATCACGCCTGCCGTCAGGTTGTCCAAGATGGTCTGCAAATTGGCGCGCGCCGCATCGACCTGCCCCATGCTGGCACTCACCGCCTGGCGTGCATCGGCCAATTGCTGGGTCATGTTGGCGAAATCGCGTGTCAGGCCGCCGAGTTCGTCCCGACTGCTGAGCGTGAGCTTGGGCGTCAGGTCGCCGGCAGCGACCTTGCTCACACCGTCCGCGAGCAACAGCAAGGGACGCACGATCTGGTTGCCCAGCACCACCGCCAACAGCACCGCGCCGAACACCGCCAGGAAAAGACTCAGCGTCAGGGTGCCGATATACATGCGCTTGAGACCTTCACGCGCCAGGGAGCGCTCCTGGTATTCGCGGTAGGCCTGCGTCACGGACAGCGCATTGGTCACCAGCGCTGTGGGCAGGGCCTGGGTCACCAACACGAAGCGCGGTTCATCAAGCACCGCAAAATTCGGGTTGGGCACCAGCACCAAAACCTTGACGCGCGCTTCGCTGGCGGTGGAGTCGGTGGCGTCCTCCAGACCCTCGATCCAGGTCACCGACCGTGCGCCGCGTGCCGAGCGAAATTGCTGTGCCGACGGCCGCTCGGCGGTGAGCGTGAACCGCGACTGGCTGGCCGATGCAATCAGCTGTCCCGAGGCGGCAAACAGGCCAATATCGCTGGCGCCGAGCTGGTCGCGCAGCCGCTCCAGCGGCAGCGTCATGGCGGCGTTGGCAACGCCGGACAATTGCGGTGCCGCCAGGCGGGCCTTGTTGGTCAGGCCGTCCGAGAGCGCCTCCAGCGAGACGCGGCCCAGATTCAAACCGGCATCCAATGCGCCTTCGACCTTGACATCGAACCAGGTTTCAATCGAGCGCGACACAAACTGGTACGACACCACATAGATCAACATGCCCGGCGCAAAACCAGCCAGGGCAAACACCGCAGCAAGCTTGACCAACAGTCGGCTGCCAAAACGACGCCGACGCAAGCGCAAATAAAGCCGCAGGCCGATCCAGGCGATGACCAGCAACAGCACACCTGCCACGACGACATTCAGGCCAAACAACAAGGCGTAGTTGCGCTCGTACAACTCACGGTTGTTGGTGGCCTGCGTCAGCAGGAACAGCAGCACCAGGCCGATCGCCGCCATCGCCGCGACGCCCACGCCCACCGTCCAGCGCAGGCCGCGGGTGTCCTGTGCGCGCGGTGTGGTGGCACCCGGGCGGTCGGACGGGTTCACCGGCTGCCCTCGGGTCCGATCTGCTGACTGGCGCTGACGCCGACTTTCCAGTCGGACTGGCCGAAAGCGCCGATCTGGAACGGGCGTGGCAGCTGGGTCATGTCCAGGCCGAAACGGAACTCCACCTTGAGGGTCGTATCGTTGTCGATCATGCTGGAATCGGCAATCTGCCAGCCCGAGATGCGCTGCATCGCGGCCAGGGCCTGGTCCAGCGTATCGAAATTGAGGTTCAGCGCCAGGCCCAGGCTGTTGGTCGTCATCGGACCGGACGCGACATTGAGCCGCCAGCGACGGGTCAGTGGGTGAAACGCCAGGCGCATGTGCCGCTGGGCGCTGGCCACCTTCTTGTCGCTCCAGTACCAGCGGTGGCGCACCAGATCGGCCTCGGCCAGGAAGACCATGGCGACACCCTTGAGCAGCGCATCCTCCACAGCCGCAGGCAGGACGAGGTGCACATTGGCATACAGCACCAGCCCCTCGGATGTACGCTCCAGCCGTAGCTGCGTAACGTCGGACACATCCTGCGCCCTGGCAACGTGCAGCGAGCCTAACAGAAGCAGGCAGCCCGCCAGCAGCCACGCGGTCAGGCGGTCAGAGCGTGCGCTTCTCCAGCAATGCGTAAAAAAATCCGTCATGGTCACCGTACCGATTGTCCGGGACAGTTGCATTGTTTTCGGCCAATCGCGGCAGCAAATGCCCTGGAGAGGGCAGCAAAGCGGCGTCGGTGTTGTGTTCAACAAACGTTTGCACTTGCCTGTCGCCCTCGGCACGAAATACCGAACAGGTGCAATACAGCAAACGTCCGCCCACCCGCAACAACGGCCACAGACCTGCCAGCAGCCGGGCTTGCTGCTGGGCAAGTTGGTCGATGTCGGAGGCGCGGCGCAGCCAGGGAACGTCCGGATGGCGTCGCACGATGCCCGATGCGGTGCAGGGCGCATCGAGCAAGATGGCGTCAAACGGTTCGCCGCTCCACCATTGCTGCGGCTGCGCCGCATCGGCGGCCTGTACCTGGGCCTGCAAGCCAAGCCGCTCCAGCGTCTGATGGATCCGGGCGCACCGCGCAGGGTCTACATCGAGCGCAGTCACGGCGCAGTTCGCCAGCTCGAGCAGATGAGCGGTCTTGCCGCCAGGCGCGGCGCAGGCGTCCAGCACACGGAACGTCGGTCCCGTAGGCATGCCCTGCAGCAGCAAGGGTGCCGCCAGCTGCGCGGCGGCGTCCTGAACGGACACCAGTCCCGCATCGAAACCCGGTATCCGATGCACCGGCATAGGGCTGGTCAGCTGCACGCCCACGGTGCCGACCGCACTGGCAGCGATGCCCTGGCTGGCCAGCAGCGCCAAATAGTCCGTCTGACCGCTGCGCCGGCAGTTGACCCGCAGCGTCATGGGCGCATGCACTCGATCGGCTTCGAGCACCTGTTGCCATTGATCGGGATGGTCCTCGCGTACGCGAGCGATCCACCAGGCAGGATGGTTCCAACGCGCAACCGGATCGCTCTGGCTGGCAGCGACCAGAACGTCGCGCTCGCGCAGGAAGCGCCGCAGGCAGCCGTTGATGAATCCCGCCTGGCTACGGGTCTGGCGCATGCGCTTGGCGGCCTCGACCGTCTGGTCCACCAGGGTGAACGGCGAATAAGGTGCCTGCGCGGTATCCCAGGCCAGTGCCAGCGACACGCACAACAAGGCATCCGCGTGCGGCGGCGGCAACCGGCGTACCAACTGCCCGCGCAGATGTTCTGCCCGCGACAGCGACCGCCAGACCTGAAACGACAACGCCTGCACAGCGGGGCGCAAAGCAGAATCGACCTGATCCAGTGCCGCCGTGCCCGAGCGCCCGCTGCGCAGCGCGATCAGGCACTGTGCCGTGGCCTGCAGCAACTGCCACAGTGCGATGCTGCCGGCGTCTTTGTCATCGCCTGCCAGATGACGATGGGAGCGGCCAAGGGGCGAACCTGCAGCGCTCATACCTGCGCGGCCGGGGAAAAGCCGAACACGTAAGCCAGCATCGACGCAGGGAACTGGCTGATCGCGGCGTTGTAAGCCTGTACGGCGGTGTTGAAATGCGTCGAGGCCTCGCGCACCGCCACGCTATGGGATTCCCATGCGCGCTGCACCGCCGCCGCTTCAGGTGAGGCAGACATTGTTGCACCATCCAGGCGATGCGACCAGACGTCGTGGACGGTCGCGTACGCAGTTCGCAACGCGGCGACCGCGTCGGCATCGAGCGGTTGCTTGCGCGCAATCCCCAGCGCCACCTCGAGCTGAATCGCCGCAGCCTGCAGGCCGGCAATGCCCTGCGCAGCCGTCGCACGCCTGGGAGCCGCGCCATCCTTCATCGTTGCCAGTTCCGGCCGCGAGGCGGCTTCGCCCAGCAAAGCCAGTGCCTGCCCCATGCGCTGCTCCACCGCCGCAAACTGGCTGATGACCTGGGCGCGTAGGCGCACCAGGCGGTTGTAGGCCCCGAGCGACCAGATCGGCACCAAGGCGACCACGAGCCAGAAAACCACGCCGCCGATCATGGCGCTGCACTACAACCACCGCCAGGCAGGCCGGACGAGCAGCAGCATGCACAAGAAAAACGCCCCAGACCCCGGCATGCGGAGACTGGGGCGTGCGGCTGCAACACGGCCGACACTGCAGCGACCAGGCCTACTCGGTCACAGCTCCCGCAGCGCCGCTGGACGCTTCACCGTCGGCGTCATCGTCTGCGGTGGCAACCGCTTCGGTCTCACCTGCCAGCTCAGCGGCTTCGGCTTCGGCAATGGCGCGACGCTCGGCATCGTCCATGTTTTCGCGCACATCGCGTGCCTCGTGATAGGCCATGCCGGTGCCCGCTGGAATCAGCCGCCCAACGATGACGTTCTCCTTCAAGCCCCGCAGCTCGTCGCGCTTGCCCATGATCGCAGCTTCGGTCAGCACACGGGTCGTTTCCTGGAACGACGCAGCACTGATGAAGCTGTCGGTGGACAGCGACGCCTTGGTAATACCCAGCAGCAGGTTGGTGAACGTGACGGGGATCTTGCCCGCGGCGCGCAAGGCGTCGTTGGTATTGAGCATCTCCGAACGCTCGATCTGCTCGCCACCGATGTAGGTCGAATCGCCGACGTTGTCGACCACCACGCGGCGCAGCATCTGACGCACGATCACCTCAATGTGCTTGTCGTTGATCTTCACGCCTTGCAGTCGGTAGACGTCCTGCACTTCGTCGACGATATAACGCGCCAGTTCCTCGGGACCCAGCAGGCGCAGGATGTCCTGCGGGTCGGCCGGGCCGTCGACCACCGACTCACCCTTGTTGACCACCTGGCCTTCGTGCACCAGCATGTTCTTTTCCTTGGGCACAAGTTCTTCCCAGACCTTGCCTTCCGGATCGGTGATCTGCAAGCGGATCTTGCCCTTGGTCTCCTTGCCGAACGACACGGTGCCAGTCATCTCGGCCAGCTTGCCGGCATCCTTGGGCGAACGCGCCTCGAACAACTCGGCCACCCGCGGCAAACCGCCAGTAATGTCGCGCGTCTTCTGGCCTTCGATCGGGATACGGGCCAGCACTTCGCCCGGGCCGACGTCTTGGCCGTCACGCACCTGGATCAGGGAACCGACCGGAAAGCCGATCGTCACCGAGTGGTCGGTGCCAGGGATCTTGACCTCGCTGCCATTGGTATCGATCAGCTTGACCTGCGGACGCACGATCTTGGCTGAACCACGGCGTTTCGGGTCGATGACCACCAGCGTGGACAAGCCCGTGACCTCGTCGAGCTGCTTGGCCACCGTCAAGCCTTCTTCCACGTTCTCGAATTGCGCCTTGCCGGCAAATTCGGTGATGATGGGTCGGGTCAGCGGATCCCAGTTGGCCAGGATGCCGCCCGCCTTGACCGCCTGGTCGACGGTGACCGTCAGCACCGCGCCGTACGGCACCTTGTGGCGCTCGCGTTCGCGTCCGTGCTCGTCATGGATGACGATCTCGCCCGAACGCGCTATGACAACCAGTTCCTTCTTGTTGTTGGTGACATACCGCATCGTGGCATTGAAGCCGATCGTGCCATTGGACTTGGCCTCCACACTGGAAGCAATCGCCGCACGCGAGGCCGCACCACCGATGTGGAAGGTACGCATCGTCAGCTGCGTGCCGGGTTCGCCGATCGACTGCGCGGCGATCACACCGACGGCTTCACCGTGGTTGATCAGGCCGCCGCGACCGAGGTCGCGGCCATAACACTTGGCACAGATGCCGAAGCGGGTTTCGCAGGTCAGTGCCGTGCGCACCTTGACCTCGTCTACACCAACGCTCTCGAGCTCGTCGATCACGTCTTCATCCAGCATGCCGCCAGCCGCGACCAGCACCGCGCGGTTTTCCGGATGCACAACGTCTTCGGCCGCGACACGACCCAGGATGCGGTCGCGCAGCGATTCGATGACCTCACCACCCTCGACGATGGCGCGCATGAAGGCACCGTCCTGGGTACCGCAATCCTGCTCGGTCACGACCAAATCTTGCGTCACGTCCACCAGGCGTCGGGTCAGGTAACCCGAGTTGGCGGTCTTGAGCGCGGTATCGGCCAGGCCCTTGCGTGCACCGTGGGTCGAGATGAAGTACTGCAACACGTTCAGGCCTTCGCGGAAGTTAGCCGTGATCGGGGTCTCGATGATGGAGCCGTCCGGCTTGGCCATCAGGCCCCGCATGCCGGCCAGCTGGCGAATCTGGGCCGCAGAACCGCGGGCACCGGAGTCAGCCATCATGTAGATCGAGTTAAAGGACTCCTGGTCGACTTCATTGCCATGGCGGTCAATGGTCTTTTCCTTCGCAAGCTGGGCCATCATGACCTTGGACACTTCGTCGCCAGCCTTGCCCCAGATGTCGACCACCTTGTTGTAGCGCTCACCCGAGGTCACCAGGCCGGACGCGTATTGCTGACCGATCTCCTTGACCTCTTTTTCAGCACGCTCGATGATGCCGGGCTTTTCCTTGGGCACCAGCATGTCGTCGATACAGATCGAGATGCCGGCCTTGGTCGCCAGGCGGAAACCATACTGGAGCAACCTGTCGGCGAAGATGACGGTCTCCTTGAGACCGCACTTGCGGAACGACACGTTGATCAGCTTGGAGATTTCCTTCTTCTTCAAGGCCTTGTTGATGTTGGCAAACGGCAGCCCCTTGGGCAGGATTTCCGACAACAACGCACGGCCGGCCGTGGTTTCCCACAGCTGGGTGGACGGCACCAGCTCGCCGGTTTCCTTGTCCTTGGTGTACTCGGTCAGGCGCACATTGATGCGCGACGTCAGCTCGACCTCGCCGGCATCGAACGCGCGCTGCACTTCGCCGGTGTCGGAAAAGATCAGGCCCTCGCCCTTGCCGTTGATGCGCTCGCGGGTCGTGTAGTACAAGCCGAGCACCACGTCCTGCGACGGCACGATCGACGGTTCGCCGTTGGCGGGGAACAGCACGTTGTTGGAGGCCAGCATCAGCGTGCGGCACTCCATCTGCGCCTCCACCGACAGCGGCACGTGTACAGCCATCTGGTCGCCGTCGAAGTCCGCGTTGAACGCGGCGCATACCAGCGGGTGCAGTTGAATGGCCTTGCCCTCGATCAGGATCGGCTCGAAGGCCTGGATGCCCAGGCGGTGCAGCGTGGGCGCACGGTTGAGCATCACCGGGTGTTCCTTGATGACCTCTTCCAGGATGTCCCACACCACCGGCGTGCCGGATTCGACTTCCTTCTTCGCCGCCTTGATCGTGGTGGCGATGCCCATTGCCTCCAGGCGCGAGAAGATGAAGGGCTTGAACAACTCGAGCGCCATCAGCTTGGGCAATCCGCACTGGTGCAGCTTGAGCGTCGGACCGACCACGATGACCGAACGGCCGGAGTAGTCGACGCGTTTGCCCAGCAAGTTCTGGCGGAAACGACCGCTCTTGCCCTTGATCATGTCAGCCAGCGACTTGAGCGCGCGCTTGTTGGCACCGGTCATCGCCTTGCCGCGGCGGCCATTGTCCAGCAGCGAGTCCACCGCCTCTTGCAGCATGCGTTTCTCGTTGCGCGCGATGATCTCGGGTGCCTTGAGCTCGAGCAGGCGACGCAGGCGGCTGTTGCGGTTGATGACGCGACGATACAGGTCGTTCAGGTCGGAAGTGGCGAAACGGCCACCGTCCAGCGGCACCAGCGGACGCAGGTCCGGCGGAAGCACCGGCAGCACCTCGAGCACCATCCAGCCAGGCTTGATGCCCGACTTGCGGAACGCCTCCAGCACCTTCAGGCGCTTGGCGTTTTTCTTGATCTTGAGTTCGGAGCCGGTCAGATCGTTGCGCAGCTTCTCGATCTGCCCGTCGATGTCGATGCCCTCGAGCAGATCCTTGATACCCTCGGCACCCATCTTGGCCGTGAACTCGTCGCCGTATTCCTTGAACTTGGCGTCAAAGTCGTCCTCAGTCATGATGCTGTACTTCTTCAGCGGAGTCATGCCGGGGTCGGTCACGACATAGGCCTCGAAGTACAACACGCGCTCGATGTCGCGCAGGGTCATGTCCAGCACCAGGCCCAGTCGGCTGGGCAGCGACTTCAGGAACCAGATATGCGCACAGGGGGCGGCCAGGTCGATGTGGCCCATGCGTTCGCGGCGCACCTTGGTCTGGGTCACTTCGACGCCGCACTTCTCGCAGATCACACCGCGGTGCTTGAGGCGCTTGTACTTTCCGCACAGGCACTCGTAGTCCTTGATCGGGCCGAAGATCTTGGCGCAGAACAGGCCGTCGCGCTCGGGCTTGAAGGTGCGGTAGTTGATGGTCTCGGGCTTTTTCACCTCGCCAAAGGACCAGGAACGGATTTTCTCTGGCGACGCCATGCCGATGCGGATCGCATCGAAATGCTCATCGGGCGTGAACTGCTTGAACAGGTCGAGTAGTGATTTCATGTTTCTCTCCAGTATCTGATCGGTTCAGAATGGCGACCGCGTGCTGCGGCGCGCTATCCTGCAAGGCATGGGTTTAGCTCCGTTCGAGTTCGATATCGATCCCGAGTGAGCGGATCTCCTTGACCAGCACGTTGAACGATTCCGGCATGCCGGCCTCGATCGCGTGTTCGCCTTTGACAATGTTTTCGTACACCTTGGTCCGTCCCTGCACGTCGTCGGACTTGACCGTCAGCATTTCCTGCAGCGTGTAGGCGGCTCCGTAAGCTTCCAGCGCCCAGACCTCCATCTCACCGAAACGCTGACCACCGAATTGCGCTTTGCCGCCCAGCGGCTGCTGCGTAACCAGGCTGTACGGGCCGGTGGAACGCGCATGCATCTTGTCGTCCACGAGGTGGTGCAATTTCAGGACATGCATGTAACCCACGGTGGTCGGACGCTCGAAGGCTTCGCCACTGCGGCCGTCGAACAGATTGGCCTGCGTGCGTGTCGCCGTCAGGCCCTTGGCCTTGACGATGTCGTCCGGGTACGCCAGCTTGAGCATGCTGCGGATCTCTTCTTCCGACGCGCCGTCGAACACCGGCGTCGCGAACGTGGCACCTTTGGCAAGGTTCGATGCCATTTCGAGCACCTCGTCGTCACCCAGCAGCGACAGATCTTCCTTGTGGCCGGAGCCGTTGTACAACGCGTCCATGATCTGGCGCAGTTCTGCCACCTTGGATTCGGCCTGCAGCATGTCACCGATTCGTTGGCCGATTCCCTTGGCGGCCCAGCCCAGATGCACTTCCAGCACCTGGCCGACGTTCATCCGCGAGGGCACGCCCAGCGGATTGAGCACGATATCGCACGGCGTGCCGTCGGCCATGTAGGGCATGTCTTCGACCGGAACGATCTTGGACACCACACCCTTGTTGCCGTGGCGCCCGGCCATCTTGTCGCCAGGTTGCAGGCGGCGTTTGACAGCCAGGTAGACCTTGACCATCTTGAGCACGCCAGCGGGCAGTTCGTCGCCTTGCGTGAGTTTTTTTCGCTTTTCCTCGAACTGCAGGTCGAAGCTGTGGCGCGTCTGCTCCAGCGAGTTCTTGATGCTCTCGAGCTGGCTGGCGACATCGTCGTCGGCCGGGCGGATGTCGAACCAGTGGAAACGCTCGACTGCTGCCAGGTAGGCCTTGTCGATCTTGCTGCCCTTGGCCAGCTTCTGCGGCCCGCCATTGGCGATCTTGCCGGTCAGCAATTTTTCGATACGGTCGAACGCGTCAGCCTCGACGATGCGCAGCTGGTCGTTCAGATCGAGCCGGAAACGCTTGAGTTCGTCGTCGATGATCTGCTGGGCCCGGCGGTCGCGCGGGATACCTTCGCGGGTGAACACCTGTACGTCGATGACGGTGCCTTGCGAGCCCTGGTCAACGCGCAAGGACGTGTCCTTCACGTCACTGGCCTTCTCGCCGAAGATCGCGCGCAGCAGTTTTTCTTCCGGCGTCAGCGTGGTCTCGCCTTTGGGCGTGACCTTGCCCACCAGCGTGTCGCCTGGCATGACCTCGGCACCCACGTAGATGATGCCCGACTCGTCCAGACGGTTGAGTTGCTGCTCCGAGAGGTTGGGAATGTCGCGTGTGATCTCTTCGGCACCCAATTTGGTGTCGCGCGCCATCACCACCAGCTCCTCGATATGGATCGAGGTATAGCGATCGTCGGCAACGACGCGTTCGCTGATCAGGATCGAGTCCTCGAAGTTGTAGCCGTTCCAGGGCATGAACGCGACCAGCATGTTCTGGCCCAGTGCCAGCTCACCCAGGTCGGTCGATGCGCCGTCGGCGATGACGTCGCCTTTGGACAGCTTGTCGCCCTTCGTGACGATCGGCCGCTGATGGATGTTGGTGTTCTGGTTGGACCGCTGGTACTTGATCAGGTTGTAGATGTCCACGCCAACTTCGCCCGCCTGGGCTTCGTCGTCGTTGACGCGGATCACGACACGGGTGGCATCGACATAGTCCACGATGCCGCCCCGGGTAGCCGTGACCACAGTGCCGGAGTCGATCGCCGACACACGCTCGATACCGGTGCCGACAAACGCCTTCTCGGGGCGCAGCACCGGCACAGCCTGGCGCTGCATGTTGGCACCCATCAGTGCGCGGTTCGCGTCGTCGTGCTCAAGGAACGGCACCAGCGATGCCGCCACGGAGACGATCTGCGCCGGCGACACATCCATGTACTGGATCTGGTCTGCAGCCACCAGAATCGACTCGCCTTTTTCACGGGCCGACACCAGGTCGCCCGTGAGCTTGCCGTTCTGGTCCAGCACGGCATTGGCCTGGGCGATGATGTACTTGCCTTCTTCGATCGCAGACAAATAGTCAATTTGCGTCGTCACATGGCTGTTGACCACGCGGCGATACGGCGTCTCGATGAAGCCGTAGTCGTTCAGGCGGGCGTACAGCGCCAGCGAGTTGATCAGACCGATGTTCGGACCTTCAGGCGTCTCGATCGGGCAGACCCGGCCGTAATGGGTCACGTGCACGTCGCGCACCTCGAAACCTGCGCGTTCACGGGTCAGACCGCCCGGGCCCAGAGCCGATACACGGCGCTTGTGGGTGATCTCGGACAGCGGGTTGGTCTGGTCCATGAACTGCGATAGCTGCGAGGCACCGAAGAACTCTTTCAGTGCAGCCGAGATCGGTTTGCTGTTGATCAGATCGTGCGGCATCAGCGGCTCTTGCTCGGCCTGACCCAGACGCTCTTTCACCGCCTTTTCGATTCGTGCCAGTCCGGTGCGGTACTGGTTCTCGGCCAGTTCGCCGACACAACGCACACGCCGGTTGCCCAGGTGGTCGATGTCATCAACCTCGCCACGGCCGTTGCGCAGGTCAACCAGGATCTTGACCACGGCCAGGATGTCCTCGTTGGTCAGCACCATCGGGCCGGTGGATTCGTCGCGGCCCATCTTGGCGTTGAATTTCATCCGGCCCACGCGCGACAGGTCGTAGGTGTCCGGGTTGTAGAACAGCCGCTGGAACAAGGCCTGTACCGCGTCTTCTGTCGGCGGCTCGCCGGGACGCATCATGCGGTAAATGGCCACGCGGGCCGAAAATTCATCCGCTGTTTCGTCGGTACGCAGGGTCTGCGAAATGTACGCACCCTGGTCAAGTTCGTTGGTATAGATGCACTGCAGGTCCTGGACGTTGGACGTGCGCAGCTTCTTGAGCAGCAGTTCGGTCAGCTCGTCGTTGGCCTTGGCAATGATCTCGCCGGTATCTTCCTCCACGATATCGCGAGCCACCACGCGGCCGATCAGAAAGTCTTCCGGCACGCTGATATGGGTGGTCCCACTTTGCTCCAGATCGCGGGTGTGACGCGCGGTGACGCGTTTGTCCTTGGCCACGATGACCGCGCCGGACTTGTCGGTGATGTCGAAGCGGGCCACTTCGCCGCGCAAGCGCTCGGCGACGAATTCCATCTGCGCGCCACTGTCCATCAGCTTGAAATTGTCGTTGACGAAGAAGTTCGCCAGAATCGATTCCGGATTCAGGCCGATCGCCTTGAGCAAAATCGTGACCGGCATCTTGCGGCGGCGGTCAACCCGGAAATACAGGATGTCCTTGGGATCGAACTCGAAGTCGAGCCAGGAGCCACGGTACGGGATGATGCGCGCCGAAAACAGCAGTTTGCCCGAGCTGTGCGTCTTGCCCTTGTCATGCTCGAAGAACACGCCAGGCGAGCGATGCAGCTGAGAGACGATCACACGCTCGGTGCCGTTGATGATGAACGAACCCTTGGTGGTCATCAAGGGCACTTCGCCCATGTAAACCTCCTGCTCCTTCACCTCCTTGACCACCTTGTTCTGCGAGGTCGAGGACTCTCGGTCATAGATGATCAGTTGCACCTTGGCGCGCACGGCCGAAGCGAAAGTCAGACCGCGGGTCTGGCATTCACGGACATCGAACGCGGGCTTGGCCAGGTTGTACTCGAGAAACTTCATCTCGACGAACCCGTTGTGGGAAACAATCGGAAACGCAGCGTCGAATGCGGCCTGCAGCCCTTCCACGGTGCGCTTCTTCGATGGGATATCCGCCTGCAGGAACGCGGTGTAGGCGTCTTTCTGCATTTGCAACAAGTAAGGAATCTCGATGACGCTGTCGCGGTTGCCAAAACTTTTGCGAATTCGCTTGCGTTCGGTAAATGAGTAAGCCATGAAATCTCCGGGCAAAGACGGGGGTGTCTTGTTGGTCCTGCACTGTGGTGCCGAGCGGATGGGCTCGGCAGGCTTGGCGATTGGCCGCTACCAATCTATGGCGGACGGTTGCACATTGCGCGCAACCCGAACCAAGGCATCTTCTGCAGTCGGGGTCAGAAGACACTAGAAAATCGCGCCACATGCGCTACTTTCTGGTGCGTTCTCATGAGAAAACGCCGGACCTCCCCAAGTTTTCTTGCACCCCCTCGGTGGGCCTGCCGCAAGGCAGGGCTGGGGGCTTCCATGAGCACCAAAGGCTGGGGCACGTCTTTAACGCGCCCCAGCCCTGGCCTGGGCAAGAATTACTTGAGTTCGGCCTTCGCGCCGGCTTCTTCCAGTTTTTTCTTGGCAGCTTCGCCGTCAGCCTTGGGCATGGCTTCCTTGACCGTCTTGGGAGCGCCATCCACCAGGTCCTTGGCTTCTTTCAGGCCAAGGCTGGTAATTTCGCGCACAGCCTTGATGACCGACACCTTGTTCGCGCCGATTTCGGTCAGGACCAGGTCGAATTCGGTCTTCTCTTCAACCACTGCAGCAGCGCCGCCACCCGCAGCGGCCGGAGCCGCCATGGCGGCTGCGCTCACGCCAAACTTCTCTTCGATGGCTTTCACCAGATCGTTGAGTTCCATGACCGTCATGCTGTCGAGCGCGGTCAAAAATGCGTCTTTGTCGAATGCCATTTCAATTTCCTTCAATCAGTTGGGGGCCGTCACAGCGTCTTCGCTGCCTGGCACCATACATCTACGATCGGTAAACAACGCTGCGCTGCCTCAGGCAGCGACCGCTTCGCCTTTTTTCTCTGCCAACGCAGACAGCACGCGGGCCGTACGCGAAATCGGAGACTGCATCAAGCCCAGCAACTGTGCCAACAACACTTCCTTGGTAGGAATGCTGGCTAGCTGTTTCACGCCCTCTGCATCCAGGGCCTTGCCGCCATACGCACCGCCGCGAATGACCAACTTGTCGTTGGTCTTCGCGAACTCGGCCACCACCTTGGCGGCAGCTACTGCGTCTTCGGAAAAGCCGTAGATCAGCGGACCGGTCATCTGGTCGGACACGACTGCAAAGCTGCTGTCTGCCACAGCACGGCGGGCCAGCGTGTTTTTCAACACACTCAGGCTGACGCCATTGCTGCGCGCACTCGAGCGCAAGCGGGTCATGTCGGCGACCGAAATACCACGGTATTCCGCCAATACGAGCGTTTGAGCTTTTGCGGCGAGGCTGGTCACGTCGGTGACGACAGCTTCTTTCTCACTGCGATTAAGACTCAAGGTCTACTCCTTTAGTTTGTACAGATCTCGGAACGGTGTTGCCACCGGAACCGTGAACCATACGCCACACTGCAGCGATCAACTGTTTCCGGAAATCCATCCTTCTTCAGCGGGATCGCCATCTGCGTTGGTTTTCAACGATTAAGCGCGCCGAGCGCACCAACGGTCTTCGATGACCCGATGGCCCATTGCGGCACCACCAGCCCACCCATTCCGACCCCCTTGTCAGGCGATCGGAAAACACACACCTGCCGCCCTGCCTACGCGCTGAGAGACTGGGTGTCCACGCGGACACCCACGCCCATCGTGCTGGACACGGCAATCTTCCTCAAATAAATGCCTTTGCTCGATGCCGGCTTGGCCTTGGTCAGCGCCTCGACCAATGCCGTCAGGTTGCCCTGCAGCTTGTCGGTGTCGAACGAACGACGGCCGATCGTCGAATGCACGATACCGCCCTTGTCGACACGGAACTGGACCTGACCGGCCTTGGCGTTCTTGACCGCAGTGGCGACGTCGGGCGTGACCGTACCCACCTTGGGATTGGGCATCAGGCCGCGCGGACCCAGGATCTGGCCCAAGGTACCGACCACGCGCATCGCGTCCGGAGCGGCGATCACGATGTCAAACGGCATGTCGCCCGCCTTGATCATCGCAGCCAGGTCATCCATGCCGACGATATCCGCACCGGCAGCCTTGGCTTCCTCGGCCTTGGCACCCTGAGCGAAAACAGCCACACGCTTGGTCTTGCCGGTGCCATTGGGTAACACGACGGCACCACGAACAACCTGATCCGACTTCTTGGCATCGATGCCGAGCTGCACGGCCACGTCGATCGACTCATCGAACTTCGCGGTAGCACATTGCTTGACGATACCGATGGCGTCGACCAGCGGATACAGCTTGTTGCTGTCAATCTGAACCGGAATCGCCTTCTGTTTTTTGGTGAGCTTGGCCATTTACACACCCTCCACACTGACACCCATCGAGCGGGCAGAGCCGGCGATGGTACGAACGGCTGCATCGAGATCGGCTGCTGTCAGGTCTTTCATCTTGGCCTTGGCGATTTCTTCGAGCTGGGCCCGGGTGATCTTGCCAACCTTATCGCTGTTCGGCTTGGCCGAACCTTTGTCCAGCTTGATCGACTTCTTGATCAAGGTGGTCGCCGGCGGCGTCTTGATGATGAAGGTGAAGCTCTTGTCGGCAAAGGCGGTGATGACCACCGGCAATGGCAGACCGGGCTCGACACCCTGGGTCTGCGCGTTGAACGCCTTGCAGAACTCCATGATGTTGAGGCCGCGCTGACCCAGTGCTGGGCCGATCGGCGGCGAGGGATTGGCCTTACCAGCTGGCACTTGCAGCTTGATGAAACCGACGATTTTTTTCGCCATGGTTTACTCCTTGCGGGTTCAAGCGCCTGAGCCAGACAACTGGCCCGGGCTCCCCGGGGTTGACGACTCTGCAAAACATCCGCACCGAGTCGAGAAGTGCGGAATCCGAATCTGGCGAAACGACCGGAATCAGGTCTTTTCGATCTGGGAGAACTCCAGCTCGACCGGCGTCGCACGGCCAAAGATGGTGACCGATACGCGGACCTTGCTCTTGTCGTAGTTGACGTCCTCGACCGACCCATTGAAGTCGGTGAACGGGCCATCCTTGACCCGCACGTACTCACCCACCTCGAACTCGACCTTGTGGCGCGGCTTCTCGGTACCTTCCTGCATCTGGTTGACGATCTTGGCGACCTCGGCTTCCGAGATCGGCGAAGGCCGGGTCTTCGTGCCACCGATGAAGCCGGTCACCTTGTTGGTGTGCTTGATGAGGTGCCAGCTATCGTCGTCCATGATCATCTCGACCAGGACATAACCAGGGAAGAATTTGCGTTCGGTGGTCTTCTTCTGGCCGTTCTTGACCTCGACCACCTCTTCCATCGGCACCAGAATGCGGCCGAATTTATTTTGCATGCCAGAGCGGTTGATGCGCTCCTGGATGTTGCGCTCGACCGCCTTCTCCATGCCGGAATAGGCATGTACCACGTACCAGCGCAGATCGGGGTTGGCCGCAGGCCCAAGGGCCACAGGCGCGTCGGAAGGAGTCTCTATCGCATCGGTCATCATTACCTCCATCCTAGAACCACGCCGTACAACAACCACTCCAGCGTCTTGTCCGTCATCCAAAGAAAAATTCCCATCACGGTAACGAAAGCGAACACGTAGGCGGTCATCTGGATGGCCTCCTTGCGCGACGGCCACACAACCTTTTTCACTTCGCGCGAAGAATCTCGGCCAAACGCAAACAACTCGCGCCCAGGTTCGGACACGAAAAAGACGCCTACGGCGGCGGCAATACCCACCAGCAAAGCGCTCCATTGCACCAACGGGCCTTGTTTGGCGAACAGATAGTAGGCAGCCAGAGCCCCAATGACCAGCAACACCGCACCGGCGAGCTTGGCCTTGTCGAGCGGACTGATGACGGTTTGAACTTGTGACGTGGCCATTTTTTCTCTATCTCACGCAACACAGACCCCTGGCAGGCCCAAGCGCGTTTTGGACCCCAGTGGCCGCATCGGCGGCCGGGCAGACTGCCACCGGATTTTCAGGAATCGGTGGCAGGGGCGGAAGGAATCGAACCATCAACCTTCGGTTTTGGAGACCGACGCTCTGCCAATTGAGCTACGCCCCTACAACTTGGCTTTCCGCAATCAGCAAGCACCCGGACAGTGACTGCCGCGCACGAAAACGAACTACGCGAGGATCTTGGCAACCACACCGGCGCCGACGGTCTTGCCACCTTCGCGGATCGCGAAACGCAGGCCTTCTTCCATCGCGATCGGGTTGATCAGCTTGACCGTGATCGACACGTTGTCACCC
>Ga0335395_10000938_pt1 | contig 18441 bp, 16 predicted proteins | sample MAT02_FD_205744 | JGI IMG/M metagenome (GOLD analysis project Ga0335395, IMG submission 205744) | Freshwater microbial communities from Lake Fryxell liftoff mats and glacier meltwater in Antarctica - MAT-02 (spades assembly) (version 2) ...
CAGAACGCCAAAATAACTTCCGCCCTGATAATACTTTGCCTGCGGGTTGGACGCGAATAACTCCCAGTGCTTACACAGGCTCAGGTTACGACCGAGGCCATATTGCACCATCGGGCGATCGCACCAAGACGGTAGAGGATAACACCGCCACCTTTTTGATGAGCAATATGATGCCCCAGACACCGGATAATAATAGAAATACGTGGGGAAACTTGGAAGACTATTGTCGAGGACTGGTAAACCTTGGAAAAGAACTTTACATTGTTGCAGGGCCTTTTGGCAGTCAAGGCGAACCCCTAAAAGGTAAAGTGACGGTTCCCCAATCAACTTGGAAAGTTGTTGTTGTATTAGATAGCCCTGGCTCTGGACTTAATGGTATTACTGCTAATACTCGCGTCATTGCAGTTAACATACCCAACCAAGAAGAATTAAATAATGATTGGAGAGCTTACAAAGTCAGTGTTGACCAACTCGAAAATTTGACAGGCTATGATTTTATTTCTAATATTTCACCAAATATTCAGGAAGTTATTGAAAGTAAGGTAGATTCGTAAACAACTCAAGTTTCAATAACCTTAGTAGAAATACCCGCTAAATTTCCAGTTGGGGTTTGACCAACAATATAAGCATCAACCTCTTTGTTACCGAGGCGATATACTTGCAAATTGTTTAGGTTTTCTTTAAGTGTCTGCACAAGAGTTTGAAATCGTTTGACAGTTACTTTCTCTTCTTCCTCATGCCAATCTTCTTCTGTCGTTGCTACACTAAAAAAATCGTCAACCCCCTCGACTTGAACGGGTGTATCTTGAGGATGATTTGTCAGTTTTAAGACTTTTTCAGGCGTTGCAGGTGCAATATCTGACCACAAGAAAACTTCAAAAGGGTACTCAGACTCACTCATCATGAGTAAACCATCAGCTGCTGTACGAAGTTGGTCTAGGATTTCTGAATTGGTTTTAGCCATATAGAGCAATAATAAAGCGATCCGATCGCTCAAAAGTAACCGTTGATATGAATTACTTGTATAAAAAAGATAAGGGATTGCTCATATTTTCGGCAAAACCAAGAATACCGCGATCGCAATGTTCGTAAATTAATTTACCTTCAGAATCAAATAGAAAAGTTCCTCCCCGTTGTGTCAAATAAGATGAATCTGGTACATAAGTATTCCAGTTGCTCAAAACTTCGGTCATGTTTCGCAAGCGCAGGGTTGCTAGTTCAAAAGGACGCTGAAAACCTTTTCCTCCAGCAGCTTTGAAAAATGAACCTTTCATTGGTGGTAAAGGTGTACCCCTTATAACTTCCTCATCAGCAATTAACTGGGGAGCATTATAATCACCTTTATAACCCCGAAAAACTTCCTTCAGAGTTCCAGGGCTACCAATCCCAGCACACATTAGCATTAAATTAAGCCAAGCTTTTTGTGACGTTGATAGCATTGGCAATTGTATAGATAAACCGCGATACAGCCCTAAAAAAGCGTGAATTTCAGCTATTGCATCAACAAACAACCATTCTTGAGGAAATCCCGTATATTCACAAAACTTGATTCCAGAATTGCGGTTTCCAATTCCAATAGCGCGAATTGTGATTCCTCTTGCTTCAATCTTTTCTTTTTCTCTTTGCAGCCACCAAGCGTATTCTAAATTATCAAAATCTCCCAACTGCGACCAAATAAGTATGAGCAACTTTGATGTATTCGAGCAACCATCTAAAACGGGTTTAATCTCTCCATCGCTAACTCGCAAGCGTTGAGTTTGACTCAAAATCGAGTAAATATCTGGAGAATTGGAGCGTGTTTGAGTGTTCATTTAGGTCAAAGCAGCAGTCTTCAGATATGATTTTAGGGCTTTGAATGAGCCTCTTCTCTTACACAGTATCATCCATCCAGCCACACTCAGGGCAATCCCAATGCACTCGTGCTGACCAGTCGCGGTCAAACTCATATTCGCACTGGGGACACTTGCCAGTAAACATAGGATGGGTATCTAGCAGTTCTAGCTGTTGCTGTTGCGTCAATCGCTGTTGTGGTTGCAGTATTAATTCACCGTTGTAGTAGCTTGCGCCTTCCGGCTTCCACAGTTCTGCTGGTTCGGCGTTGGGGTCTTCTCGAAAGTCTAGGCAACTATTCCCCTGTGGCCCTGCTGGGTGAACGGCACAGACTATGTGGGGGTTATGGGCATACAGGAGACAGCGATCGCAGTCGGGGATTTTCATAGTACCAGTGTACTGTTTTGAAGCAAGCGATCGCCTATGGTTTGGTTTTTCCTCTAAGAATTCTAGAGGTAAACTACGCTCTATTATTCCCCATCCTTAACCTCTAACTGATAAATCCGCATTGATGGGTATTCGTCCATCATCCGCCAGTAGTACCCAGTAGGCGGCGACGACACCCTACCACCGCAACGATACAAAAAGGTTGGCTCACCAGAGCGCACAACTTTTTTCATCACTTGCTCTAAACTGGGGTCTGGGCGATGGCGTAACCGCCCGCCGCAGGCATCGCTGTCATACCAAATAATATGCGACTTCCCAAAGTAACCGACTGCCATTAAACTAGCAAACAACCATTCCATCACCGATTGCATCTGCTCTGGCTCAAGACGACAGTTTAGTTGCCCGTAGCTTTCAATAGTTGGCTGGGCTGGTTTGGGTTTGAGGAAGTTTAAGAATTTCATGACGGTGAGAAACGCAACTATTACCAGGGTTCCCATTTGATGAGGCGATCACATACCCGCCCACTTATGTGCGATCGCTGTTTCCTAACTTTTCCTCTAAGAATTTCTTTGGTTAGCTATGATACTTGCTTAATGGGGGTGCGATGGCATACCCGCCCACTTATGGGCGATCGCACCTCTACCGCGTTAAATTTTTCCTCTAAGAATTCCCATAAGTGCTTGAGGTAGAGAGTAATAGACATTAGATAATAAACTAGTATGCCTTGCACTGGAGATACAGCCATGACCTACACCATGCACGACGCTCTAGAAGTAGCAAAGCTTGCTGCTACTGACATTGAGGCTTGGCTTTGCTCCAAAGCAGAAACTATTAGTGTTGTTAACGTTGAAAATGACCCAGATTACCAACGCCGCGATATTGACCTCATTTGGACAACGCAGAATAGCGAAATTTTGATTGAGATTAAGGGCGACAGGTGGAATAAAACTCGTAACTTGTTCTTTGAAACCCACAGCAACCTAGAGAAGGGAACCCCCGGCTGTTTTATGTACACCGAGGCGGACTGGCTGTTTTATTACTTTGTCAATACTCGCCAACTGTACAGGCTACCAATGCCAAAGACGCGGGAGTGGTTTTTGATTACTATGCGGCGGTTTCGGGAGCGTTCGACTACAACGCCAGTTGGGAGTAGATATTACACCACTGTGGGGCGGCTTGTGCCGATTACGACGGTGATGTTGGAAGTGGCGGGGATTAAGATGGAGCAGCTGTAGGGGTGCGATGGGGCGATCGCATTTACAGTTTACATTTAGAATCATTAGTGTAGAGATTTCAACATAATATAGCTACTTCACTACTATTCTGAATCAAGTCGGTACTCGTCCAAGCTTTTGATGTTAGTGGCAGTTAAGTATATAGTGAAAGTTAATTCTATCCTCTGTTGTCGTGAGGCGTTGAGCACTTTCACGATTTCAAGGTTTAAGACCCTTGAGTGATGCTGGGCAGTAGGAATTAACATAACCCTGTCTGCTCTAAACCTTTGATGCCGCAAGGCGTTGAGCGTATTTAGGAAATAGCTTGACATCAGATCAGCTTTCTGTTATTAATGAATTAATTCTGATGTTTCAGGATTTAAAAGTAAGAAGCAGCCTTTTACGCTGAAATATAATCTAGCTTTGGCTCGAAGCACAATGTGCTATTAGTTCTCAATCGCTACCTCAGATGCCGTAAGGTTTTGAACATTTTAAGTATTTAAAATTTTGTCATTTCGGGGGATTCCTAAAATGATTGCATTTGTAGGTTTTTCTGCATCTCAAAATGCAGGTAATGAACTTGAGCCATTTGTTGAGCTTTGCTTTCCAGTCCGAGGAAAATCTTTGCCTGCGGATCATAACTATGCTCTTTTTGCAGCGTGTGTTCATATAATTCCAGAGATACGTCAGCAAACAGCAATCAGTATTCTGACAATTCCTGGTTTTGCTGATAAACAAGGCAAAATCCTTCTGACAGAACAATCTTGCTTGCGAATTCGCGTACCGATTCCTCAAATCTCATTGATTTATAAATTGGCAGGAAAGAGTATTCGATTAGGAATACATGAGATTCAAATTGGTATCCCAGAAATATTTACGCTCAAACCAGCAAAGACGCTTAGATCAAGAATTGTTGTTATCAAAGGATATACCGAACCAGAGCCTTTTTTAAATGCAGTAAAGCGTCAGCTTGATGATTTAGAAATCTCAGGGCAAATTTCTATTCCCGTAAATAAAAAAGGTGAACTTAGTCGCAAAACGCTGAAAGTCAAACGATATACCATTGTTGGTTTTACAACTGAGATTTCAGAATTAAGTGATGATGATTCTTTAAAGTTACAACAGTGGGGAATTGGTGGCAAAAGACACCTTGGTTGTGGATATTTCCTGCCTTTTAAGGGAGGTAGAAATGTTTAAGGTGTTATTGGCGAAATCCTTATCGGCAGAAGATCAAAAAAATGATCGAGCGCGAGGCTCTGCAAAATATACAGGACATATCAGCTTTGTGATGCAAGCGGCTGATGTTTTGGTGGATAAATTGGGTAAATCCATTCTCCAGCAATTAGGAATAAAACATATTGATTTAGATTACTTTGCAACAACAGTTAGATTAGGTGCATATTTGCACGATTGGGGTAAAGCAAATCAACATTTTCAGGATATGGTTTACCTAAAAACTCTTGACTCTAAATCATCAGATCCGAAACTTCTTAAGTATTACAAAGACTTGTTGAAGTCGTCAAAAAAGCATTCAGACAGACAAATGCTGCGTCATGAAGTGATTAGTGGCATTTTGGCGTGGCAAGTACCTAGTTTTAGGGAATGGTTGGAACAATGCCAGAATGCAAACTTGATGATTGCTATTTGGGCAGCAATGGGGCATCATCTCAAAATAGGGATAAATCAAAATAATGAAGCTGCGGAATTTATAGCCGAAATTCCTTCAGGCATTGGAGATGAATTAAAAATTTATACCCATCATTCAGATTTTAAAGCAGTCTTGAAAATGGGTCATCAAGCTTTAGGATTACCTGAAAACTTACCAGAACTACCTCCAGAGATTTGGTCAAAATCGCAATTACAAAAAGCTTTAATAAATCTACGCAATGAATTTATTCAGTTTGAATTGCAACTAGACTGGGAGCAGCAAAAATTCATTGCTGCGGTAAAAGCAACAGTAATTGCAGCAGATTTGGCTGGTTCTGCCTTACCTCTAGCGGAAGAAGACTTTAAGGTATGGATTGAACAAGTATTATCATTGCAACTCTCAAAAGAAGATATTCAGAAATTAGTCAATCAACGCCTAAAAGGTCAAAAATTACGTCAATTTCAAGAGTCAATTGCCAAATCAGATCGTCGAATAACGCTCGTTAAAGCAGGTTGTGGAACAGGTAAAACGATTGGTGCGTATGCTTGGGGAGAAAAATGGGCAGTAGGACGTAAATTATTTTTCTCCTATCCAACTACAGGTACAGCTTCCCAAGGATATATTGACTACGCACATGGTACAGAAATCGAAGCTGATTTAATGCACTCTCGTGCTGATTTAGATAGAGAATTACTATTCTCTGGTGACTCGGATAATTCAGAGAGTATCGATATTCGATTAATGGCTTTTCAGGCATGGCGGAAGAAACTGATTGTCTGTACAGTTGATTCTGTATTGGGTTTAATTCAAAACAATCGCAAACCACTTTACTCTTGGGCTGCGATCGCACAATCCGCTTTTGTTTTTGATGAAGTTCATGCCTACGATGCACGTCTTTTCGGGGCGCTGTTGAAGTTTATCAGGGCATTTCGCGGTGCGCCTATTCTCTTGATGAGTGCTAGCTTTACTCCCGAACAGTTACAAGCTATTCGTCAAGTTGTTGTAGAACAAGGTGAAGAACTAGATGAACCCATCGAAGGGCCAAAAGAACTAGAGGAACTTAAGCGTTACGACATTAAATATGTCTCTGAAGTCACTGACTTTGATGAACTTAAAGAAATTTGGCAACCTGCAATAGAAGCTCTCAGAAATAACCAGAAAGTGTTATGGGTGACTAATTCTGTAAAAACCTGCATCGAAATTTATCACGCCGCAAAAATTAAGCTTGCTGAACATTTACCGAAATTAGATATTAAACCATTAATTTATCACAGTCGCTATCGTTACAAAGATAGGCTTAAGAAACATAAAGCTGTAATTGAAGCCTTTGGGAAAGATGAACCAGTTTTGGCTGTCACTACGCAAGTTTGTGAAATGTCCCTGGATTTAAGTGCTGATTTACTGATATCTGCAATGGCTCCCGCAGCATCTTTAATTCAACGCTTGGGAAGATTAAACCGCAGGATGAGTAGACAGGAAGAAGCAGCAAGACTGGCAATTATTTATCCTTGGGATAATAAGCGACCCTATGATACAGCTGAACTTGCGACAGGAGAGCAACTAATTCAAGAATTTTCCTGTAAAACAGGTATTTCTCAACTAGATTTAGCTGAAGTTGCTGCCCGTCTTCACTCAGAGAAAGTCGAGCAAGTTAAATCAAGTTGGTTAGAAGATAACTGGTGTAATCGCCCAGATTTCCTACGTGAAGGAGGATACACAATTACCGTGTTATTGGGTGAGGATGAAACAGTAATCTGGGATATTGCCGAACAGCGCAGACAAGAATTACTCAAACAAGGTAAGGATGAGTCCCGGATGAAATTGTTCAAACAGGAAGCACAAGCTTGGTCAGTACCTATCCGAATTGAACCAGACTATTGGGAATGGCAACGTCGGGGATTCTATCCCATCACTCCAATTGGCAGAATTCGCTACAGCGAAGACGTAGGAGCAGAGCAGTGAAATTAGAATTTGATTTAGGCAATCCTAGTTTTACTTTGTTGCATTGTGCTGGGTTAGCTGGGTTATGGATGACTTTAAAGCAGTTAGAAATAGAAAAAGTAGATCGTCCAAAGGGATTAAATTGGGAGCGTTCCAAGCGAAAAGTCATCTTAAATTGGCAAGGTAATGATAAAACAGTTTTGGAATGGCTATTAAAAGAATCATTCCAAATAAATGATGGACTAATTGCCCTTCGCGGTTTAGATTCGCAAACTATGCGTAAGGATGCTCAGGTGATTGTACACCAGGGAATTATTGGCACTTTTTTACAACATAACAGCACTCATAAATCAGCTGGAACACAAACCGAATCTCTATCATTAGGTGAGGGTGAAAAAGAAATTCAGGTTACATATAAAGCCTTGCAAAGCTATGCTTATCAAGATTTTGCCAGTAACCTTTGTGATAAAAACGAACAATTGCTGACAAAAGCCATTAGTGTTGCTGGGTGGTTAAATCCCGGTGCGGTGGTACGTCATGTTGCCTTCAGCTCTGATACTTCTTTTGAAGAACTTCCAGAAAATGCATTCCTTTTGTTATTTGCTCCCGTTGCTTGTTATTACTACATTCTCCGCTCCAAGTTACGAGATAAACGTGCTCAATACGCATTAGTAGTTCCAGAAATCACAGATTTAGAAAAATATGCTCAATACCGCCAAAATCAACACTTGAGATATGCCACTTACAAAGATTTTCATGCTTCAGGTTTGGGCGATGCCGGACTAAAATTTTTGACTTTAGAAGCAACAATAAATATTACTAAAGACTTTGGTGTACCGCGCTGTCAAGTTTTAACTTTGGGAACTGTTGCATGGTCAACTCAACAAAAAACTCGGACAGATATGTATGTGGTAGAAGCCAGTGACGAGGTTTGTCATAACTATCAGGTTTGTGATAGTCACTTGCAACATAAGCCAATGGAAGGTAAAGAAGGTGGATTTTTAGTAACTAGCTTTGCTAGAGAATTAATCGCTGAAAATTTGGCAATAAATCAACCTTGGTATTCTGGTATTTCAGCAAAAGTAAACAGTAACGAACTGTTCAAAAAGTTATCTTATGAAAGGGAAGGACTATATCAAGTGATTCATAAAGTTCAATCAGATGAACGCGAAAAACTATTTGTTAAAGCTTGTCATGAGGCAATAAATTATACTTATGGTCAAGTTGCTGATAAAACTAAGCTTGGTGAGATTCCTAATTTTGAACGTGTCACTGTAAAAATCAGAACCGGATTAAGCAGATGTAAAAATTCGGATACATTTCGAGAATTTATTACTGATTTTTGGTCACGAGCAGGAAGAATTCCTACTTTACAGCAACATTGGGAAGAGTTAATGGAGTTTGTGATGGCTGATAAGAACTGGAAAAAATCGAGAGATTTAGCTTTGCTGGCATTAGCTAGTTATAAAGGCAAAGGTATTTCTCATGAAGATAATGCTAATGAAGATAGTTTGAATGAAGAAAATGTGATTGATATTGGACTTTAACAGTTCGGCTCCGCTCACTGTTAAAACTGAGCGGAGTCGAAGTTTTAATAATTTAGAGAAGTCTGAATTTTGGGAATGTTTTTAATTTTTAAGGAGATTTCAAAAATGTCGTTTCATTTATTTGGAAATGTGTTAACAGGGTATGGTACTGCCGCTAATAACCGTGGAGAAAACGAAGGTAATATAACTACTTTACAAAAAATTCTTTGGAAAGGAGAAGTTCATACCACAGTTTCTGCTGAGGCAATTCGTTGGGCATTACGTTACTATTGGCAAACTGTTGGCAACGATTATCAAGTCAATCGTCGTTGGAATGATGATACAAACGATAATATTTGGCAGAATGAAAATTTTGATGACACGATTTTTATTGATGATGACGTGTTAGGTTTTATGCGTGCTGAGGGTGCAAAAGTTGAAGCTTCAGATGAACCGAAACAAAAAGGGAAAAAAGCACCTAAAGGTACAACGACAGCTAAACGAGGGGTTTTAGAAGTAACTCGTGCTGTTTCTACAACACCTTTTAGTGGTGATTTAACCTTCAATGCTGCAAGCGGTAAAAAGGGAAGGACTTCGCTTTATGGAACCGAAGTTCATGCAACTTGCTATCAATATGGATTCGCATTAACTCCAGAACGCTTGAAAGAGAAATCTCGCGTAATAGCAGTTCTCGATGGTTTAAGTTCTCTGGGAGAAGTAGCAGGGAACCACTCTCGTTTTCTTTACGACTTTTCTCCCGAAAGTTTGATTTTACGATGGACACATGATTTTTCGCCCCGAATTCTTTACTGCTTTGAAGAAAAGGAGAGAGAAATATCAATTGAGGAATTGCTCAGAAAAGTCAAAAATAAAGATATTGATCCACAGGAGTTGTGGATAGCAGGAGCAATTACAGAATCTGAAGAGGTGGAAGAATTAGAAGAATTGGGAGTGAATATTTTCCCAGGAATTAAATTAGCTGTACAAAGTATGAAACAAGTTATCGCTAAAGATTTACAGCTACCTCAAATGGAGTTAATTCGATGACCATAACAACTGAGAAAATGTTGGCTTTGGAAGTAGAAGTTCCCATAGCTAGCTTTCGTCAATCTCGTGCAAGAGAGTACGCTGAAAGTTATCCAGTCCCTCCACCATCCACTGTTTATGGGATGCTGCTTTCGATAGTGGGGGAGATGAATAGATATAAGCATTGTGGAACTCGTTTAGCGATCGCTCTGGTTTCCCAACCACAAAAATCAACTGTCATCCGCACATTTCGCCGATTTAAAAAGAAAGATATCCACGATCCCAGCAACGCTAGACCAGATTATCAGGAACTATTAACTGATGTTCGATTTATTGCTTGGGTTGATGCCGGAACAGATAATTCACAACTAACACTACCAGAACGCCTAGAGATTGCATTTGCCAATCCTGCTGCTATCAATCGTTTTGGCGGTCTTTGTTTAGGAGAAAGTCGAGATTTGGTCAATGCTGTTACCTTGTTGCCAAAAAACCATCAAGTTAAATTGTTGCGGTGGCTGGTGTGCGATGAAAATGGATTATTGACTTTACCCTATTGGGTGGATCATGTCGGTTCAAAGGGTACTCATTGGCAGAGATACTTAATACTTGAACCTTCTGAGTTATCTCATCCTCCTGAACCTGCCTGGACATTAATTCAAGCAACTTAGAAACAGTGAACCTCGGATGTCGTAAGGCGCTTAACCCACAAAAACAACCTTACGGTTATCTACTGTGCAAACTCTCGAACATCTTGAAATCCCCGCCAAACCCGAAACCATCCGCGTTTCTGCCCTCCACGCCCTCGCCTACTGCCCACGCCTGTTCTACCTGGAAGAAGTCGAAGAACTTTACACCCAAGACGCAGCAGTATTTGCCGGACGCAGACTGCACACTGAACTCGAAAAACAAGAAGATGAGGAATGGGAAGAATTATTTCTTGAAAGCGAAGAACTAGGTTTACGTGGGCGGCTGGATGCCCTCCGTACCCGTGACGGTCAAACAATCCCCTACGAACACAAACGCGGTCGCGCTCACCGAGACGAAAACAAACAACCTCAAGCTTGGGAGAGCGATCGCCTGCAAATCCTAGCTTACGCTTTCCTCTTAGAATCAGCCTTGGGAATCACAATTAAAGAAGGTCGCATTCGCTACCACGCTGACAACGTACTGATTCACGTACCATTGGATGATTCAGGACGAGCAGCAGTTCGAGAAGCAATTCAACAAGCACGCACTCTCAGACAATCTACCCACCGACCACCAGTAACCGACAACGAACGGCTGTGTACCCGTTGCTCTCTTTCCCCTGTATGTTTACCTGAAGAAGCACGACTAGCTCACGATCATGAATGGCAACCAATTCGCATGTTTCCTGAAGATGATGAACGGCAGGTAATTCACGTCCTCGAACCAGGAACGGCTGTTGGTAGAACTGGAGAGCAAATCAAAATTTCCCGTCGCCATCAACCTATAGAAACAGTTCCCGCTCGTCAGGTGGGACAATTGGTGTTACACAGTTTTTCCCAAATCTCCACCCAAGCTTTGCACTTTTGTGCTGACCAAGGTATTGGTGTACATTTTGTTTCTGGCGGGGGTCGATATCTAGGTAGTTTTGATACTCGTAATGGGAGTGTTCAACGTCGTATTCGTCAGTATACTGCTCTGAGTTTGCCTGATACCTGCTTAGAGTTGGCGCGTAAATTGGTAGCTTGTCGCGCTCAAGGGCAGCGTAAATTTCTCATGCGGGGGAAAGGTAAAGCCAAAGCTAGCGAGAGATTAACAAAAGTGATCGCCCAAATGAAAGCTGTACTCAAACTCGTTCCTCAAGCAAAATCCTTAGAATCCCTGTTGGGGTATGAAGGAAATTTGGCAGCACTCTATTTTGATGCTTTACCCAATTTGATTTCAGATGATGCACCACGGGAAATGATTTTTAACGATAGAAACCGTCGTCCTCCCAAAGACAGGTTTAATTGTCTGTTGGGGTTTGGGTATGCTTTATTACTCAAAGATGTAATGAATGCTATCTTGACAGTTGGATTAGAACCTGCATTGGGCTTTTATCATCAACCCCGCTCCCAAGCTGCCCCCTTAGCTTTGGATTTGATGGAGATTTTCCGAGTTCCTTTGGTGGATATGATTGTCATGGCTTCTGTTAATCGCAATCAGTGGGATATAAAAGCCGATTTTGATATTCGCGGGCAACAAGTTTGGTTAAGCGAAACTGGTAAACGCAAGTTTGTAGAACTCTACGAAAATCGCAAGCAGGAAACTTGGAAGCATCCAGCAACGGGTTATTCCCTTACCTATCGTCGTTTGCTGGAGTTGGAAGTGCGATTGCTGGAAAAAGAATGGATGGGTGAGGGTGGTTTGTTTGGTCAACTGATTGTGCGGTGAGGTGTAACAATGGGAGAAATCAGAAATTGTTACATCATCTGTTACGACATTCGCTGTCCAAAACGTTGGCGCAAAGCTTATAAGTTGTTGGAGGGATATGGAGAACGGATACAATATTCAATTTTTCGCTGCGTCATGAATCAACGCGATCGCGAAAAATTACGTTGGGAGTTGGAGACGATTTTGACAAAGGAGGATTGTATTTTGTTTGTGCGCTTGAGCGATCGCTGTGTTCAGGATATACCCAAGTACAATCGACCGGGTGCTTGGGAAAATACAGATAAGCCTTTTTTGATTATCTGAAAAATGCAAGCATCTCTTTTTGTTTAGGCAGTGAAGGTGGATGTAATTGCTGGGATCATTGCAAATAATATATTTGAGGCATTTTTGAGGCTTTGTAGGTGCTTGCAAAATTTGTAACATCCCTCATATCAAGGGTTTTGGATAATCAAGCTAGATTGGAATTGAGTCAAAATTGCAAGATTTTAGTTTGTTGTTGGTTTTTTTGGGGAGGTGCTTGTAAACTTGGATTAGAGCGCTTGCCTGCTATGGCTTTCAAGTCTCGCTGTGGTTTAACCTTAGATGCCGTAAGGCGTTGAGCACTAATCAGTGGCGACATGAATAATTACATCCGTTCGTGGTTTAACCTTAGATGCCGTAAGGCGTTGAGCACTATCGTCACAAATCCACTCCCACCATTCTCTAGAAGGTGGTTTAACCTTAGATGCCGTAAGGCGTTGAGCACATAGCAATTCCAATTCAAGGATCGTGGCTAGCAGGAGTGGTTTAACCTTAGATGCCGTAAGGCGTTGAGCACCTAGTGTAATAAAATCATTCCGTCCTAATTCGTTATTTGTGGTTTAACCTTAGATGCCGTAAGGCGTTGAGCACGTGAGTATGTTGAAAAGGATTAAGCCAAAATCAAAAGGTGGTTTAACCTTAGATGCCGTAAGGCGTTGAGCACGTTACGAGAATCCAGGAAAAAATACTTTTGGATTGTGGTTTAACCTTAGATGCCGTAAGGCGTTGAGCACAACATCAAAAAACAAGTCCTTTTAGTCGCTGCTCTGTGGTTTAACCTTAGATGCCGTAAGGCGTTGAGCACCTAATTGCTAAATCTTGTTATGCGGCTTCAGAGGTTCGTGGTTTAACCTTAGATGCCGTAAGGCGTTGAGCACGCAGAAAATTAAAAGTATTTTCTGCTATCTATTGGTGGTTTAACCTTAGATGCCGTAAGGCGTTGAGCACTACAAGGTATTGTGTAATTATTCACCGGAGATAAAGGTGGTTTAACCTTAGATGCCGTAAGGCGTTGAGCACGACTTTCACCAACGCCAAAAGTAAGTAGTTATCCAGGTGGTTTAACCTTAGATGCCGTAAGGCGTTGAGCACTATATATCAGCCCCGGAGTAATCATTAAAATTCCTCGTGGTTTAACCTTAGATGCCGTAAGGCGTTGAGCACTAAAAATAAAAGCTGATCAGCATATAGCTTCTGCTGTGGTTTAACCTTAGATGCCGTAAGGCGTTGAGCACCTACAGCGACAACCATCAATGAACCACTTGAAATGTGGTTTAACCTTAGATGCCGTAAGGCGTTGAGCACAAAACTAACCCCTGGCAAAAATGGCTTAATGCTCGTGGTTTAACCTTAGATGCCGTAAGGCGTTGAGCACAGAAACAATTAAAGGCGATCGCTACCAGTTCAGTAACGTGGTTTAACCTTAGATGCCGTAAGGCGTTGAGCACGGTGTCGGTATTTTCCAGCGATATATACGGGGTAGGTGGTTTAACCTTAGATGCCGTAAGGCGTTGAGCACTACTTAGACAAGTAAGCGGCTACCGACTTCTGAAAGTGGTTTAACCTTAGATGCCGTAAGGCGTTGAGCACTGTTTAGGTGGCGACCAGTGATAACAAAACCCTTAAGTGGTTTAACCTTAGATGCCGTAAGGCGTTGAGCACTAAGTATCTTAACTTTTTTAGTTTTTTCAACTGCGTGGTTTAACCTTAGATGCCGTAAGGCGTTGAGCACGAGGGGATAGGAGCAGCTTTACAACTACAACGGGTGGTTTAACCTTAGATGCCGTAAGGCGTTGAGCACTATGCTAAACTTTCTTCTATCGTTAGGTACATAAAGTGGTTTAACCTTAGATGCCGTAAGGCGTTGAGCACTACTAAAGGCGGCAACGTCCTAAATAAAAAATGCGTGGTTTAACCTTAGATGCCGTAAGGCGTTGAGCACTATATACTCTTACTAATCGTTATGGTGGCGTTGGTGGGTGGTTTAACCTTAGATGCCGTAAGGCGTTGAGCACTAAAAACTACAGGCAACCAAACTATTGCAGGAGTTAAAAGTGGTTTAACCTTAGATGCCGTAAGGCGTTGAGCACCACATATACAAGAATTAATTGCACTCAAAAAAACGTGGTTTAACCTTAGATGCCGTAAGGCGTTGAGCACCCCTACCCTACTTAAACCAAGAGCCAGTATATTCGTGGTTTAACCTTAGATGCCGTAAGGCGTTGAGCACATCATCGTGGTATAGCCTTAATTGACCAAATGATTGTGCTTTAACCTTAGATGCCGTAAGGCGTTGAGCACTCTACCATCCTGTCTTGAATTGATTTATTTTTCGGTGGTTTAACCTTAGATGCCGTAAGGCGTTGAGCACAAGAAAGACTCGAATTAATGCCAGCGAAAAATTATGGGTGGTTTAACCTTAGATGCCGTAAGGCGTTGAGCACTGCATGAATGGCACGGGAATACAGAAATCTTTAGGTGGTTTAACCTTAGATGCCGTAAGGCGTTGAGCACTGGCAAGCCTTAGCGATCGCTACCTACTATACAGCTGCCCAAACCTATGATGCCGCAAGGCGTTGAGCACAACGAGCAGCAAAATCGTCCATACGGAGACGAGGTACTGCCCAAACCAGTGATGCCGCAAGGCGTTGAGCACGGGATAATATTGTCTTTCACCCCCGCGATCGCACCTCCTTATGGGAAGACTAACAGTAGGAGCGATCGCCCACCCACCAAGTTCTTAGAGGAAATCTACCAAACAATGACCTACTGGCTGTTTCAAGGCAACCCCAAATATTACCGCATCATAGACGGCATCCGCGACTTTGAGCAGATGCCCTGACTGTCGGTGGAAGGATAAGATTGCCGCGACTGGAACCATAATATTGCCGCAACGGAGGCTGTAATACTCATTATTTCGTGAAGCGATCGCATCCTTTTTTGATGGATTGGAACCATAATATTGCCGGAAATCAAAAATGGAATTATAAGCTTGCCAAAAAAAGGTAATCTTAAGATTTGATTTTTAGGTTGGTGTAGGACTGTCAAATACTTATGCCAGAAGAGTTTCAGTTTCTTGGAGGACTTCAATCCTACATTTTTAGTCCGAGTGCTTTATCAACCATTTTATCGTCAAATGTATAGTCTGCAAGGATTAGAGGTGTTTGAACCATAATATTGCCAATTTGAATTAGAAGCATAAGCACGTAAAAACGGCAATATTATGGGTTAACCGACAATAGCAATAGTTTCCAGCTATCTTGCCCCTGATGACAGCTTCGCTAGATCCACCCCAAATTAATAAGCATTGGTTTCTGTATTCCCTATTTCATCAAATATATTCAACATAAGCATTTGAAGAATGCTCCAACCATTTGTATTCATTTCATCGTTTACAAAATCACAAAATTGAGAAAGAAGAGGCATAATAGAGTCCTCATCTTTTGCCCTATAAAAACCTACTACTTTCCTTTCTTGACTTAAGTTATGGACTTGAAAGCACAAAGCCTTAATAAAATCATTTTTATTTAAAATACCTTCTATACTTAATTCACTTTTAATATTGGCATCTCCTTCAAATTCAATAGGTGAAAAGATTCTTTCATTTTCTTTACCAAATGCTGAATGCCAAAAAATACCACTTACTAAACTTTTAATTTTTTGTTTTTGAATGAGAGGAAATATAGGAAGAGAATTAACTTTCCAATCGGCAGGTATAGGTATAAGAGATAAGTCAATTAATAATATGGTTGAACCAGATTCAAATTGACCTTGTTTAATAAGTCCTTTGATTTTTCTTATTATGGTTTCAATAAAATCTTTTTGGCGAGAATAAGAATAATCTTGTTCTCCCTGTTCTAAAGGATTAATGGCAGTTATAGCTATTGCTATAGTATTTCCAGCTTTTAATTGGTTTTCAATAGAGACTTGGGCATCTAATCCTTGCTCTATAGCTTTAATATAATTTTCCTCTCCTCCACCAAATCCTAGTGTCTTTATCTCTATGAAAAATTCTTTACCCTCTAAATTAACTTTGAAGTCAGGTGTTTTATTTGTGTTTTCGGGAACTTTCTCTAATAAAAGACCTTTACTTTTTAGTGATAGATAAGTTGCTGCTTCACTATAATCACGTAAAGCTTGCTGCAATTCTACATGATATCCGATTTCATAGTTTTTCAGTCTCTTTAGTATATTTCCCCTTGTTTTTCTAATAAAGTCATCGTTTTCAGCAGCATCAATTTCTTGACACATATCAAGTGAAAAGGCATTTAAAAGAGGATTAATTGTAATATAACCTAAATGATTCTGTCGCAAAGAAAGGATTTTTGAATAAAGCATTAGTATATTAATTGTAAATATTGCAATCTTGTATGATTGTATATTACAAATATAAAATAACATAACTTCTCAATACAGTTAAATCAACAGATTCAAAAACACATGCCATGTTAGGCAGGATGAGTCTTTACCACAGTTGGGGGTAGAGGGAGTCAGCACCCATTCGTTTAGGCGAACTGCCCTCACGCAAATGTCAAGCGCTGGGATACCTCCCTTGAACTATTCAAGAAATCTCTGGACATAGCGACCTGGGGGACGTTGCAGCGTTATAAGCGAGGTCACGCCAGAGCAGAAGCGAAAGGCGGTTTCTGTGATTGGGTTTTAGATTACGTGCTATAAAAAGATAACTCCAGCAACAGTTTTCTTACAAATCTTTAATTGCCTATCTATTGAAAGTTTAGTAAGGAGTTAACCTTAACAGTTGACGCATTATCAACGCTCCCTCTTTGGCATTATCCATCAGTATTTGTTGATCAGCATCAAAAATGTGTTGTACAACTTCTGAAGAATTAAAAACCTCGTAATCTAGAGGTGCGTCTGCATAAGGGTTATGAAATATATGTAAACCATCAAGTAATGTTTCATGATAGTTTCTTTTTTCATAGATTTCAAGAATAGGGGGAATACCTTTGTCGTTATATCGAAAAACCTGAAACAATATAAAATTTGGGTCTTTACTTAGTGCGCGAACCTTTCCAAAGGTAGCAGTGTTCGTAAAGACCACAGCGCTTATGTCCTTCATTCGCTCATTAGCAAAATACCCTAAAGGAATTTTTGACCCATTTTGTTTTTCTATAAAATATAAACTTTTAAAGCCTTCATCAGTCATGTCACAGGCATAAAGCACTCTTGTTATAGCTTGAATACTTTGATAGTAAAAAAATGGCTGTTCAAAAGGAGCAATGGCTACGACAAAAGGCAAGCCTTTTACATGAGCTAGATTTACGTAACTCTTTTGATATTTCTCATACTTTGATACTAAAGCATTAGCTAACCTAATTGTTGCAACTTGAGCTACCAACTTTAAATCTAATTCTACATTCTTATCTAAAATTGTTTGAAGCTTTACCTCGTCATCCCATTCTGGAGGTGAATCTTTTGCGTTATTTGCCGTTGTCGCTTCAAGACAGAAGAACTTGTTTGGTGTTGTAACTACAAAGTCGGGGCTAGAATAAGAAAAATCAACTGTCAACTTTAGTTCTTTTAAACAAGCAAATATATATAATTCCCAAAATGAGGAATTAAAGGTGGTCTGAAATTCTAGAATAAATTTGTTATCTCTATCCACAAAACCATCAGCCCATTCTAATAAAACCTTTTGAGCATATATATCTGGCTCTTGAATAAGCTTTAGAAAGTGTGGATGAAGTTTATCTTTTTTAAGAGGATTAAATAGTTCCATCTAAGTAATATTTTATAGACTCTCATGTAATTAGTATAACTCATTATATATGGCTCTTCAGTACCTGTTATGCCAAATTATTAGTTAAACATCAAAACTGGACTTTAAAATCAGGCTTAGAACGCCTAAGTCCCTATAAAAGCCTAAAACGTTAAAAATAATGCCTGTTTTTGTTGTATAGCAATATTTTCAGGTTTTTAACAGATTAATTTAGCATACTAAGTACTGAAGAGCCTTACATATAATCTTTTACACGATACTCAACAACAACTGCTGTTAGGCATCACTGTATCCAACCGGGTAAATTGTACGTTAAGGCTGAAACTAAGATGTGGTAAGCTTTTCAGCAAGTGCTTTTTTCCGTAAAATTGGTGAAAAAGCTATGGTTATGGTGCTAGTTTTAATCTAGTTTGAACGAAAAATCGTCGTTTC
>Ga0335395_10000940_pt1 | contig 18437 bp, 13 predicted proteins | sample MAT02_FD_205744 | JGI IMG/M metagenome (GOLD analysis project Ga0335395, IMG submission 205744) | Freshwater microbial communities from Lake Fryxell liftoff mats and glacier meltwater in Antarctica - MAT-02 (spades assembly) (version 2) ...
TGGCAGCGGCTACCGACTGGTTGCCTCGCCCGATGGCACCAACGTCGGCCAAAGTTATCAAAATTCCAACATCAACCCCTCGCCGACAACCGCCGACTTCCTCGTCGCCAAAATCACCTACGGGCCCGGTAACACGGATAAAATCGAATTGTTCATCAACCAGACGACCGAAGGCACCCCCAACGTTGCCACCGGATCGAACCGCAACGCGAAATTCGACCAGATCTCCTTCGGGAACTTCGGTGGCGCCCTCGGCTTCTACGATGAGCTCCGGGTCGGCGCCACCTTCGCCGATGTCGCCCCTGTATCAGCCGTCCCTGCTCCAATAGCGCCCTCCGCATTGCAAGCCACCGTGGAATCCTTCTCTGAAATCACGCTGGACTGGACGGACAACTCCAGCAACGAACTCACCTTCACCGTTGAGCGTAGTTTGGATGGCACGACAGGCTGGACACCAGTCGGAACCACGGGCATCGACATTACCAGCTTCCAAGACATCGGCTTAACCGCTGCTACCCAGTATTATTATCGTGTTTTCGCAACCAATTCCGGCGGCATTTCGGCCTTCTCATCGGTTGTGAGCGCAACGACTTCGGCTTTGCCCGCTCTTGTTCCGCTTACCACGGTTACGATTCCGTTTGCAGATGCCGATGGCACACCAGCCGCTTCTGCCGCACCTGACACAGGTGTTCTGGCGTTTGCCGGGACTGGGCAAATTCAGACATCATCCGCCCTCGTTTATCCAGGGGTGCCCTCCTCCGGTAACGGTTTCACCGCCGCCAGCGGAAGGTTCTTTATGACTTTAGACACCACTTTACCCGGTCTGGAACGTTATATGAGTGGCGGACGCATCGGTGGCTCGGGTCTCGGCGTTATTTATGTGAGCTGGATGGCTCGCGGGATTAACGGAAACGAAGCCAATACCGTAGAGTTCCGCAGTGGCAACGACGATAACCAATCCATTGTCTCGGTCGGAACAACCTTCGGCGATCAACCTAATATCCGCTTATTGACGGGCAACACCTTGACCGGTGGAACTCAAAATTACATCACGACGACCCATGCGGCCTCGCCTGCAACTGATTTCTTTGTGGTTAAGTTCACATTTGGGTTAGACAACACCTCAACCGTTGATCTGTTTATCAACCAAACATCTGAAGGTACACCGGATGCAAGCAGCATCTGTTTCGCGCAATTCAATACGATTGGGTTTACTAAATTCGGCGGCGCACCCAATCCTTCTGTTGATGAATTCCGCATGGGCACCAGCTTCCAAGCGGTGACGGGAAATTCGGCATCCTCGGGCCTAGTTGCATTCCGTGCTAATAACAGCCTCGCTCCCAACGGTGATGGCGACTTGCTGACTCCCGCCAATGACGGAGTCACCAACTTGCTCAAATATGCATTCAACATGATTGGCGGCGGCACTGGCCAAACAGCGTCTCTAAACACTTCGAATGTTGCAATTGTTGCGGCAGACGGATCGGCAGGACTTCCACGCCAAGGCTTGAACGCGGGAGCCCTGACTCTCACCTACATCCGCCGCGCCGCAGCGTCGAATTCTGGTGTGACTTACGTGGTTAAGTTCAGCAGTGACCTGATGTCGTTCGCTGCTAATCCAGCGGCTACGGAAATTGTTGTGGATCTTGGAGGAGGTCTTGAGCGCGTCACCGTCACCGACTCGGTAGTGGCTCCTGGCAAGCGCTTCGCCCGTGTTGAAGTGATTGCAAATTAAACAATTCGAATTCCTCTGACTTATTGCGCGAGCAGGGCCTGATAAGTTACACGACTGAGTGGCCTGAGACAAAGGCTGCATCCATCATCGCAAGGCGAGATACTGGTTTCCGGTATCTCGCCTTTTGCTTTGATCCCTGGAAGGTGGTTAGATCGAATAACTTCCTTCTGGGCGATTAAGTCCACAGGCGCTCCAGCGATGGGCTCCAATGAACGAGAGCATCAGCGCTCTCCGAAGAACCTTAAGGTTTTTATTGCGTGCTTTCAAATTCTTAGGTTAGACTGCCTTCCCGGCGACGGGCGGGTTAACCATGTTTAGCCTACTCACATCGGTGCAAGTTTCTAACCAAAGATGCGATGAATCCAGATCGAGCGACACTCAATTTCCTTAATAGTTTCCCCGAAGATGCCAGAAAACGCGGCGAAATGCTCCAAAAAGACGGAGCCGTTACCCAGATTTTTGGCAATCATTTGTTCATCCAAGGTCGCGTCGAGGACGAGGCCGGCACCTTCCGCACCAGCCTTCGCTTGCAGGGGAACCGCTGGTTCGGCTCATGCACCGCAGAAGATGAGCTGATCTCCGGCGCTTGCCAGTATGCCACCATGATGGAGCGCATGCACCGCGGCGAAGATTTACCAGAGTCGCCCAACGAATTCGACGATACTCCGGTGCTCGACATCATTGAGGAAAAACTCGGCCGTGAGCTCGATGACAAGGAAGCAGATTTCGTCACGAAAATCGAGAAACGCTACCGCCGCTACGTGATCGAGGGAGAACTTCACGATCACGACATGGTCCGCATCACCCCGCGCTGGGAGATCACCACCTACGAGCCACTCGAACTTTGGCCAATGCCACCGGGCGATATCCTTGAGTTCTGGAATTACATCGCCTACGCATTTTACAAAAAGAAACTCCCCTACCCCGAGTTCATGAGCGTGATCACCGATCTCGGTCACGTACAGAAAAAAATGGCGGATTGGGAGCAGGAACGCGAAGTGGCTTCTTGGTATGATCGGATTGAGAAAGTCAACGAGCGCCCTCCGCAAGACGCGCCGCTCGAAGTTTCCTTCCGCCTCGTCGCTACCATCAATGAAGCCCGCATCGAAGTCCGCGAGGAAAAAGCCGCCGTCTGGGTGCAGCTCCGCGAGAAAAACGACATCGAGCATTATGTAAATCTCCACCACGAGGCCGCCCTGATGATGGATGCCTCCAGCCAGACCTTGTGGGAGCACTACCTCGCATTTTTCAGGAAATACGGCGATACCACCCTTGATTTCGACCAAGAAGAATCCTGCCGTTTCATGAACCGCGTCTTCCGCCAGCCTGCCTTGGAAGGCTACATCGTCAACCTTGACGAGCGCCCCTTCAAAGTGGCCGAAGAACGCCTCGCCTGGGTCTGCGAGGATGATCCATACGATCCAAAAAGCTACGCTCTCCAGCTCATCACCGCCTCCGGCGAGAATGTTTCCCACTCCGTCCGGCTTCTGCCCGGCCGCAAGGAACTCTATCAGTCCGACGAAACTGTCTTCCCCGGCCCACCACGCTGGCTCGAGGAAACGGAAGTGATGCCACGCTATCTGATCCCACTGCGTGTGATCGACTCACTGGAAGGTGTCGAATTCCTCCGCAAAATTGGTGCAGCTCTGCCGGAATCTCTGAAAAAACGCGTCGTCGATCTTGAGCTGAAGCCGAAGTTTGAAATGAAACTCATCGCAGGCCTCACCGCCGCTGAGACCGAGCACCTCGTCATCGATGTCACCGCCATCGAGACAAAAGGCCGCCGCACCGAGCGCCTCACCAAGGAAGGTTGGGAACTCGCCGAGCAACAGCCAATCAAGGGCAAGCAGCTCATGCGCTTCGCCCGCGAGGATCTCTATCCCGTGCCAGCCATTCTTGATGAAATGGGCCTGAGCTATGATGAGAAATTACTCTCGTTCAAATCCAGAATCACCAAGCAATTTCCTGAAAGATTTGCCGAGTGGATCAAAGCCATGCCACCGAGCATCGATCTTGATATCGATCTCCGCCTGCGCTCCATCCTCGCAGACCCGGTCACTGCTGCCGTCCGCTTCGAGGTCATCGGCCAAGATATCGACTGGTTCGATCTTCGCATCGTCATCGATGTCCAAGGAGTCAATCTTTCCAAACTCCAGATCCGCCAACTCGTCGCCGCCCGCGGTGGCTACGTCCGGATGGACGATGGCTCGTGGATGCGCCTTGAAATCAAGCTCGATGCCGATCAACGCGAAGCCGTCACCCGCCTCGGGCTCGATCCCTTCGACCTCTCCGGCGAGACCCACCGCATGCACGCCCTCCAGCTCAACGATCCGAAGGCCTCCGAGGTCTTCGATCCCAAAGCTTGGGAACGCATCAAAAACCGGGCCGGAGACATCCAGCTCGAGGTCAATCCAGACCTGCCCGAGGGCCTCGATGCCACCCTCCGCCCCTATCAGGTGGAAGGCTTCAAATTCCTCGCCTACCTTTCCGTCAATAACTTCGGCGGAATTCTTGCCGACGACATGGGCCTTGGAAAAACCATCCAATCCCTCACCTACCTGCTCTGGTTGTTTGAAGAACACCGCAAGACAGGCGGCATGAAAAAGCCAGCGCTCGTCGTCTGTCCGAAGTCCGTCTTGGACGTTTGGTATAGCGAGGCCGGGAAATTCACCTCGCAACTCAAGGTGAAAATTCTGAAAAACCGCGACGACATCAACGTCGAGTATATCCAGAACGAAATCGATATCCTCGTTCTCAACTACGCTCAGCTCCGCGTCTGTGGCGAGGAACTCAACGGCATCAAGTGGCTCACCACCATTCTTGACGAAGGCCAGCAAATCAAGAACCCAGACTCCAAAGCCGCCAAGTGCGCCCGCGAGCTGGATTCCCAAAACCGCCTGGTCCTTACCGGAACGCCCATCGAGAACCGCCTGCTCGATATGTGGTCGCTGATGGCCTTCGCCATGCCCGGCGTGCTCGGCTCCCGCGCTTACTTCAAGAAACGCTTCGATAAACGCAAGGATCCGCTCAGCCAATCCCGCCTCGCCTCGCGCCTTCGTCCATTCCTGCTCCGCCGCACCAAGCTTCAGGTCGCCCAGGACTTACCGCCGCGGACCGAGGAGGAAGTTTACTCGAAAATGGAGGGTATCCAAGTGGATCTCTACAAGGCCGAACTCAAGCGCATTCAGAAGGCTCTGTTAGGCCTTGATTCCGACGAAGCCGTTAAGAAAAACTCCTTCGCCATTCTTCAAGGCCTCATGCGCCTGCGGCAAATTTGCTGTCACCCCGGCCTCATCGATCCCAAATATCTCAAAGAAGAATCCGCGAAAATGGAGTCGCTCTTCTATCTGCTCGATCAGCTTCACGAAGAAGGCCACAAGGTCCTCGTCTTCTCGCAGTTCGTCTCCATGTTGGACCTCATCAAGGCCCGCCTCGAACTCGAGAACCGTCCCTACAACTACCTCACCGGCCAGACCAAGGACCGCAAAGGCGAAATCGAGCGTTTCCAAACCACCAAAGACCCCTCCGTCTTCATGCTTTCCCTCAAAGCAGGTGGTGCCGGCCTCAATCTCACCTCCGCCTCCTACGTCATCCTCTACGATCCATGGTGGAACCCCGCCGTCGAGAACCAAGCCATCGACCGCACCCACCGCATCGGCCAGAAGAACAAGGTCATCGCCTACCGCCTCCTCACCCGGGACACCGTCGAGGAAAAGATCCGCATTCTCCAACATCAAAAAACCCAGCTCGTTACCAACGTGCTCGGCGACGAAGGATTTGCCTCAAACCTCGGCTTGGATGACCTCCAGTTCATCCTCACCCACAACATCGACGAGGACGACGAGATCAGGTAACATCGGCCTCGGAGCGGCGGAAAAACTCCGCCGCTCCAGGACTCAATGGACAATATCGACAAAGGAATAGAGAACACGGACTCCATTGTAGCTTCGGCCGTGGCTGAGATCTTCTGAATCCAAAAATCCTTTGAAACAAATCCGGCAGGGGCGGCGTTCTATTAGTGTCTGTCATGAGACGCACTGATGAGCGGCCACCGCTTCGTGTCACTATTGGCTCGGAGCGACGGCGGCTCTAAGAATCTAAAAAGGCGGCGGAAGTTTCTTCCGCCGCCTTTACTTTTTAAATTACCGCAGTTGGAATATCCTGCTCAACCGAGGCTTTTTTTCAAGCGACCCAGAACGTCCTCGTAGGCTTCCATCACGTTGCCCAAATCGCGGCGGAAACGATCTTTATCCATCTTCTCGCCGGTTTCTAAATCCCATAAACGGCAGCCGTCCGGGCTGATCTCATCCGCGAGAACGATCACGCTAGGATCCGAGACGAGGCGGCCGAACTCGAGTTTGAAATCGACCAGCTTGAGCCCGCACTTGGCGAAGAAATCGATTAAAATCGCGTTCACTTTCAGTGCCGACGAGCGCAGGTGCGCAAGATCTTCTGGCGTCGCAAGTGCCATTTCGCGAATGTAGTCGTCGTTGATCAATGGATCGCCGAGTTCATCACTTTTATAGGAAAACTCGATAATCGGTTGGGAAAATTTACGCCCTTCCTCGATGCCGGTGCGCTTGCAATAACTACCTGCGGAGAAATTCCTGACGATGACTTCCACCATCAAAATCGTGACTTTTTGCACTTCCACGTTGGTCTCATCGATCTGACGGACGAAGTGGGTCTTCACTCCCTCTTTTTCAAGAAATCCGTAAATCAAGGTGCTGATTGCGTTATTCAAACGGCCCTTGTTTTCAAAACTCGCTTTCTTCTCGCCATTGAAGGCGGTGGCGTCGTTCTTAAATTCCATCCGCAGTGTGTTTGGATTTTCCGTAGCCCAAAGTCGCTTCGCCTTCCCCTCGTAAATCGGTGTCATTGGAAATTTCTAAAACCCAGCCCTCCGCCGGTCAAGAGCGCTGAAACTAGACCGTCATTTCATTCGATGGCGCTCTACGTTTTGAAGAAATCAAACCTTGCTAATTTTCAGTCAGATCCGCATCCTAGTGATGTCATAAAACAAATGAGGTTGCGTAACTCGAAAGGATCTCGGCCCTTGCCAAATAAAGCTCGGCAAGCGCGATCATTGCCGCAGCGCAAAACATTTTACATCGCCGCATTGCTATCTGTGCTTCATTATTTAAGCCTGATTGTGACTATTTTCAGCTTGGTCCGGTGCATCACGCAGCCTAGCAACCTAAATTCGAGTCTGTTCGTAGGATCTCTGATTTTCAGCATCCTCACATGGATCGTTGCTTTCTTTAAACGCCGCGCCACGCTTTGTCCGCTCTGTAAGGGCACGCCTCTGATCGATTCAGGTGCCTTGCCTAATGTCCGCGCAATTCGCGTCCGGCCATTTAACCATGGCGTCTCTGCCACACTCTCGATGATTGCCACCCAAAGATTCCGCTGCATGTATTGTGCCGCCGATTTTGATCTTTTGAAACAGTCTTCAAGAGTCATCGAGCGACTTCGGAGTTCCGAATCTAGGAAGCCCAAACACAAATAATTTCCCGCCTCGGCCTTGCGCTGGGTGGTGGCCGGAATTAAGACTCATCAATGGATCTTGCCGAATTTCGCAAAGAATACTCAGACCGCGGCCTTAGCCGCACGGAGCTCGATGGAGATCCGGTTGCCCAATTCACCGCATGGTTCTCTCAGGCCACGGCAATGAAACTCCATGAGCCGAATGCCATGACGCTGGCGACCGTGGACTCTGAAGGAATGCCTTATCAGCGGACTGTTTTACTCAAATACTTTGATGAGGATGGCTTCGTTTTTTTTACCAACTATGGCAGCCGCAAAGCCGAGCAGATCAAGGGAAACCCGCGAGTGAGTTTGCTGTTCCCATGGATTACCTTGGAACGGCAGGTGATCATCCAAGGCCTTGCGGAAAAAATCAGCACTGCGGAATCTTTGAAATATTTTTGTTCTCGTCCTCGCGAATCCCAAATCGGTGCCTGGGTTTCCAATCAAAGTGAAGTTATCACTTCCCGCAAATTTCTACTGCAAAAGCTCGCGGAAATTGGCGAGAAATTTCACAATGGCGAGGTTCCCCTGCCCTCGTTCTGGGGTGGCTACCGCGTCCGACCCACCAGCCTTGAATTCTGGCAGGGCGGCCCCGCAAGGCTGCATGACCGCTTTATTTATCGCTCAGAAAACTCCGCTTGGAACATTTCCCGGCTTTCCCCGTAATCCTCATGGCCACTCCCAGCAAAGACGATGTTCAGAAACTTAGCCGAGGCAAGCCCACCCGCGCGAAGATTGGTAGCCGCAGCATCGGACACCGCCTCACTCAGAAAGAGCGCATCCTCTTCGAGGCCGCTCAGCGCCACGGCTTCCTCAAACTCCCGCTCAGCGGTGCCCGCGATAATGTCGTCAATATTTACCGCCTCTGGTGCCAAGCCGAAGGCCGTGCCTGTGTGATCAAATAACGCTACATCGGCCGGAAACATGATTCCGCAATTTCCAACTTGGAGACTCTCCAAAAAACCCAGATCATTCCTCGACGGGCCGCAGTCTATAGAATTAACTCAAGGGAACCGAATTTCGCCACCACTGGCACAGACTTCTAAAGCTCGTTTCAAAAATGGAGGACCGCTACGAAATCCGAAGTAAAATTGGCCAAGGTGGCCTCGGCGCTGTCTATCGTGCTTACGATACCCGCATGAATCGTGAGGTGGCGATCAAGCGGATTTCCAATACCCAAGAAGACCCCACCCTCCAAGAAGAGTCCACCCGCCAACTCATCAAGGAAGCCGGGGCACTCGCCTCGCTCCAGCATCCCCACATCGTCACCGTGTATGATGTAGGCGCGGACGAAGACGGCCCTTATCTGGTCATGGAATTGATCAGCGGAAAAACGCTCGACGAGATTATTGAAAATGCTCCCCTCACTTGGCCAGACTTCCGCGAATTAGCACTGCAAACCCAGGAAGCACTGATCGCGGCGCAAGAGCTTAACATCATCCATGCCGATATTAAGCCGCCCAATCTGATGCTCACTTGGCTGCCCTCGGGAAAATTCCAAGTCAAGGTCGTCGATTTCGGGCTTGCCACTCTCGCTCACTCGCAGTCCAAGCAGGAACTTGAAGCTCTGGAGGCCGTCTTCGGATCGATTTTCTTCATGGCACCCGAGCAATTCGAGCGGGTTCCCATCGATGCCCGCACCGATCTTTATGCCATGGCCTGCGTTTACTACCAGGCACTTACAGGCACCTATCCATTCCAGGGAGAGACCGGTAAAGAGGTGATGAATGCGCATTTAAATCATCAAGTCACGCCCATCCAAGAAGTTCGCTCGGAAATCCCGCTTTGGCTGTGCGATTGGATCATGTGGAATCTCAATCGCTTTCCTGATGACCGCCCGGCATCCGCGCGTGAGGCCCTGAAAGTCTTTCTTCAAAATGACCAAGTGCCCGATCCCCCACTTAGTTTAGGGCAATCACTGCCCTCCAAGCGGCCGCCCTTCACCTCTCGTCCAGTCGGGCCAAAAACCGTCCGCCTCGCCCGCCCATCCACCGCGCCGCCGCCAGCCCCGCCAAAAGTCAAGACAGCGCCCCAGCCGCTCATGCCCCCGGAGGGTTCCAAGCCCAGCGTGCATACCTCCGCCCAACTCCTGCCTCAGCCCACTCCCACTGTGGCACTCCAAGCTGCTGCCGCCGCGACTCCCCTTCCCATCACGCGCCTCGCCAAAAAAGGGTTCTCCAAAACTGCCAAAATTGCAGTCGGCGTCACCGCGGGCATCATCATTTTGGGCCTCGGTTTGCTGAAATTCACTGGCGATAAAATCAAATCAGATACCCTCGCCCCCCTCCTCGCCCAAGCCGCTCTTGCCGGAACCACGGAAATTCCTGCCGATGCCGCGAGCGTTAAACTTTTATTAAACAACGCCGCCCAGCCGAATCAGACGAATTTACCTGCGATTCTCAAGACCCTAAGCCTCGTCCAAGCCAGCGATGGCAGCGATGTAAATACGCAGATTTCAGACTTCACTCTTAACGACGCATCGTTAAGTCCGGAAGTCCGGGAAGCCCTCATCCGCGATGTCATCCAACAACGCAGAAATCCCCTCGCCGTTCCTAGCTTGCTGGAATTTGCTAAATCTAACAGTAGCCCGCAGCTCGCGGCCACCGCTCTCAAGGCCGCTAAGGACACCGCCAGCGAGACGCATTTCAAGCAACTTCTCGAATTCGTCCAATCCCACCCAAGCGAGGAAGTCCGTGCCGCCGCCGAAGCAACGCTTGCAGAAATCATCTCCCGCAATAGCCAACCCGCTGGGCTCTCCGCGCAACTCAACGTTGCCTACATCAATGCCTCCAGCCTCAATTCTCGCTACGCCATCCTCCGGTTACTTGCCCGCTGTGGTAACGACCAAACTCTGCGCCTGATCAAAGATTACCTCGCAGGCACCGATCGTGAAAACAAGATCGCTGCCATCACCGCGCTCGGGCATTGGCCGGATGATGCGGTATTTCCTACCCTGATTGAGCAAATCAACACCGCTCCAGATGCCAGCCATCGGAGCGTAGCACTCGATGCCGCATTCACATTTATCTCCTCCCCCAAGCGCGCTAGAAACACCCGTCTGCTCGAGGATTTGTGGACCACTCTCAGCCCATTCATCAAATCCCCAGAACATCTGAGAAAATCAATCCTTCTGCTGGAAACCTTGCCATCAAGCCCCTGGGCCACTGCCGCCCTCGCAACCTACTCCAGTGACTCTGCGGTAGATCCAGCGACTGGCCAACTCGCCAGAGAAGCCCTCGAACGAGTGCAGAAGAGGCAATAGCTCCTGCCCACACTCCTGCTTGATCTGGGCACTAGATCTGATTCTTCCGCCCCGAGTAGTAATTTAAATGTAAATACACTCACACGTAGTTAATGCGTTGACTCACCCCTTTTCTCATATTACGAGAACCCCTGCAATTTACCCCAACCCGTAACCGCCCCTTTCTTTGAGAGGCATACGCTCACTGCCATTTACCGCGACTCGCGAGAGCCAATCTGACCCAAAGAAATTTCCGCTGAGATTTTGACTTGGAATTTCCAGCCATCATGCTCTAGGGTGCTGCTCCCTGCGGGAAAATTATGGTGATACAAGGTGAAGAATTAGCTCTGGCTTGCGCGAAAGCAGCAGACGATATCAAGGCGGAAAACATCCGGGTGTGGGACATGCGCGGTGTTTCCAATCTAACGGATTTTATGATCGTTTGCTCAGGAACATCGATGCCTCAGCTACGAGCCATTCTGCGGGATGTGGCGGGAGATATTCTTGAACTTCACGGCGTAAAGCCGGTGAATAGCGAGGGCAAGGCAGACACTCGGTGGGTGGTGCTGGATTACATCGATGTGATGGTGCACGTGATGGACCAAGAATTGCGCGAATATTACGGCCTGGAAGATCTTTGGAAAGACGCCAAAGAAGTGACTTGGCAGCAGCCGGCGTAATGCCATCTGCAAAAATTCGCTCAACGCTCGACTTCTTGAAGCGATTTCACCAGCGCGAGGAACACATCAGGTTCCAGCGCGCGGTTTGGGGTGCGTTTCATGCATGAATTGAACCATTTCCCAAGCAGACTTCTGCGATCCGATGGGAAACCGCGCGTAAATCCCGCGTCTCCACCTTCTAACAATTCCTCATCCCGGCGGCCATGGGCGCGGGAAAGGATCCTTTGATAGCGGATAATCGCGCCATCCAGTAAGATCCAAGGGAAATTGGGATTTTTCGGCGGCCCCATCGCCAGAGTCTTGCCCTCCCCTGCTCCGAGTTTAATTCCACCTCCCATATCCAGCCTCAAATCTGGCAGACTGCCGCCCTTGAACCACGCGGTCACGCCACCGCTCAAAGCCCCGAAAAGGGTGCCGACTCCATGAGTGATGCCTCCAGATGCCGCATCGACAACGAGCCCTGCCGATCCTCCGACAACGGCGGAAATCGCGGCCAACTGGCCACGGCCAAGCCCCCACTTCGTCCATGTTTCATCACTTTGCAGATCGATCTCTTTGAACGCCTCCATTCGCGTATCCGCCTTGAGCAGATGATGCCGATAAATCTGAAGCAGTTTACTAAAACACTTCCGCTCAATGATGGCCAGCTCGTCGAAATATTGTTGCGTGAGCAGCTCGGTTTTGCGTTCCCTGCGGGAAGGTAAGGTAAGATCGCGCTCCTCAAGCGTGGCTTCCACCCGCAGGCCGAGCGCCTCTTCCAAAAAGCTGATGATGGCCTCCACGGATTCCTCGCGGCGGCGCTGCCACTCGTTTTCCACCAAGAGAATCGTTTCTTTTAACCGCTCTTGGTTCTGCTCCTCGATCTCTAACAAAGACTTTAACAGCCGCAGTCTTTCGTCATAGCGGGCGTGATGCGCATCGAAGGTGCGGACGAGGTTGAACGAAGCACCCAAGCGGGTCCTCCACTCCTCTTCATCGATTCCGGTGGACTTATCACGGCGATTGAGCAGCGCCAGACGCGGTTGGCCAGTCCAGCGGAGAATTTCCATTTCTGCGAGAAAATCATCGCGCAAGGGCTTGGCGGGATCCACCACATACAGCACGCCTGCACCTTCGAGCAATGGCTCTAACAGCCGCTTCTCATCACCGAATTCTTCCCCCTTTTCTGCCACGAATTTTTTCAAAGATGCCAAGTCCGGAGTGCCGTTACCGTGAATTTGCTGGATCGCCCGCATCGCCTCCACCGGTCGGGAAAATCCTGGAGTATCGATGAAACGCAAGCACTCGCGACCACTGAATACCACGCGATGCTGCTGGCAGCGAGTGGTCTCGCCCGGCGTCGCACTCACGCGGATGAGCTCGTTATCATCGATCTCTAACAAAGTCGCGATCACTGCGGATTTTCCCATATTCACTCGCCCCACGACGGCAAACGTCGGCACATTCTGATGGACCCAATCGCTCATAATTCCGGCGGAGTGGATGGTGGCAGAGGCATCAAGACAACCCTCGAGAAATGGCTAGGCCGGTGAAAATCGCGTTCCTCTGGGCCGAGCGGATTGAAGCTGAGAAATTTTTGCGCTGGAGAATTTAGAATCATCGCGACGTTGATTTTTGAAGACTCGCCGAAATTTAGCCGCGCCTTGAGCAGGTCCAGCGGAATGGCCATGGCAGCCAACCATGCGCCGTCTGGGGCCATCTCCGCAAAAGTGGCCACCTCGGGCATGGCAATATCCGCCTCATCGGCCCGCACGCGTGGAGCCGTGAATTCACAAGTCCACCATGCTCCATTTGGCGCGAGATTGAATTCAAGATATCGCCCGCTTTGTGGATCTGAGATGAACAATTCCGCCGCATCGTAACGCCACAGATCCATCTGAAAGGCACCCGGCCGCGCCTGCGGGTGGAGTTCTGCTGCCTTGCGATGGTTCGCAATAAACCAAAGCCGCGATGGATCCTGGACCAGCGCGAATCCGGCGGCGGGCTGAAAATCCACTCCATCACAGTCTTTGGCGATTCCAAATATCGGGACATCCAGCGCACCCCAAGCGAGGCATTCCGTTGCGGTAAAAATCGTCATGCCGCAATCTGGCGATCCGCCTCTCACCCTGTCGAGGCTGGAGATGATCTAAGGGTTTTTCAAGATCAAGAAAATATCTGTAGCGACATCAAAATTGACAATCAGTCCCCATAAGGCTGTCGAAATGTGATTCCCTGATATTTCCAAGTGGTTACTTCCGTCCATTTCGAATCAATCCAGAATGGCTGCCCATTATTACCTTCACTTGGCGGATCATGTTTGGAACGCTGCTGACGGTAGCCGTGGCACTGTGTTTCCACAGTATGCCGAATCGGCTGCTGACTATCGGCGTTTAGTCACCTCGCAGGCTCAATTGTTGCTACCTTGAAATTTATGGAAAACTTTACAGAAACCGAGAACACGGAATTGTGCCGGACGATTGGCCCATGGCAGGTGCTATTTTATGGACTCGGTTCGATGCTGGGCGCCGGAGTATATGTGTTGCTCGGCCGGGCAGCAGGCATTTTAGGAAATGCCGTTTGGCTCGCATTTGTGGTGGCGATGGTGGCGGCGCTCCTCACGGGGCTCTCGTATGCCAGCCTCGGCAGTCGCTACCCCCGTGCGGGTGGCGCGGCATACGTGAGCCAGCGTGCCTTCCGCAAAAGCTGGCTGGGATACACGGTGGGAATCGCGGTGATAATGAGTGGCCTCACGAGCATGGCCACCGGATCGCTCGCGATTGCGGAAAATTTATCGAGATATGTAGGAATCCAGCTTCCTGTGAAAATCATCGCGATTCTCGGAGTGATGATGTTGGGAGCGATCATCTATCGTGGCATCCGTGAGAGCATGTGGGTCAATCTTTTCTGCACGGCCGTAGAAGTAGCAGGTCTGGTTTTCATCGTCGGAGTGGGGATGAAATATTGGGGTGGGGTCAATTACTTCGAAGTGCCGCCTCAAGCAATGGGCCAAGGGCTAGCAGGTATTAGTATGATCGTCATCCTCCAAGGTGCGGTGCTGGTTTTTTTCTCATTCATTGGCTTTGAAGATATTATCAATGTGAGTGAGGAAGTGAAAAACCCACGGAAATCGATCCCGTTCGGCCTTGTCGGAGCGATGCTGCTGGCCACGATAATCTACATGGCCGTGGCCATCACCGCAGTCTCAGTCGTGCCATGGCAAACGCTATCAAACAGTTCCGCACCCCTCTTAGAAGTTGCAAAAACGGCAGCTCCGTGGTTCAAAAATATCGATAATATCTATCTCTTCATCACGATTTTCGCAATCGCGAACACTGCGCTCTTAAACTACTTGATGGGCTCACGCTTGATCTATGGGATGAGTCGGCAGGGTTTACTGCCGCGCATTCTTGGCAAAGTCCACCCAGTGAGACGCACGCCGCATATTGCTGTGGGCTTATTATTCCTGATTGTTACAAGTCTGATTCTGATAGGCGGTGTGAGGCCTTTGGCCGAGGCCACGGCGCTTTTACTTCTATCCGTCTTCGTGGTGGTGAATCTGGCCTTGGTCATTCTAAAAATGCGCAAAGACGAGCCTACCGGCGGATTTGAGATTCCTTACTTCGTGCCATTGCTGGGAGCATTGGTCTGCTTAATCCTCATCGCTAGCCGAGTTCACGGGGCCATTCAAAGCCCAGACGGAAGCTTGCACACCGCACCAATTCTGGCAGGCTGCATCATTGTTGGAGGAATTTTGCTGCATTTCCTCTTCAAGCCCCGCTCCACATCCTTGGAAAATGGCGGGGACTCTGCTTCCTAATCTATTCCTCGGGTGGCCGAGGCACCGGGAAGTCTTCAGGGCTGAGCTTTTGATCTTTGTTCCGATCCAATAATTCAAACCGATCTTCCTGCTGATCTTCGGTGAGATTCTTCATCGCTGGTCCAGTGCGAAATTCTTCAAACGAGAGCGCGCCATCGCCATTTGCGTCCAATTTACGATTGAAGCTGCGAGTTCTTTCCGGGCGATCATTACGCCGCGGCCCATGCGGTCGGCCCTTGCGATCGCGTGGTGATTCAGGCCGATCTTTGCGGGAAATCACCCCATCGCCATCCGTATCGAGTCGATCAAAAACCCTCTGCTGTCGCTCGGCGGGCAATTTCTGCGCAAATTTACCAAGTTTAAATTCCTCAAAACTAACGCCGCCACTTTTATCGACGTCCAATTCCCAAAGACGCTTCATGGGCGGGCGCTTGCGTAAGCCACTCAATTCCGAGCGACTCAATTGCCCGTCAGCATCCTTGTCCAATCGCAAAAAAAGCGCTTCCCGCTTTTCCTCTGGCAATCGCTGGACCCGAGCCAATCCGGCAAATTCTACTCTGGAGATTGAGCCATCACCATTTTGATCTGCGATTTTCCATGCTTTGCCGAAGCCGGGATTCTGCTTACCTCCAGCCTCTTGCGGGGATGGCGACTCTGCGAGACACAGACCCGGCAGCAGAAAGCTTGAAACGAGGATGGAGACGAAAGTTTTTTTCATAACAACAGAAGGGCTTGGCAACTCCAGTCAGTGGAGCCGCCTTGCATAGAAACTCCGAAGTTTGAAAAAAGTTTCGGCTTGGAACAAAATTTGGAATATGAGTCTCTGCATCAGCCACTATGCACATTCAAGACATTCTCGCATCTTCGCAACCTTCGCTTTCATTCGAGTTTTTCCCACCACGCAGTCCAGCAGCGTGGGAAGATCTCTACCAGGCAATTCGCGAGCTTGAGGCACTGCAACCGTCCTTCGTCTCCGTCACTTATGGTGCAGGCGGTGGCACGAGAGAACTCACTCATGATCTGGTGGTGCGAATCACCAAAACCACCTCCATCCCTCCCGTCCCACACCTCACCTGCGTGGGCCACTCGGAGCAAGAAGTGCTGGAAATCCTTGAACGCTATGCCGCCGCCGGAGTTTCCAACATCCTAGCCCTGCGTGGTGATCCTCCGAAGGATCAGCCAAACTACGATTGGTCTGAGGGCGACTTCCGCTACGCTTCGGACTTAGTGCGTTTTATCAAAAAATTCAATGACTCCGGCGCTCACCCGGACCCTCGTGGATTTGGAATCGCAGTGGCTGGCTTCCCCGAAGGGCATCCAGCGACTCCGAACCGAGTGGATGAAATGGACTTCCTCAAAGCCAAAGTCGATGAAGGTGCGGACTATATCTGCACCCAGTTATTTTTCGATAATCACGATTTTTTTGACTTCCGCGATCGTTGTAGTCTCGCAGGCATCCACGTTCCGATCATCGCAGGAGTGATGCCCGTCTCATCCATTCAAGGGATGAAGCGGATGGCAGAACTCGCCGCAGGAGCAAGATATCCGGCGAAATTGTTGCGCGCCTTGGATCGGGCAAAATCCAGTCCGGAATCCGTCGAGCGCGTGGGAATCCACTACGCTGCGGAACAATGTGCCGGACTACTAGACGGCGGTGTTGATGGAATCCACTTCTACACATTGAACAAGAGCCATGCCACACGTGAAATCTATCACAGCTTGGGAATGGCTGCCGCTGTGTGAATTTCTACTGGCGGCCCTTTTGATAGATCTCCTCGGCTTGACCGAGGGTGATCTCATAAATGCTCCCTTCAATCGGCACCTCCATCGCGACCCGTTTTGAAGCAGGGTTCACCGGATAGAGTTCCATCAATCTGGGAGTCCGTTCAAAGGTATCGGCCGGTAGAGTGATTTTAAACAATCCATCGTAACGAAGTGTGCGTGCTGCACGCTCCGCTGCTTGCACCTCAAGACTGCGCATTTCCTGATTGTTCGCGATTCTCTCCATCAGGTTGACGGATCCTTCACGTTGTTTGCCCTCTTTATCGCGCTTCGCTTGGAGGGCAGCCGCTTTAAGGGTGAAATTTTCGTCCGCCTGCTCGCGTTGCCTCTCATCCTGCTGGGAATCTTCCACCATGAAAATGGCTCCCCCACCTTTGGATTTCTCATCACCGATGGCTTGAGCTTCTACCGATGTGGGATGTCTAACACTCATACTACCTTCCATGGTTAATAATTCTTCCGCAGTGAGATTGACCTCGGTCAATTCCATCCCGCCACTCGTAGTTTCCAAATGAAATTGGCCTCCTGTGAAATCAACTCGACGATAATTTCGAGAATAATCAATGACGGATAATGCCCTGAAAATGTGGATTCGTTCACGCAGAGAAATGGTATCTTGGCCGTCAAGCGTTACCATGCCTTTAAATCCAATACCTTCAGATGAGTTGGTCGAACCAAAGACTTGAAAATCTCCCGACAATGAGCCTTCCAAAAAGTTGTGCAGCGCTGCAGGCATCAAATTTTCTAGGTCCATTTTATTGAGTCTTACAGTTCCCTGCACTGTCGGGCGCTCGCCACCGATCAGCTTCACTCCTATGAATTCCACAGTGCCACCTTCGAGGCGAAATTCTGCCTTTTCAATGGTGATTCCATTGGGGTCAATCTCTGCGACAAGTGTGATGATTTCGAGTTTTCGCAGCCAGTTTTGTGAAAAAGTACCGCCTCGGAAAACAAGCTTAGAGATGCCCTCTCCTCTAAACATTTTGAGCTGGCTTCCTTCGATCATTCCCCGCGTCCTTTCGGAATAACCCCAACGCAACGTGGCATCGGCTACCTCGAAGTTTCCTAAATTCACATTAGGAATCTTCTTGAAAAGTGCGTCTGAAATATTTTTGGACATTTCCGCATCATCCGCACCCGCTCGCAGATCGATATCGAGTTTCGTTATCGCGATATTACCCGGATCCCACGCTGATTTGAGGTCATCGATTAGATCTTTGCGGTAGCGGATGTTACGCGCTTCCAAGGTATCAAAAAACGTATCACCGCCACCTTGCAACACCAGACGATTAATATTCCGCGCTCCCCGTTGATTGTTATAGCCCGTCATCTGGGACTCTGAAGCGGAAAATGATTCTTGAATGGAACTGCGAATTGCATCGCTGTAAGAACCGGAACTCTGGCGGCGCACAAGATAGATCGCAAAAATGATGCTCACGATAATGGCGAAAACCAGCAACCGAGTGGCCAACCGAATAAAATGATACGTAATATTCCCACTGCCGCCACTGCCGCCAAGTGAATGGCGCAGTTGGAACCAGAACCCTTGGCTAGAAACCCATTGACTCAGGCGTTCATTAAAATTTTGAGATTGCTCAGCTTCCATATTTTCTTTCGCCTTGCGGCGGGCGGATTAAAACCTCCCTCGGCTACCGAGGCGAGTGAAATTTG
>Ga0335395_10000942_pt1 | contig 18425 bp, 9 predicted proteins | sample MAT02_FD_205744 | JGI IMG/M metagenome (GOLD analysis project Ga0335395, IMG submission 205744) | Freshwater microbial communities from Lake Fryxell liftoff mats and glacier meltwater in Antarctica - MAT-02 (spades assembly) (version 2) ...
CCCCTCACCAACAAATCATCAAGATCCAAATTCCACAAAATCACCCGATTATCCCGGCCAGCAGAAGCCAGAACCTTCCCATCCGGGCTAAAACTCACACTCATCACGCTCTCTTTATGTCCAGTCAAAGTTTTCAACAAAGTCCCGCTGCGACTCCACAATTTCACCTTGCGATCGTAACTACCCGAAGCAATCAACAAACCATCCGGGCTAAAACTGACGCTAGTCACACTATCACTAGAACCCTTCAGCAACGTCGCCACCAAAGTCCCGTCCACCTTCCACAATTTCACCGAATTGTCATAACCCGCAGAAGCCAGCATTTTGCCATCAGGACTGAAAGCCACCCCCAACACAAAACTATTGTGAGCTCCTTCAAAAGTCCTCAGCAAACGACCATCCCGATTCCAGAGTTTAACAGTACCGTCATCGCTAGCCGTTGCCAGCATCGAACCGTCGGGACTGAAAGTAACGCTAGTCACCCAGGCTGTGTGTCCCGTCAAAGTTTTAATCAACCTACCATTTCTCGTCCAGAGTTTAACAGTTTTATCCTTACTAGCCGAAGCAATCATCTCGCTGTCGGGGCTAAAACTGACGCTAGTCACTCTGTCGCTGTGCCCATCAAGAGTGAAGAGCACAGAAGGAGAACAGGGGAACAGCGGAGCCGAAGGACAAGGCAAAATATTACTCATGCCATCTTCTTTCAAATTCCAGATTTTCACCGTTTTGTCGTAACTTCCAGAAGCAAGCAGCAAGCCATCGGGACTGAAACTGACACTGGTTACTCTGTCAGTGTGTCCCTCCAAGGTTTCCAACAACACCCCGGTACGACTCCAGAGTTTGATAGTTTTGTCCACAGAAGCAGAAGCCAGCCTTTGCCCATCGGGGCTGAAAGTAACGCTTTGGACGCGGTTTTTGTGTCCATCGAGGGTTTTGAGAGGTACATCATCGAGCCGCCACAGTCTGACTGTTTTGTCAAAACTTGCAGAAGCGAGGGTTTTACCATCTGGGCTAAAACTAACTTGAGTAACTCGATCGGCGTGTCCCTCAAAGGTTCTCAATAGGTCGCTTTTAGGTTTGAGGTTGCTGGCATTTAGCGGGTTTGGTCGATCGCCAGCAGCCAGACTCCACAGTTTGACAGTTCCATCGGCACCACCAGAAGCAAGGGTTTGGCCGTCGGGGGAGAAACTGACACCAAATACCCATTTGCTATGTCCCCGCAAAGTTTTTAGCAGCAAGCCATTTTTGGCCTCAGTTGAATTTAGTTGTGTATTGTTTTGGAGTGCGGCGACATTCCAGATTTTGACTGTGGTGTCCTCGCCAGCAGAAGCAAGGGTTTGACCGTCGGGGGAGAAACTGACGGTGTAAACTTTAGAAGGTTTTCTGTTTTCGCTGTGCCACAAATTAGCGATTAGCTTACCGTCGGAACTCCACAGTTTCACGGTACCGTCATCGCTGGCCACTGCTACCATTTGACCGTTGCGACTGAGGCTGACCCAATTTACGGGGGCTAATTGTTCGATCGTTCGCAGCAACGTACCGTCGGTTTTCCAGAGTTTTACAGTTTTGTCTATAGATGAAGAGGCGATCGTTTGACCATCGGAGCTAAAAGTGACACTGGTAACGCTATTCGTGTGACCTTTTAAGGTAGCAAGCATTGTGCCATCGGTTTTCCAAAGTTTGACAGTTTTATCTAAGCTTGCGGAGGCGATCGTTTTATTGTCTGGACTGAAAGCCACACTGGAAACGCTTTTAGTGTGGCCTTGAAAAGTTGCCAGTAAACTGCCGTCACGCGCCCAAAGTTTGACTGTTTTGTCTACACTAGCAGAGGCAATTATTTGCCCATCTGGGCTAAAATTCAAACCCCAAACTACGTCGCCGTGTCCCTCCAATCGGTTGCGCTCTTTGACTCCATAAACTGCCTGTTGAAGAGCGGCAGAAATCAGAATTTCGGTGTCTTTGAGAATGTGTATTTCTTGGGAGTGTTCCATTTGTCTCCACTGTCTCCCCGCTCTCAAACTTTCCATCATGGCATCAAATTTGTTGTTAGAGAAATACAGTGCTTCTGAAGCTGCGGTTAAGGTGCTGATTTCGGCTCGCTGAGTTTGAGCGATGGCTAGCTGTTTTTGCCCCACTGCTCGCCACCAAAAGTTGACGGCGGCGATGGTGGAACTGGTGAGCAGCAGTACGCCGATTACTGCTAATCCCAACAGTTGTTTGAGAAAAGTATTGGCTCGGTAGAGTTGTGCTTGACTCATGTTTTTGTCGGCTTCTGCTTTGTGCAGTCTGGCCTCTAAGCCGAATCTTTGGCGGATCGAGTGGACTAGATAGTCATGAACCAATTGATAACGATCTTCGGGGGCTTCCCGCAGTAAAAATAACAAGCCATGACCGACTAAAATTTCTAAAATCAAGTCTAGGTGATCGGTTTTTTTGGGTTCTACTTCTCGGTGTTTTGCGATTTTTAGGTGTACAGAAAGTCGGCTGATTTTGCCGATCGCCGACAAATCTGCTTCGTCCCCATCTGTCGGCTGCACACCTGTAACTAATGAGAGTTCGTGTTTGGTTTTGATCAGTCTGACACCTCTTTCATCGGTCAGCGAAAATAAGATTTTCCAAGCTGCGTCTTCGTTAACCGGTCCACAGTCAGAAATTACTCGTTCCAGCGATCGCTTAACTAATTCTGCTTTGGGATTGTCGCCCAACTGCTGGTATTGTGCTATGCTCTTAATATTTTCTTCTTGCAGTTGCGCTCCCACTACCTGCAATTCGATCGGTCTAATTTCTTGGAGTTCGTCTGCTAAATCTTCGACGAAGGCATTAATCAGTTCGGGTTCTAAGTAAAATTCTGCCCGTTCTGTTAAGTGTCCGATCACAGCCCGTGCGTCTTTAATCGAAAAACTTCGCAGTTGGTAGCGGATGCTTTTGTCGAGAATATTATTGTTGATAGCATCGAGATTGGGAAAGCGATCGCAGTCTAGTAAATAGTGCAAGTAATCTTCTCGCAAGCACAGAATTACTTTGACGTAAGGCAGATTCAAAAATAAACGTAAAAAGTTATAAAAAAGTTGCCTTTGAGCTACTGATGTTGAAACAAAGAAAAATTCTTCAAACTGGTCAAATATCAGAATCGTCAATAAATTATTCTGGGCATTTTCTCGCAATTGTTCTATAATAAAAGATGAAACTTCGGAGCTGCGACCGGGTATAATTGAGCAAGTTTTTCGGTTAATTTCCTGTACTCCTTTTGCCCTTAATTTTCGCTCTTCTTCGGCTTGTTTGTGGTACAGTGCGACATTTAAGGCATTTTCTAATTCTCCCAGCCAATCAGTATAAACTTTGACTAATACAGACAAAGTATCCCGCGCGCCCGGAGTGATATTTTTTAAAGCTGGTACTAATCCAGCATTGACTAGAGAACTTTTGCCAACTCCGCTGGGCCCGTGGATAATCGTTAATTTATGGTCGTCTCGGCTAATTCTTTCCAGCAAGTTATTAATATCTTTCTGGCGGGAGTAGGCGGTCATTTCTGCTGCAATTGCTGCTTGATTTTGGGCGGAGGGACTCGACGGGTTGACCGCTTGTCGCTGTTGCTGCAATTGACTGGCTCCGATGAAAGCTCTAAATCCGTATTGATATTCGATCGACCTTTGGGTTTTTTTAATCCGAAAAGCCTTCAGGTACTCTCCCTGCTCGAAGTACACCGCTTGCAGTTCCGTCAAAATATCAATGTAAAGTCTGGGGTCATACTTCGGTTCGCTTTGACTTTGAGCCAACTCCAAAGAATGAACGGCTGCTTCCCACTGGCCCAGTTGTCGCAAACTTTGCGCTAACAGTAACAGATAGGAACTGCGATCGGATTTGGGATGCTGGATTTTAGATTTTGGGTCGTTAATTGACTCGTTAGTACCAACAAATTCTGGATAATTCCCCGCAAACCCCAGTCTTAAATCTTCTATCAGCAATCTCAAATCGTTAGGGGTTTGATCGAGTATCGCTAAAGCCAACTCGGATAACTGACGGGCTTGACTCCACCTCGACTGTTGCAGCGCCACTTCTGCCAAAAACCCGTAATCTTGAGCTAGCTGGCTGGGAGTACCGTATGTGAAGTGCAACTGCAAAGAATTTTCAGCCAATGCTTGCAACTCTTCCCAAGCTTCCAGGCGTTGCAATACCTCTCCCAAGTGTGATGTCACCTCTGCGACCAATTCGGGGCGATCGGCTAGGGAGAAGGCATTTCTCGCCTGTTCCAGGCTAATCCAGGCTTGCTCCCAGTGGTGGCGGTTGGCTACTGGATTGCGGGCTGCTTGTAAGCGGTGACATAGGGCTATGTGAAACAGCACTATGCCCTCTCTCTCTAAACAAAGGATATTTGGGACGGGATTCGAGAAAGTGCAAGAGAGGTTTTGTGTGTCGGAGTTTTCCCAGTTTGCGAGTTCCCAATTGCCCGTTTGCTGCTGCCAAAATACTAAGCTTTGTTGGTAGTGGATCAAAGCGGTTTCGGTTTGGTCGCTAACGTAGTAATCTCGACCGAGAACGAATTGTAGGCTGGCTTCGAGGGCCGGTTCTAGTTCTTGGCCGCGATTTTGCAAGTCTCTTAAGGCTAGTTCTAGTTCTCGGCGCGACAAGGAACCGATCGCCAAATCGAGGTTATTACCTGGACTCAAGGGCGAATAGGAGTGGATATTATTGGATGGTTGGGAGTTTTGTGGCGATCGAGGACTCACGGTGAGAAAACGTTCGACTGGGCTGATTTCGCGCTCCAGAGCACGTTTTTCAAAGTCTGTTTCGTCGTAAGTGCCAAAACTTGACCTGGTTGCGACGGTGCTGTTTCCCAATTGTGGGTTGAGTTCACCTACTCGAAATATAGAGTCGGCCCGCTGAGAGAGAAAATGAATCAATTCGTCAACGGCCATTTCAAATTTGATTGTGGCGGCGGCCCAACTTTTGAAATCGGGGGCTAGACGGATCATTTTCGTAACAATGTCATCTGTCACCCACAAAACCACGGGACAGGAAAAGTTTTTGCGAAACTCGTCTCGAACTTGATTGGTAGAGGCCATCACTTCGTCGATCGCCACTACTGTCTCTAAGCCGAATACCATCAAAGCAGAGACAACATCCCCAGGCTGTAGCCCGCTGTTTTGGATGTTGGCCTGCAAAGTTGTGTAGAGGGTTTTGACTCCTGCTGACAAAACTAGATCTTGAATTGGAAGTGGGGACATTTCTCGTAGTCGCTTGACCATTTGGTGTCGCAATTGCTCGTAGTTGCAGCGCACCAAGATTAAGGAGAATTGCTGTTGAGACATCGTGATCGATCGTACCAACGTTTTGAGCGATCGCTCGTTGTAGCTGGCAGTTTCTCGTAATTTAATCATGTCTGTCATGCGTATACCCCATTTGCAAAAATAAACAACCTAATGATGACTGAAACTGTATTTACTTATATACACTGATCTCAGTCAAGCGCTTTATACTTTTATACCTACGTAATTTCTCGTATTTATGCCGTCAATACAAACCTAATCACTAGGTTCAATATAAAGACATCATACCTCCCAATGTGATAGAAAGCTAGATTTATATAGAAATTTTAAAGCAAAAAAGTTTTTTTTTACTCAGCTACAGATAAATTTATATAGGGCATAAATCGCTAGCTGCTAAACCTATGATATCAAGTCCAGTTAATTGCTGATAAATCGCGTATGGGCATAGGACATAGGACATAGGACATACGACATAGGACATAGGACATACGACATAGCGCGTTTTTCACTGGATGAGCGAACGAAAGCATTATAACTATTGAACTAGACAGGATCTGACAACACTCGGAGTTAGATATTAGTGAAAAACTTGAATTATCTGTAGCAGGCACTCAGCAAAACAGCACAAAAATTGGTTTTTTAATAGGGCATGAGACTTTGTGAGGTTAAAAGCAATAGGTAAAAGCAGCCATAGGGGGTCTGACATGGGAACGCCTTATTTTTGCAAATATCTCCCACAGCATTAGGAAGCAGCCAGCAGAAAAAACTACTGACTGCTTCGGGTTTTAGTGATTAGTTATGCCAAAAACTATGTTTGCTGAACGCGCTGCTGCCACTCCTTATATTTTCTCGTTTCTGCTAGGACTGGATTGATACCAAACCAGCGACCTTCTGGATCACGATATTCAAAAACAAACATACTTCGTAACAAAATTTGAGACTCTTCTTCACCAGTCACGGTTTGTTTATTTACGACTTGAAACAGCAATTCCCATTCCAGCTCGTTGACCGCTCCCAACAAGTCATCACGGTATTCTTGAATCACGCTTTCCAAGCATTCGCGAGAAAAAGGCGGGTCTTCGTGCTGCAAACAACTATACAAAAGCATCAGTAGATTGCGGACATGACCGCCGCTAATGCGGCAGAGTCTGTCTAAGGTTTCGGGAGAATCAAATACCTTAGTAATCAAATCGAGGCGTTGGAGAGAAGGAACATTAGGAAAGGCTCTAGCCAATACTAGCTGACGTAATAGTGCCATTCCTTCGATGTGGTCTTCCCCCGATCGAATTTGCACTGGTACCATCGGCATTACCTTGGGCTTGACTCCAAATCGACTGGCGAGTCTACCGAAGTCATTGGAAAAAATTAAAGTCAGAGGAATCGTGTAGACAACATGGCAATTGAGTTTTTTTAACTGTTCGCCACGGTCTAAAAACAGGTATTCTGGCTGGGTGCGTCCGCTGGGTTTGAGACATCCATCGAGGCGATCGAGGTTGTCAACAATCACTGCGAGTCCTTTTTTGCCTTGGCGTTTGAGTTCGAGGTTGGCTACGTCAAGGAGTTCTTCGTTAATTGACTGCAAGATGCTGTTAGTGCGGGGTTCGAGATATTGCCGAAGCTGCGATCGCAATTTGGGAGAGTCTTTCGTTTTAGCGGTAACTCTAGCAATGCCTACAGATAGCTCTGCTTCGGCTGACAAGTCGATGGGAGTCTGCAAAAATTCTGAGACTTCTGCGAACAGATTCTTGAAATAAGTCGGTCTGAGCTTAATTTTAGCTGACTCCATCGTTTCGCTAACTTGGCGGGCGATGCTCAGCAAAATATCGCTGATGTCTACATCACCCATGTCTAAATCCTGAGAAGACTCGAAGTAAACGACGTGAAAACCATCTTGTTCTAGCTCAGCTTTGAGTCGAAACAATTCAGTCGATTTGCCACATCCGATATGTCCTGTAAATAGCTGACAAGTTGGCTGGTCAGGGGAGATACGGGTAATAGTCCGCTGCAAAGATTCAATGATTTTGCCACCACGTACTGAAGCAAAATCGATGTAGTATTGATAATCTCCTGGGTCGCCGGCGACAAGGGTCTTACTCGGGTTGCAGGCTTTATAGAATCTGTCTAATTCGAGTGCGATCACAATTCAAGCCGAATAAAAGTTAAAAAAGTTAATCGAAAGTCTAAACTTTCTTTTGTTGAGTTTAGTTTGATTTGTCACCTTTTGCCCTGTGGGGTAATGCCCTAAATACCCAAAGAACCTTGCTCTGCTAATCAACTTTCCCGGCGCGGGAATTGGGAATTTTTAATTATTTTTTTTTAATTGCCTAGCTGGATCAGTAATTTTACTGATATTGGCGCTGCTTCTGGTAATTTTGCGGGGATCTGGTTAAATGGTAGGGGAGAAAGGGTCTGGGGTGCGCGAGATTAAACAGTTTTGAATTTGTGCTAATCCTTAATTACTAAATTGTCAAGAAGTAGATGGCTAGTTTTGGAGCGGTTTCTCAAACAGAGTTAGGGCGCAGGCGTCAACAGTTGCAGCGGCTTCGGCGCGCTCGATTGGCTGCTGTTGTGTGGCAAATGCTGGCAGCAACTGGGATGGCTGGGGCTTTACTGTGGTGGATTGCCCAGCCGACTTGGTTGATTGCTCGATCGGAACAAGTGAAGGTGGAAGGCAATCATTGGCTTTCGGACAAGGCAGTGCGGTCTTTGATGCCACTTTCTTACCCGCAGTCTCTGTGGGGGATTCAACCGCAAGCCCTCGCGAATGGGCTCGAGGCAACGGGCCCGATCGCCAAAGCGAAGGTGACTCGCAACCTATTTCCACCGAGTTTGACTGTAGAAGTGGCAGAACGGCTGCCAGTGGCGATGGCACAACCTACTACGGTAGCTGGGCGCAAAAGCGACAAGCAAAAAGTGGGGTGGCTGGATGCTAAGGGGGGTTGGATGCCGTTTGACAGCTATACTACTGACAAACAACAATCACAAAATAGCTCCCTGGGCAACAGTCAGGAAACACAGTCTCAGCGTTCTTTGCCAACCTTAAAAGTCATCGGAGACTTGGAACTTTATCGCGCCGAATGGCCGAAATTTTACCAAGCGTTTAGCGGTGTGGCCCTGAAAGTGTTTGAAATAGATTGGCAAAACCCAAACAACTTGATCCTGAAAACAGAGATCGGAACTGTACACCTAGGCCCGTCCAGTTCTAGAACGATCGAGCAACTGAAAGTTTTAAACAGGATGCGACAATTGCCAAAACAGCTAGATTCAAGCAAAATTGCCTACATTGACTTGAAAAATCCGGCTTCTCCCATCGTCCACGGGCCCGAAATCCCCCGCAGTTCTGAGCAATCAAGTCCCGCACCCACTCGCGCACAGAATTGAGCCTCGCGCGATCGCACAAGGCACAACAGATTGGTAGGGACACGGCAATGCCGTGTCCCTACGGGATCGATCGCGCGTTGTACTTCGTGGTTGCGACAAAGGCATTGCCTCAGTCCCTACGAGGATCGATAGGCGGGTGTACTTCACAAAGGTAGAATATGCTGTAATTCTCGGCTAGTTGCTAGCCCAGACGCTTGCTTGCTAATATTGAGCCTTCCTTGCGCTAGTTTTTCGCGCAACTTAGCCTATAGTGATTGTGAATTGGTGCTGAGTTAACAAGCTGTAATCTACCATCCCCGACTATAATGACGCTTAATAATAGACAGGGGTCTGACCAAGACAGTCCTCCTTCCGAAGAAGTCAAAAATTTTCCGGTGGCACTCGATTCCACCAATCCGTTTAGACGCAAGTCTGGTTATGTAAATGTAGATAGTATTGATATCGATCCTATGGTCAATCCCAAAGACATCATGCCCAGTAGTGCAGCCAAAATCAAAGTAATTGGCGTCGGCGGGGGTGGGGGCAACGCCGTTAACCGCATGATTGCTAGCGAGGTTTCTGGCGTAGAGTTTTGGTGCGTGAATACCGATTCCCAAGCTCTAGTGCTATCAAATGCGCCCAAACGCTTGCAAGTCGGACAAAAGTTGACGCGCGGTTTGGGTGCAGGAGGCAATCCGGCGATCGGTCAAAAGGCTGCTGAGGAATCTCGCGACGAGGTTGCTAGTGCCTTGAACGGTGCAGATTTGGTGTTTATCACCGCAGGTATGGGCGGTGGTACGGGCACGGGCGCGGCCCCGATTGTGGCTGAGGTTGCCAAGGAAATGGGTGCTTTGACTGTGGGTATAGTCACGCGACCTTTTACTTTTGAGGGGCGGCGACGCACCAGTCAAGCTGAGGAAGGTATCGCAGAGTTGAAAAGCCGAGTGGATACGCTGATCGTGATTCCCAACGACAAGCTGCTGTCGGTGATTTCGGAACAAATGCCGGTACAAGAGGCTTTCCGAGTTGCTGACGATATTCTGCGCCAAGGGGTTCAGGGTATTTCCGACATTATTACTATTCCCGGTTTGGTGAATGTTGACTTTGCTGACGTGCGGGCAATCATGGCGGATGCAGGTTCAGCCCTTATGGGTATTGGCGTGGGTTCTGGCAAGTCACGGGCTAGGGAAGCGGCGATGCAAGCGATTTCTTCGCCTTTGTTGGAGGCTTCGTCTATAGAGGGCGCTAGAGGTGTTGTGTTCAACATTACTGGCGGCACTGACATGACGCTGCATGAGGTGAATGCGGCGGCTGAGACGATTTACGAGGTGGTCGATCCGAATGCCAATATTATTTTTGGGGCGGTGATTGACGAGCGGCTTCAGGGCGAAATTAAGATTACTGTGATCGCTACTGGTTTTTCGGGGGAAATTCCAGCACAGCAGCCGGTCAGTAGGACGCAAAATGCTAATGCTCCTTGGCGGGCTGCGACTGTTCAGGTAACTCCAGCTCAACAGACGCCGGATAGTAAACCGAAACAGGATTTTGGATTGGATATTCCTGAGTTTTTACGCAACCGTCGCCCGCCAAGATAGTTTGGGATTTGGGATTTGGGATTAAGATCGATCCCCGTAGGGACACGGCATTGCCGTGTCCTAAATGAGGAGACGGCAGTGCCGTGTCCTAAATGAGGAGACGGCAGTGCCGTGTCCTAAATGAGGAGACGGCAGTGCCGTGTCCCTACAATGTTATTTTGGGTAGTGCCGTGTCCCTACAATGTTATTTTGGGTAGTGCCGTGTCCCTACAATGTTATTTTGGGTAGCCGTGTCCTAAATGAGGAGACGGCAGTGCCGTGTCCCTACAATGTTATTTTGGGTAGGGACACGGCAATGCCGTCTCCTCTATCATTCCGGTGCAACCGGAATTGATCTAAGATCTAAAATATCCAAGGTTTGTCCTGGTTCGGGTTCGAGGAGTTGGGTAGCAAGCCCCGATTTTGTGAGTAAATCCCGAAATTCGGGGATGCTGCCGATCGATCGCACGAACATTGGTAAAATCCCGGTAGCTTGGATGTCTCCCATAGTTGTAGGTACAAAAAACCGAGGTTTTAGGGTTTGGGCGAGGCTGATGGCTTGAGACGGGCCCATGATGATTTGTCCGAGGAATGGGAAGATTTGACCGATAATTGGGGCGATCGCTACATCTACTGTGTCTATTTTCTGTTTAACTTTCTCTAATGGCGGTAAGTGCGGTTCGTAGTAAAGTGTTTGGCCGTTGGTTAAGTCTTTGAGTAAGTACCCGTTTTCTTCCTGTCCGGGCTGGATTTCGGCTCCGGGAACAGCGGTTATTTGTAACTTTTCTTTAAAATTAGACTCTTGCCAATTTGCCAAAGATGTGATGTTGGAGTAGCCTAAACTGCTGAGGACTTTGGCGGCGGTGGGAGAGCAGATCGCAGGAATTGTGCGATCGAGCTTGGACAGTGTTGGTCTGTGGCAGTGGTCGTCTAATCCTTGGGAAATCAGCAAAAGGTCGATCGGTGGTAATGTGTCGGGAGTGAAAGCTACAGGGGTGTTGTGATAGGCGGTGAACAGCCAAGGTTGACCGTAAAATACTAGGGGATCGACTAGCCAGGGATCGACTAGGATGGTTTGGCCCGCTAGGTGGAAGATCCAAGAGTTGAGGTCAATTCGGGTCAGTTTCACGGGTGTTTTAAATAATACTTAACAATTTTTTCAATCATAGCAATTTGCTTGGACTAGGAAGAGGGTCAGAGGCAAGCCATACATCCTCAATGCTAAGCAACAGGGGTGCAATTCGTGGGCGATGCTATGGAAACAAATCATCGTCACGGGCTACAATTTATACACTGACAAAATACGATACAGCTCTTGTAGCGGCGATCGATTTTAGTTTTTAGTTTTTAGATTTTAGATTTTAGATTTTAGGATTCAGCCTACGGATAAATTCGGCAGATTGCGATCAAATACAAAGCCTGGGGCTTCTCAGAGGATTTTAGATGAGCGATTGCGAAAAGACCAAAGAACAACTCATTGAGGAATTAGAGGCGTTGCGAGCGGAAGTAGCTACTCTCAAAAACGTGCGATCGCCTCACCAATACACTAAACTCATTGTGGATGATTCCGATGGCGATCGCCAAATATTTTTACCTGAGCTACTTAATACCCTCCAACAGCTAGCATACCAACAAACCTCCTACCTCACCCATATTAACGCTCAACTCCATGAAGAAATCGCAGAGCGCAAACTTCTAGAACAAAAACTAGCCTACTCGGAAAATGAGATTCGGGCTATCTTGGAGGCCATGACTGACGTGATTCTGATCGTCAATCTCCAAGGTGACGCTATAGGCAGTATCGAGATGGCTCCAATGAATAATCGCTCGCTCGATGCTCTCCGTAGTAAGATAGTTAATGAGACGATTAATCGCTTTTTTCAAGAACCCTCCAATAGCGATTGGCTCCAGCGAGTCCGAGAAGTAGTCACATCTAGAAAAACAACCCAATTTGATTACTCTCTCTCTGTGGGAGCCGACTTGTTATGGTTTTCAGCGATGATTTCCCCCATCACTGAGACAGCAGTAACTTGGGTAGCAAGGGATATTAGCGATCGTAAACTAGCAGAAGCAAAACTTCAACAACTGAATACAGAACTCGAACAACGAATTTTACAACGCACCATCGCTTTACAGCAGAGCGAAACCCACCTACAGGAAGCCCAACGATTTGCCAGATTAGGAAGTTGGGAATTTGATGTATTCACGAACAAAGTTATCGGGTCTTCTGAAATTTTTCAAATCTATGGACTCGCTCCCAATCAGTCAGATACTACTCCTGAACAAGTCTTGCAAAAATTGCCCCCAGAGGATCGAGAACGTCTCAAAAACTCCGTCAAAAACGCTATTGAGTGTGGACAACCCTATGCACTAGACCTGAAAATTATTCGAGCCGACGGTGCTTTTGGTTATATTTTTGCGAAGGGAGAGCCAATTTGCAATGAAGTCGGGCAAGTTGTCCGAGTCGTTGGCATTATGATAGATATCAGTGAGCGCAAACAAGCCGAAATTATGCTGCAAGAAGCAGAAAAACGCTGGAGGTTTGTTTTCGATAACGTGCAATTAGTGGTTGTGGAATTTGACCTAATTGGTGTCATAAAGTATATAAATCCTTTTTTATTGAAGCTTACTGATTATACAGAATTGGAGGTTTTAGATAAGTCATGGTTGGAAATTTTTGTACCTCCTAGTGATTGGCAAAAGATGGAAAATGTGTTTTCAAAAATATTGGCATCTCGGAATCATTCTTATTCTGAAAATCGGATTTTGACGAAATCAGGAACAGAAAGATTTATTGTTTGGAATAATACAGTGTTGAGAAATTCAGGCGGAAATGCGATCGGTATATTCAGTATTGGTGAAGATATCACCGATCGCAAAGCTACCGAAATTGCCTTGCAAGAGTCAAAACAGCAATATCAAACCCTAATAGAAAATTCTCCGAATATTATCGAACGCTTCGATACGGCACTACGACATCTTTATGTCAGTCCGTCATTGACGCAAATCACTGGGATTTCAGCACAGGTATTTTTTGGCAAAACTTGTCGCGAATTGGGAATGCCAGAAGCGATGGTCAATACTTGGGAAATTGCGGCTCAGACTCTTTTGACAACGGGGAAAAAACAGACTATTGAGTTTGAGACATTGACACTCAATGGTATCCGTTCTTTCGAGATGGATATGGCTCCTGAACTAACCCATCAAGGTATGATTGAGTCAATTCTCTGCCTTGTGAGGGATGTCACCGATCGCAAACAAGCTGAAAAAGCACTGCGCGAGAGCCAGCATTTGATTCAGAGAATTACAGATACCACCCCCAATCTGCTCTACATTTACGATCTGATTGAAAAATGCAATATTTATGCGAATCGTTCTGTAGCGGAAATGCTGGGCTATTCTGTTGAAGCTATTAAGTTGATGGGACCCAACTTGTTCCCCACGATTTGTCATCCAGAGGATTTACCCCTGATATATGAGGCGCTCCAAAAGTGCGCTACCCTACAAGACAATGAATTTATGGAAATCGATTATCGTGTCAGAAACGCCCAGGGAGAATGGCGCTGGCTGCACAGCCGAGATACAGTATTTATGAGAACTGCTGACGGTAAAATTAAACAAACTTTTGGTACTTCTGAAGATATTACCGATCGCAAACTTGCAGAAGAAACTCTGAAAAAAGTTAATCAAGAATTGCAAGAATTAGTTGCTGAACTCAAGCAAAGAAATGCTGAAATGCTTCTGCTAAACGGAATTAGTGATTATTTACAATCTTGTTTGACGGTTGCGGAAGCTTGCGCCACAATCGCCACCCTATCTCAACCGTTATTCCCTGAGAGTTGTGGTGCTATTTTTATGATTACCAATTCGCGGGATATTTTAGAACTTGTGACATCCTGGGGTAATCCGCTGTATTCAGAAACCATATTTCATCCCAAAGATTGTTGGGCGCTACGACGGGGGCGAGTGCATTGGATTGGTAGTGAGGAACACGATCTATTCTGCAACCATATTGACCACCAAAATCCCCCGGTAGAGTCTCTTTGCATTCCGATGATTGCCCAAGGAGAGACGATTGGCTTGCTGTATTTGTGTGCTTCCAAACCACATCGACTGACTGCAAATAGGCAACAAGTAGCACGGAGAGTCGCAGAACAATTAGGGTTGGCGATCGCCAACATTACCCTACGAGAAAAGTTACTACACCAAAGCATCCGCGATCCTTTAACAGGCTTGTTTAATCGCCGCTATCTGGAAGAATTTATTACCAAAGAAATCGCTAGAGCAGAGCGCAATCAATATTCTGTGGGTATCATCATGATCGACCTGGATCACTTCAAGGACTTTAATAACACTTTGGGTCATGATGCCGGAGATTTAGTGTTGAAAGAAATCGGTAAGCTGCTAAATAATATGATTAGAGCTTCCGATATTGCTTGTCGCTACGGTGGTGAAGAAATGACCCTAATTTTGCCGGAAGCTTCTCTGGAAAGAGCTTATCAAAAAGCAGAAGAAGTCAGAAAGGCGATCGAGCAACTGCAACTCAATTATAAAGGAATAATGATGAAATCTATAACAGCTTCACTGGGAGTAGCCTGCTATCCCGATCGGGGTACGACTGGTTGTGCGGTGATTCAGGCTGCGGATGCAGCGCTGTATCGAGCGAAGGCTGCTGGACGCAATCAGGTGATTGTTGCCGATCGATAAGGCTTGAAAATTAATCTAATATATTCATAAGTTTAGCAAAGTTTTGTATAGCAGAAATAATGGTAATTAATCAAAAATCTAAGATTCCGGTGGCTTTGACTGTAGCAGGTTCTGATAGTGGCGGTGGGGCGGGGATTCAGGCCGATTTGCGAACTTTTGCGTTTCACTGCGTCCACGGTACGAGCGCTTTGACTTGCGTGACGGCTCAAAATACCTTGGGGGTGACGCGGGTCGATGCTTTGTCTGCGGAGGCTGTGGCGGCTCAAATTGAGGCGGTAGTTGGGGATATTGGGGTGGATGCTGTGAAGACTGGGATGCTGCTGAATCGGGAAATTATGGCGGCGGTGGCTTCTCAGATAGAGAGTTTTAATATCGGGAATTTGGTTATCGATCCGGTGATGGTATCACGATCGGGCGATCGACTGATTGATGATGGGGCGATCGCTTTTTTGCAAAATATTTTGATTCCAATGGCTGCTATTGTGACTCCGAATCGTTTTGAGGCTCAGATTTTGAGCGGTTTAGAGATTGATTCTGTGGATGATATGCGATCGGCTGCGGAGAGAATTCACAGCAAGGGTGCAAAAGCGGTTTTGGTAAAGGGCGGGGGGATGAAAGGGGATTTGCGGGGAGTTGATGTTTGGTTTGACGGTACGCAGTGGGATGTGTTGAAAACAGAGAATGTTGATACTAAGAATACTCACGGGACTGGGTGTACTTTAAGTGCTGCGATCTGCGCTAATCTAGCGTTGGGTAAAAATTTGTTGACATCTGTAACATTAGCTAAAAATTATGTGACTACTGCCCTAAAATATGCTTTAGATATTGGAGAAGGTCAAGGGCCAGTAGGGCATTTTTTCCCCTTGTTACTCAAGTAGGAAGTTATTTGTTAGTTGTTATTGGTTATTTGTTTGGGGCTGCTTAACAGTCAACAGTCAACAGTCAACAGTCAACAGTCAACAGTCAACAGTTAACAGTCAACAAACCGTTAATTTCTTAATTTCTCAAACTCAGCGAGCGATCGCCACCAAATCTTCAATTTTCTTAATATTCGGATCGCCAGCCAAATAGCCAATACCACGGTGCAAGTGGAGGCGAAATTGCTTAGCAAGGGTATCTTTATCTGTACCTAAGCTATCGTTGTGACAGCGCTGTTTGAGAGCAATTATCAAGATATCTGCCATATCGCCACCGAAAACATCCCAGCTTAATTCGACATTGCTGTCGCTGGGAATCGGTACTGGGGAGGGGATGCTGGGCTCGGCGAGCGATCGGCAAAAACCCCACCTGCATAGAATATTCCACTGATCGATTCTAGTCGATCGCTTCAGTTTGGATAATTGGTCTTTGCCTGTTTGAGAGAGGCGGATGCGATCGATTGGTGGTTCCATGAGTTCAAGATTTTTTTTACCGCAGATGAAAGCAGATTAACGCAGATTAACGCAGATACTCACCCGATCAGAAAATCGAGCTCTTGTTTAACGATGGTTGCTCTGGAGCGCGATCGCGGCCTCTACAGTTAATTATCAGCTTCTTCCCTGTTCCAAACTTTCCTTGCCCGAACCCTTCCCCTTGCTCGCGGCTTCCTGTAAAGTAAATAATTGTAAAGAAATATTAGTTTTCTCTTATCCTCTGGTTAAGACCGCCAGCTAGCATTCACAATTGAGACCCAGATTAGAATTTCCTATGTCACAGTTTTTTTCGCGCAAATTTCTAGCCTCTGCTGCTGCATTTTTCCTGGCTTTGTCGGTGTGGGCGATCGCCCCAGCAGCCCACGCTTTCGACAATCCTGATTTGTTGCCATCAACTCAAACACCGATCATTGACTTAGCTAAAGCCCTTACCGATATTGAAGAACAGGGGCTAGCAAAAAATTTAATTGAATTTGAAGCCGAAACCGGCTGGAAACTGCGAGTGCTGACTCAGTACGATCGCACGCCCGGTTTGGCTGTCAAAAGTTATTGGGGCTTAGATCAGAAAAGTGTATTGTTAGTTGCCGATCCGCGAGGTGGCAATCTCCTGAATTTTAATGTGGGAGATTCTTTATATCCACTGCTGCCGCGCACTTTTTGGGTGGAACTGCAAACTCGCTACGGTAATCAGTTTTTTGTGCGGGACAATGGCGAAGATCGATCGATTATTGAATCTTTGGAATCGATCGAAGGCTGTTTGCGTCAAGGTGGATGCCGCGTGGTTCCCGGTTTGCCTAGGGAACAGTGGATTTTGACGTTAATTGCTTCGGTGGTAGGCGGCGTAATCTGCGGGTTTGCGGCTCAGCCACGGAAGCCTGGACAACTTGTGGCTTGGCAGTGGGCGCTGATTTTTTCGCCGCTGTGGGGAATTTTGTTCTTGGCTTTCGGTGTTGGCCCTGTGGTGATGCGGACTTCTGAGTGGCTGCCTTTGGTCCGGAATGTGGCTGGTTTTGCGATCGGGGCTTTGGTGGCATTCCTGACTCCGGTGCTGGGCAAGTCTCCTTCCTCAGAAACTTAGTTTGTCAGTTGGTAGTTGTCCGTTGCGGTTAACCATCAACAGTTAACCGTCAACACTCAACAGTCAACCAATGACCAAAAGCTGGTAAGCTGATACTTGATAATTCACAGGCGACAGCTATTCAACACATGGAATGGCACGTAAGCGATGCCCAGAGTCTGGGATTAATCGATGACGAAATTGGCGACCACGGTTTTTCCGCGGCGGAGTACGAAATAGTCCGCCGTGTGATCTATGCGACTGCTGATTTTGAGTACAAGTCTTTAATTAGTTTTTCCGATCAGGCTTTGCAAGCTGGGGCGGCTGCTTTGGCTGCTCGAACTACGATCGTGGTAGATGTGCCGATGGTGCAGGTGGGCATTACGCCACTGATCCAAAGTACCTTTGCGAATCCGGTTTACTGTTCGATGGATGCTTTGACACGCCCTCAAAAGGAACGGACTCGGGCGGCTTGGGGGATTGAAACTTTGGCAAGACGCTATCCTGAAGGGATTTTTGTGGTTGGCCAGGCTCAAACTTCTTTGTCGGTGCTTGTGGATTTGATTGAAGCGGAGGAAATTCGGCCGGCTTTGGTGATTGGGACTCCTTCTGGGTTTGTCGGGGTTGATGTGGCTAAGTCGCGGCTGCACGATTCGATGGTTCCTCATATTCGGATTGAGGGGCGCAAGGGTTCGGCGGTGGTGGCTGTGGCGATTGTTAATGGGTTGGTGGATTTGGCTTGGCAAGCCTATGGCCAAGAGGGGAATAGTTTATGAGGTTTGCTATATGAATTGGGGCGGGCATTTTTGGCACCGCCCCTACAGGAATTGGTTTTTTTGTAATTTATAGCGTCATTGCCAATGAATTGAAGCAATCGCAGCAGATTTGCGTCTTAAGGGCTTTGTGAGGTGCGTCGCTACGAGAAAAGTCAATTTTTTTGAGAGATTTTCGATCGCGACACACCCTACTAATCTTGCTGTCACAGGTCAACGGAAAGGTAGCCGCTGCTTGATTTTAGGTAGGATTTTCTTGAGTTGCGCGATCGCCC
>Ga0335395_10000943_pt1 | contig 18416 bp, 18 predicted proteins | sample MAT02_FD_205744 | JGI IMG/M metagenome (GOLD analysis project Ga0335395, IMG submission 205744) | Freshwater microbial communities from Lake Fryxell liftoff mats and glacier meltwater in Antarctica - MAT-02 (spades assembly) (version 2) ...
GCATTAGCACAATACCACCAGGTTTTGAATCTTTAATCACGTTATTGATCAACTTTGGCACAGATGGCAACTTGTAGTCTGTGGAGTCAGCAGACCACATCACCACAGTATATTTTTGGCCTTTAGCGTAAGCAGCTAATCCATTATGCAGGATGCCACCAGGCGGTCGGAAAAGATTTGTTTTAACACCTGTAATTTGATAAATTAGGTCTGTTGTGCGGTCAATTTCAAAAGCAGCAGCTTGTGGGTTAAAGAAGTGATACCAGTGATGCCAAGTATGGTTGGCAATGACATGACCTTGAGCTACAATTTGCTTTCCTATTTCTGGATAATTTTTTAGGTTCTGCCCGACGACAAAAAACGTCCCTTTGATATTATTTGATTTCAGAATATCTAACACTTGCTCTGTGGTCTGAGGCCAAGGGCCATCATCAAAGGTGAGAGCAATTACTTTCTCACCCTTAGTGAGTTTTGCTGCTTTAACTATTGCCCCTTCAAAACGTGATGGTATAGCGTAGGATAGTCCTTTTGTTTGTGCTTGTTGCTGCCAACTTGTAAGCATCACCGCCTTTAATTTCTCAATGCGCTGCTGAGTTCCTGCGTTTGCAGCTACATCCTTGACATTTATACTTTGTCTACTCTGAGCCTCCGAAGGATTTGGCCTTAGAAGCATCATGAAAGCAAGGCTAAAAACACCACATAAAGCAAGCAGTGCGATTAATATTCCTTCCGGCCACAGAAACGATTTATTGTTTTCCACCTCATAGCTCCTTCAAAGATAGAACCATCAACCACGTTATGACGGTACGTCATAGCACATTTTTTTAGATATCTTAGATACCATCTGCTTTCTGGTAATCCTGAAAATTTGAATTGGGACTAACGGAAATTCACAATGGAGAAGACAGACTATACAGCTTTAACTGAAATCTAGATGGTCTAGATTTGGACGAAGGCTTATACAATACTTGGTACTGTTTAATATCAATCCATTTATAAAAGGCAAGGTCTGAACTTCCACATTCTTACCGTTAGCTCTAAGAAGGAGCGCAATCGAATAATTAATGACACCCCAAAATCCTCTTTATCGAAGCTGTGAATTAGTTTCTGTTTTTCACTTCACCGCTAAGGCAGCATTATCCTTTCAACTTTTATAGCTTTGCAAATAAGATGTAGCTCAACTGTCACGCCTATAATTTACATTTTTGGCCAACACTTGCTGGCAAGAAAGCTGTATAATTTGTAGTCGAGTAAATTATTTAATTAATATAAATATACAAAACTACTTAAAATGGGTAGGGTATCTTTCAAAAAATGGTCTAATAAACTATTAGCTCTATTCTTGATAATATCTATCTTACTGCCTGCTGCTATTGCTTCCTTTTTAAGAAAAAGTTAAATTTTTAACTGGCAAAACCTTGCCTTGAACTTTCTATGAAATAAACAGACGAAAATTGATTAAATATAGTTTCTCATTGCCAAGGGGCATTTATTCGTTAATCTAGATACTTTTAAATCATTCAGCAAAAATGATTTTATCAGCAGCTTACCTCTGTTTTTGATGCTGATACTTAAGCCTAAATTACTAGTAGCTTTTTGTCTGTTAATCTTATTCTTGATGGTAAAGGAGATTTATATATTATTAATAGTACAATCTAGTATATAGTGTCACAGTATAATTACGCAACTTATTCCAATCTTTATAGCCAAGCTGTTAAGAGGGCAATTATATAGTATTTATCTATACTAAAGCATCAGTCCAGTAGAACTAGTTGACGTAAAATTCAGAATATGGGAAATTTTTGAAATATACGTAGTGGCGTGGCACAGATAAAAAGATGCATTAAGCGCAGGTTAGGTTGAGCAACGCAAAACCCAACATTCACTAGGGTGTTGGATCTGATACTTTAAAACCTCGTTTCCAGCCTCTAGCTCTTGACGAGACAATCTCTCAAAGCTTTGTCGAGACTGCTACCTTAAGTTGACACTAATGGGCAATGCCATCCCCCTATAAACGTATTTGTATCATTATTAAACTGAAATGGTATAACGCATTATACGAAAGTTTTGGTACGTTAAGACTAATGTTCGTAATGCACCCTACATATTTACCACTCAACGACCAATTTTCAGATCAAAGAAAAAACCGACTGGCTGTATCGCTCTACCAATCGGTAACTATTTTTTTAGCAATAAGAAGCAAAAGTGATAATCATCTCATAACTTGCCTTATAATTGCAGCAATTAGAATTAAGATTTTTAATTATCTATCTAAAAACCCTAATCATCAGCTTAGATTGCCTTAGACAGGTCATAGTTTATTTACAGCACTTTTGCTTATCTCTGGTAGATACGATATAGCGTTTCTCAGTTGGGTGAGATACAAGAACCCCACCCCCAACCCCCTCACCGCAAGCGATTAGCTTGCTCTGATGTACCTCATTTGATTAGGAAAAGCTATAACTGTATTATTTAATATTTGTATGGGTTTATGCAGAACCCAGCTTGATTATCAGTATACCTTTTGAGTCAAAATAATCAAGGTATTTGTCCCACTTCTTAAACTGGCTAGAAACTTTTATGATTCCTCACGAAAGTGATGCAAAAGAAGAGCGTGCGTCGTTAAAAGTATGGCGTAGTTGGCAAGAGAATCTGATTTTAATTGCGATCGCATTGTGTTTGGCATTTCTGATCAGGACTTTTATCGCTGAACCCCGCTATATCCCTTCTGATTCAATGCTGCCTACGTTACATACAGGCGATCGCTTGGTAGTTGAAAAAATCTCTTACCATTTTCATCCTCCCATAACTGGGGATATTATTGTTTTTCAGCCACCCGCAGAACTACAACGTCGAGGATATCCCAAAGACCAAGCCTTTATCAAGCGGGTTATTGGCCAGCCTGGTGAGGTAATTAGTGTTGCTTCTGGCAAAGTCTACCTCGACGGTCAACCCTTGGCAGAAAACTACATCGCTGAACCCCCAAATCAGCCATATCAACCAGTGAAAGTCCCAGAAGATGAGTTTTTCGTCATGGGAGATAACCGCAATGATAGTAACGACTCTCGTTATTGGGGCTTTTTACCCAGAGAAAATGTCATAGGTCGAGCAGCGTTTCGCTTTTGGCCTCTTGATCGTATTGGGTTTATTTAAATAGTTAGGAGTTAGGAGTTTGGAGTTATATAGACCTAACCCCCAACCCCTTCCCTACAAGGGAAGGGGAGTAAGATTTAAAGCCTCTCTCCTTTTAGGAGAGAGGTTTGGAGAGAGGTCAAAGTGTATTAATACAAACGAAAAACGCTATATTTTAAAACTTCTAACTTAAAACCTCAAATAATACATCAGTTGAGCGATCGCATCACCAGGTAACTCCAACCGCCGTTGGAAATCAGCCAGGTTAAGATAAGGCCCGGCTGATTGCCGATTTTGAACCACTGCTTGCGCCAGAGACAAATTTATAAATGGAATTTGTGCTAAATTTTCAACTGTTGCTGTATTTGGATTGACTAAATGGATCGGACTTTCTAGAGATTCGTGATCATAGTAAATAAAATTCAGCAGAGGCTTTAATGGCTCCAGGCGCGGCGCTGGTACAGCCAAAGCCGCAGCGATATCTTCAATACAGTAAAATTTAACACCAGAACGCGAAAGTTCTACAAGCGATCGCGCTTGGTGAATTGACAAACCTGGTAAACGTAACCAATCATCTACAGTCGCTTGATTAGCATCAATGCGAATACCTAATTTAGCCGCTATCTGAATTTCTTCTCCAGATTGGAGGCGATAGTAAGGATCATTGAGGAGTTTGGCGCGGAGTTTTTGCAGCCTGGGGTTCAAAGGTAGCCAGTTATTCATGTTGTCGCTTACCTCAAGAAATCTGGTCTAGCAATTGGCGGCGCTTTTGCTCAAATTCATACTCTGAGATCAGTCCATCCTGGCGCAGAGCATCCAATTCCCGCATTGCGTCAGCGATCGCTCCTACCTGATTACTCACCTTTTGTGAGTTTCTTGTTGCTGACTTGCCTAGATTAAAATTACGATCAAAAGCTTCTTCATCTTGGGCTAAATACCAAACTCCCTCAATAGCACTAGCTACCTTGGGGATCGGCGTCCATGAAAGCAACACATACAAAACACCCCAAAACGGCTGTCCCAGATAAAATTTATGTAATCCTGAAATTGTCAGCGTGCCAGAAAAAGCTAAAACAGCTGCAACACTTCGACTTTTGCGCTTAGTCAACATATTTCTAATAAATATACCAATACCACAGTTCCGACAATCAGACAGTCAACTACCCTGTCTTGCCCTTGGGACTTTTAGATGGGAAGTCCCACACATAATTTAGGATTTGAAGAAATTTGAGTAAGTTTCACATGACTGTGCATTAAGCTTTGATGCTAATTTTAAGTTTTTAACGAGTCGCCGAAGTCCCCACCTTCAATGTACTCATAAGGTGGGGATTGTGAGCGGGGGATTCGTCATACATCTGGAATTGATTTTTTACACAGTAAAAACTCTCTTCTGGATGTATGACGAATCCCCAAAATTTTCTGGTAAGATATATACTGTCTTGACCATCAATGCCGCAAGCGAAAACCAAGCTAATAGGTATATGTCACAAGAGAAACCCTTCGGCTTCGCTCAGGGTAAAAAATTTGGGTCTTGGGAACCAGGACTCCTGCCCTTGGAGGGAATGTTAGACCAAAAAAACTACGGAGTAATAGATGGCTATTCCCGATGAATTGGGAAGCTCAGACTTCAGCCGTAGGCAAGTCTGAGTAGTTCACCAGCTTAATTACTACTATGTCACAGACTTTCCTACCGCCAAAATGGCTTCAACAGCTTTGTGATCCTTACGCTGTGCTAGGAATTTCTCTAATTGCTGATGATCATCAGATTTTTAAACGCTATCACACTTTAGCGAAGCTGCTACATCCCGATCGTCATGCCAAAAGCTGCAATCCAAACCCAGAAAAAGACCAATCCTAAATCAATGGCTAAAGCTATAAGTATTGCGGCTTTATTAAGTCGGTTTACGCAGCCGAAAGATTCTCAAGTCAAGTGTTGAAATTTCGGTAACAAACCGTACTAAAACCGAAGCTTCGTCACTAGATTACTCTCCTAGACTAAAATAATAATAGAAGTAAAACTATTAAGCTGCTGAGTCTGGACACTCAGTTTAATATAAGCAATATGGGATTCTTCGATTCTGAGATAATTCAGCAAGAAGCAAAACAGCTGTTTGAGGATTATCAAGCGCTAATCAAGCTTGGTAATAACTACGGCAAATTTGACCGTGATGGCAAAAAGCTATTTATTGAGCAAATGGAAGCCATGATGGATCGGTATCGCATCTTTATGAAGCGCTTCGAGCTATCAGAAGATTTCATGGCACAAATGACAGTAGAACAACTGAAAACACAATTAGGTCAGTTTGGTGTCACCCCGCAACAAATGTTTGACCAAATGCACCTTACTTTAGAACGGATGAAAGCCGAGCTAGAAAAACAAGCCTAGTCAATTTTAGATTTTGAATTTTGGATTGGCAATTAATCCAAAATCTAAAATCTAAAATCCAAGATTATTGTGACTTGGGCCGAGAAAACTGGGAAGGTGGCTTGAAGTTTTCTACTGGTACATTCTTAAGTGCCTTCTCCATAAAATCTTTCCAGATGGGAGCAACCATACCGCCACCCGTAGCACGGCTAGCTAATTGTCTGTTGTCGTCTCTTCCCACCCAGACAGCAGTTGTTAGTTGTGGCACAGTGCCAACATACCAGATATCCTTTTCTGAAGAAGTTGTACCCGTCTTACCAGCACTTGGACGAGCTATGGCAGCACCTTTACCTGTACCATTAGTAACTACCGATCGCATCACATCGATAATTGCTGCTGAGGCCCAAGGATCGAGAACTCGCTGGGGCTTGGGAGTGTTGTCAAGCAACACGTTACCACTACTATCGGTGACACGGGCAATTACAGTTGGTGGAGATTGCCAGCCATAATTAGCAAAGGTTGCATAGGCACTAGCCATTTCCAGGGGAGTAACACCAATTGCACCCAGAGGCAGGGAGCTAACAGGTTCCATCGGACTCATAATGCCCAAGGTGCGGCAGGTTTCTATGACTCTATTCATCCCCACAGCCTTACCAATCTTGATCACAGGAATGTTGCGTGACTGGGCTAAAGCCGTGCGGATTGGCATAGCTCCGCTAAAACCCCCATCATAATTTCTGGGAAAGTACCAACCGTTACCATCTCGATAACTAACTGGGGCATCTACCACCGTTGAGTCTGGCCCATACTTACCTGTAGCAAAAGCAGTATAATATACAAACGGTTTAAAAGAAGATCCGGGCTGGCGCTGAGATTGAGTTGCACGATTGAATTCACTGGTCTTAGAATCTACACCACCCACGAGGGCTTTGATAAAATGCGTGCGCGGATCAATTGCCACCAGGGCCATTTGATTCTTAGATAATCCTTGCCCCAGAAGTGTTTTATGCCACTTACTAACGGTTTCCTCTGCCATGATTTGGAAGTTGGCGTCAACTGTCGTTTGCACCCGCATCCCGCCTTTGAGCAGTGTCTCCCGCCCAAACTTTTTAGCCAACTCCTGCGCTACGGTATTGGTTATATAAGGTAGGGCACTACCTTGAAAGGATTTGATTTTACCAAGTTTGATTTCTTGTTTAAGGGCATTGTCGTACTCTGACTGGTTGATCCAGTTCAACTCCAGCATCCGTCTTAGCACTTCTTTTTGTTTCTGTTTTGCCAGCTTCATACTCGCAAACGGGCTGAATTCTTCTGGTGCTTGGATCAAACCCGCCATCATTGCCGACTCACCCAAGCTTAAATATTCTGCTGACTTATTAAAGTAACTGCGGGCTGCCGTTTGTACACCATAATTGTTATGACCCCAATAAACTTGATTGAGGTACATTTCTAAAATTTGGTCTTTAGTGAGAATTTGTTCTAACCGAATTGCTAGCACCCCCTCCGCTAACTTCCGGGTAAAGGCACGTTTGCGAGATAAAAATAGATTTTTTACCAATTGCATAGTAACAGTAGAGCCACCTTCTTTGACTCCACCTGCTACAGCGTTAACTACTACAGCCCGGCCAACACCAGTGGGGTTAATACCGTGGTGATCGTAGAAGTGGCTATCTTCACTTGCTAATACTGCCCGTTTTAAATTCGCGGAAATTCTATCCAGGGGCACGACTTCCCGGTTGGCTTCCCCGTGGATACTCGTTAAAAGTTTACCCTTAACGTCATAGATGTAAGTTGTTTCTGAGGGAAAGAAGTTACGTAGCTGTCTTACATCTGGCAAATTGCGGAAACTAATGGCTAAACCAACCAGTCCTCCGGCTACAATGGAACTTGCCAGCATGGTCATTGAGAGGAGAGTACCGCCAGCTACCTGACCGACTCCTTTCAAAAACTCAAAACCTGATGAAGCCCGACGTTGTGGCTGTTTATCTTCAAAAGTCCTAGAAGACGACACGGCGATTTCACTTCCTCACTTGTAAATTTAACTGTAATTGATTGGACGAAGCTAGGGGGTTAATTTTTTGCAATTATAGTAGTTTGGCAGATGAGAAAGCGGACAAATTGCAAGTGTTTATAACCAACTTAACTTCTAGTGTGCAAAACATAGCTAATAGTGGATTTTCTAGTATGACGCAAGATTTTGCTTGGCTGCGTCGTGGTGTGGTAGAAGTTTTCCCACAACCAACTGATGTTAACAGTGAAAATCTAGAAAAGCGCTTGGTAACTACAAACCAACCTTTGAGGATCAAATTGGGCATTGACCCTACAGGTACTGATATTCATCTTGGTCATAGCATACCAGTACGGAAACTGCGAGCGTTTCAAGATGCAGGCCATATAGCAGTTCTGATTATTGGCGATTTTACCGCACGTATTGGCGATCCGACAGGTAAATCTGAAGTGCGTCGTCAGCTTACAGAAGCAGATGTAGCCCAAAATGCTCAGACTTATCTTGACCAAGTACGTCCTATCTTGGATTTTGACACACCAGGAAGGTTAGAGGTGCGTTATAACTCCGAATGGCTCTCTAAGCTCAACTTAGAGAAAATTTTGGAGTTACTCTCCACGATGACGGTGGGGCAGATGTTAGCTAAGGAAGGATTTGCCGATCGCTATAGAAAAGAGAATCCAATTTTTATCCATGAGTTCCTCTACCCGTTAATGCAAGGTTTCGATTCCGTTGCCGTTGAGGCAGATGTGGAATTGGGAGGGACAGATCAGAAATTTAACATCGCTGTGGGCAGAGATTTGCAGCGCCATTTTGGTCAAGAGCCACAATTTGGGATGCTAACGCCGATTTTGATTGGCACGGATGGGGTGCAAAAAATGTCCAAGTCTTTAGGTAATTATATTGGGTTGTCAGAACATCCGGGGCAAAAATATCAAAAATTACAAGGGGTTCCAGATAATCTGCTGGAGGAGTATTTTGAACTGCTGACGAATTTACCTTTGGATAATCTGCCAGAAAATCCCCGCGATCGCCAGACACTTTTAGCATGGGAAGTTGTCAAACAGTACCACGGCGAAACAGCAGCCCAAGAAGCTAAAGAAGCAGCCCAAAGCGGCGGAAAAGAAGGTGCAGTTCCAGAATTTTCTCTAGCTGAGGTATCGCATCCGGCTAAGTTAGCATATATTCTCAATGTCACTGGCTTATGCAAAAGTACAGGTGAAGGAAAGCGAAAAATTCAAGAAGGTGGAGTGCGCTTAGATGGCGATCGCATTACCGATGTTGATACTACTTTTGCTTCTGTTGCTGAATTACAAGGTAAGGTTTTACAAGTTGGGAAAAATAAGTTTGTCCGTTTAGTGCCTTAAATGGGGAGTGGGGAGTAGGGAATGGGGAATGGTGGACAGGCAGAACAACGAGTTATTGTGGCATTGGATGTGCCAGATGAACAAAGTGCGATCGCTCTTATAGATCAGCTCCCGCAAGTGGTTTGGTGGAAAGTTGGCTTAGAGTTGTTTACCAGCACTGGCCCGAAAATTCTAGAAATGCTAAAGTCCAAAGAAAAGCGCATCTTCCTAGATTTAAAGTTTCACGATATCCCGAACACAGTCGCTGGTGCAAGTCGTAGTGCTGCTCGTTACGGGGTAGATTTATTGACAATTCATGCAGCATCTGGTAGAGAAGCTCTGAAAGCTGCAACAGAAGCGGCAGAAGAAGGGGCAGCCCAAGCGGGTGTAAAACCGCCTAAGTTAATTGCCATTACTTTATTAACGAGTATTTCTGCTAGACAACTGGCGTTTGATTTAAAAATTCCCCTAGAGTTACCAGAATACGCGCTAGAAATGGCACTGCTGGCTCAAGAGGCGGGATTGGATGGGGCAGTTTGTTCGCCCCAAGAGGCGGCACAGTTACGACAAACTTGTGGAGATGACTTTTTGCTTGTTTGTCCGGGGGTTAGACCAACTTGGGCTGATATTGGGGATCAACAGCGATCGCTCACCCCAGCACAAGCAATTATTGCTGGTGCAGATTATCTAGTAATTGGGCGTCCCATTACTACTGCTACTGAGCCGCAGTTAGCCTGGAAGAGGATTTCTGAGGAGTTAACCACGGTGGCATGAAGCTAAAAGTCAGTAAGAAGCCGGGGAATAGGGTGCAGCGTGTAGGGGAGAAAAATCTTACCTCTTCGCTCAAAAAGAAAAATTATAGTTGGCTTTTAGCTTGTGGCTTCTGGATTTTAGTATCAAATAGCCTTCCTTACCCAGCGTTCTCGATAAACCTCACCCCTAAACCCTCTGCGATCGCAGAAAAAGAAAATGTCAACGGTGGCGTGAAGTCTTTGTGTTCTGAGCAAAATTTAGAAACATTAACTATACAGCTACTGCAAGATTTACCTAGTTATACTAATCGCGCTAGTCAACGCGCCCGCCGCCTCAGCAGAAGCAGCGATGTTTACAGTTATATCCTAGTGGCAGGAAGACCTGAGTTTATTCCTCTGCCCCTTAACCTTGAAGAATATAGTGCAGATACGTCTAAAAGTTCTGCATCAGGAATTGAGCAAGTTTTCTTTACTACTTTGGAGCGGCAATACATAGGAAAGAAAGCGGTAGAATTGCAGGAATTCCACTGGCTGTTGTTGACTAAAACTAAAATTGGTTGGCGTTTAGTGATGATGTTTTCTCGAATTGGTTCCTATTCAGGACAGCAGCCATTATCCCCGCCACGCGATAGTAGTAAAGGTACTGTTGCTCAAGGGATTAAAACTTGGTTGCGCGATTGTCAAGCTGGAAGTATACGTCATTGAAGAAGAATTCAGAAGTCAGAATTCAGGAATCAGAATCAAGACGCTCTATTCGAGATGCTGCGCGTAGCTTGCTTTCCCGTAGGGGTACGCGGTACTCGCTAACGCTGCGCTATCAAAATTCATTCTGTTAGCGGTAGCGGGGCGTTTAGCCCATTCTGGCTCCTGACTCCTGAATTCTGTTTTGATAAGTAGGTAGGCGTAATTAAATATAAAATCAAACCTCACCCTCAATCCCTCTCCTTACTAAGGAGAGGGAAGCCGGAGGCAGGGTGAGGTTTGATATTTAATTTGAACCACTTACTTAAAACCTAATTCCAAATCTTTGTAAATTAGGAGAATATTAGATAATGTCTAAAATACTCACTCAAATTATTTATGAACAGGATTATCACTTGTGGTTAGAAACTACGTTGAAACAATTGCAAGAACGAGATTTAGAGCATCTTGATTGGGAGCATTTGATTGAGGAGATTGAAAGATTGGGTAATGAACAGAAACACAAGCTCGAAAGTTATCTACTGCAACTTCTCAAACATCTGCTTTTGTATCAACATTGGAGTCTTCCTGAATGTAAAAATCATTGGGAAGTAGAAATTGATAATTTTCGGGTGGAACTCAGGAAATTAACCAAATCTAAAAACCTCTACAACTATCTGCTCACGGTGCTTGAAGAAGTCTACGTTGATGCACTACGACAAGCAAAAAAGAAAAGTGGATTGAATTGTTTTGGGCAAACTTGCCCTTATAGCATTGAGCAAATTTTAGATGTGGATTATTTACCACCATTTATTTATTGATAAGATATATCACCCAACTAGCTTGTATCAGTGTAATTGCGCCTATATCTTTGGGAGGATTTTGAGGAAAAATAGCTGATAAATAGCGAAAAAAAGCAGAAATTATTTAAAAACGAAGGCTGGCTTGAATTTAATCGTTGTGACTCCCGTTTTTTGGCGATAACATGTAAATAAGTTTACTTCAAGCTTCTCAAACCGCGTTTGGCATCAGTTTTTTATGGAGATTCAGTTAATCAATATCGGTTTTGGTAACATCGTGTCTGCCAATCGAGTAGTTGCCATTGTCAGTCCAGAGTCTGCCCCGATTAAGCGGATTATTACCGATGCACGGGACAGGGGTCAACTGATTGATGCAACTTACGGTCGGCGGACTAGGGCTGTAATTATCACCGATTCCAGCCACGTAATTCTGTCCGCGATTCAGCCGGAAACAGTAGCGAATCGCTTTGTGATTTCCCGTGAGCATCAAACTGTAGATAATTGATTAAGAGTGGATTAACAATCTCACTTCTATTTGCACCACATCAGCAGTACTATGTGAATTAGACAATTTTTCTGTCAGCCTTGCTACAAATTATTTAGTCACTAGTGGACTTGGCCACGAACACAAGACTAATGAATAATATCTATTGATTGATTCACAGATTGAGGGGATGATGCCAGTTTTACCCATCCAGAGTATTGCTACTACCGAAGAACGCTTACATTTAGGCAGGTTGATTGTCTTAACTGGCCCTAGCGGGGTCGGTAAAGGCACTTTAATGCGATCGCTCCTAAAACGCTATCCAGAACTGTATTATTCCGTATCCGTAACGACTCGTTCTCCCCGTCCGGGAGAAATCGATGGCAAAGATTATTCCTTTATCAGCCGCAGTAAGTTTGAACAATTACTTGCTGAAGGTGAATTTTTGGAATGGGCAGAATTTGCTGGTAACTATTATGGCACTCCCCGTGAAGCTGTACTTAACCAAATTAATTTTGGCAAGTTGGTGGTGCTAGAAATTGAGCTAAAAGGAGCAAGACAAATTCGTGCTTCCTTCCCCACTGGCTTCAGCATTTTTATTTTACCGCCATCTTTTGATGAATTAGAGAAACGGATACGCGATCGCGCCCAAGACTCTGAAGAAGCGATCGCCCGTCGTTTACTCCGCGCCCAAGAAGAAATTCAAGCAGCAGATGAATTTGATATTAAAATCGTTAATGACGATTTTGAAACTGCTTTAAATGACATTGAAACGGTTTTGTTTAAATAAGTTAAGAGTTAAGAGTTAGAAGTTAAGTAAGTGGGTCAAATTAAATATAAAACCTCACCCTGCCTCCGGCTTCCCTCTCCTTAACAAGGAGAGGGATTGAGGGTGAGGTTTGATATAGATGTTTAATTACGCCTACCTACTTAGGAATTTTAACTCCTAACTCCTAACTCTTCATTCCAAAATTAACCAAATAAACCTTGAATTACTCCCAGATTGCTAGTCAAAAAGTAAGCAACTACTGCACCACCAATACCACCAATTAAAAAAGAACTGGCGAAGTTGTTCCAGCTTTCTCTAGAGTTAAAAGCATCTACTGGAGGGTTGGGTACATTAACACTAGCAAGCGCTTTGGGTGGATTGCTATTCGCATAGAGGGATAGACCCGCCGTAAAAAGAACAATCAAGCCAAAGGTTGCCAGTAAACCAGCTAAGTTCGCATTATCTGTATCCCTTAGTGGGCCCAATTTGGCAAAGGGGCCAAATATCCAGTAACCATGAGCCATACCAACTTCTAAACCGCGTCTGGCAGGAGCGAGTCCTGGGCGATAGGCTGGTAGGTTATTAATGAACCACTTGCTCAAGGGAGAAGCATTAATCGGGGTTTCTAGGTTGCCCAGTTGCTGATCGCGGAATGCGGGAAAAACAACTTCCCGATTTCTGGGATCGCTAGGGAGATTTTTTGATGCATCTACTGCTTGTGCCATATTTTATGTTCGCCTCTAAATTTAAAGTGGTGGCATTTTTATATTAATAATAATTGAGGCTAAAGATACTTTTTGACTGGGAAGTTTAGAAAAGTTAATTTAGCTGCTTTCAAAACTATGAAACTCGTAAGCTGTTCCCAGCATCACGAGTTTCAAAGAACTATTTTGTTAGTAGTTAGTAGTTATTAGTAACTACTAACTAGTTAATTGTCAACCAAGAGCTAACAAAATTTTTAAATCCTCTCTTCAACTTATGGTAGTGGGTGGAAAAGCAGGTCAGGAAACCAATAGTTGAATAAAATCAACAAAACGGCTGTCAAAGACAAATTGACAAAAAGCAAAACTGGCCCCAAGGATAGATATTTGACGAAATAATTTTGCTGCATGAATCATTCTCCCAAATAAATCAAAAGTTGTCGGAAGGGTTAGCGTGGCGAAATGGGGATTTCTGTATCTTTAGCTGTTAATTCACCAGACAGAAATTCTTTTATGGCAGCTAGGGGCCAAGTAAAGCCCGACAGCATAATTCGCAATGCCAAAGGAACATCAATGATTACTTCTTTCAATTCCACGCTGCCACCTTCTTTCTTGATCGCTTGTAGATAGGCACGACCTACCCAACCAATCCAACCAGCAATATAGAGAAACAGAATGCTGGGGATCAAGAAGTCACCAGCATGATCTAGACGACCATCAACAATCAAGTGAGGATAACCCTCAGGCCCGCAGAGCGCCTGAGAATAACGCTCAAACCGCTTTATCCCTGATTGGGGGTCGGCGGTGGTATTACGGGCATTAGCAGCTAGCTGTTGAAAAGCGGGATTATCCTTACACGGTGTCAAATTAGCCCCTAAAGCTTTTGCTGGGGAGGCAAAATTGAACCAAAGACAAATCGCTAAAATCAAAGCAAACAATCGTCGCATACAGTTGTTTCCTTTTACTACAAAACAAAAAGTTTTATGTACAAAACGAAGCGGCTTGTACAGTTGTTTATTTGCATAACTAGGAAGTCATCATACTCTTGGGTGGGAACCGAGTAAAGTTTAAGTAAATAAAAGTTAAAGCTTCTCAACCAAGTCTTTATCGAGTGCTAAGTGGTGAGAACGAATCTTGAGTATAAGAACTGTTGTTGTAGGGTAGTAAAGAAGCAAGATTTTGTCTCTAATACTCAAAACTCAGCACTGGGCACCCTCAATGGCAACCGTTTTAGCAATAGAAACCAGTTGTGATGAAACTGCCGTCGCAATTGTTAACAATCGTAAAGTTTGCAGCAGTATTGTAGCCTCGCAAATTCTAGTCCATCAGCAGTATGGCGGGGTAGTGCCGGAAGTAGCGTCTCGTGAACACTTGGAAACGATAAATGTTGCGATCGCTCAAGCCCTAGATCAAGCCCAACTAAATTGGGGAAAAATTGACGCAATTGCCGCCACTTGTGCCCCTGGACTGGTAGGAGCGCTGTTGGTGGGGTTAACTGCTGCCAAAACCCTAGCGATGGTACACAACAAACCATTTTTGGGAGTTCATCACCTCGAAGGTCACATTTACGCAACTTATTTGAGCGAACCAAGTTTAAATCCCCCTTTCTTGAGTTTATTAGTTTCTGGCGGACATACAAGCTTGATTTTTGTCAAAGATTGTGGTAATTACGAAACGCTAGGACAAACTCGTGATGATGCTGCCGGTGAAGCCTTTGATAAAGTGGCGCGATTGTTAAAGCTGGGTTATCCGGGTGGCCCAATAATTGACAAGTTGGCACAACAGGGAAATCCCCAAGCCTTTGCTCTACCAGAAGGAAAAGTTTCTTTACCTGGTGGGGGGTTCCATCGTTATGATGCGAGTTTTAGTGGATTAAAAACGGCTGTATTGCGTTTAGTGCAGCAGTTAGAGAAAGATGGTGGACAAGTACCAGTGGCAGATGTAGCAGCGAGCTTTCAGGAAACCGTCGCGCGATCGCTAACCAAAAGAGCGATCGCCTGTGCCCTAGACTATGGTCTAGACACAATTGCTATTGGTGGCGGTGTAGCAGCTAATAGCGGCTTGAGAAAAAACCTCCAAGCCGCCGCCGTTCAACATAACTTACGCGTCCTATTCCCACCTGTAAAATTCTGTACCGATAACGCCGCCATGATCGGCTGTGCCGCCGCCGAACATCTATCTCGTGGTCATACATCCCCCCTCACACTAGGCGTTGAGTCTAGGTTAGCCCTTACCCAGGTGATGAAGTTGTATCAACCTATTGAGTAGTCATTAGTCATTAGTTATTAATTAGTTGTAACCGCCAATAATCAATAGACCTCTAAAAGTCCCTAACACCCCACCCCCAACCCCTCCCCTTGCTAAGGGGAGGGGAGACAAAGCTACGCTTTGGCGGGGTGGGGTTCTTTTTTTTGATTTATGCCCCATGCCCCATGCCCAATGCCCAATGCCCAATGCCCAATGCCCAATGCCCAATGCCCCATGCCCAATGCCCAATGCCCTATGCCCTATGCCCTATAACTATTGCTCGGATGTGATCAGCCACTGCATCCGGCTGTTCCAACATAGCCAGGTGTCCACAATCAGGAATTTCCAAAACATTGTCACCACAATATTGGAACAGCCTGTGAAAGCTAGCTAAATGGCGCACATACTTGGGTTCCATAACCTTATCTTCGGCACCAGCCAAAAAATAAACTGGCTGCTTCAATTGGGATACTAGTTCAGGTAAACGATTGATTTCTTCTTCGGTTGTGGAATCTAACAGACTTCCCAGAGCCGCTTCTGGGTCAGCCACGACAAAATCTATTACCCGTTGACGTGCCCAAGAGCGCCCCAAAGGACGAGCTACACTGGCTCTGGTAAACAGCAAATCAATCAAAGGTACTTGGGAGAGCCAGCGCGGGCGGACTTGCAAAAATTTCTGACCGGCCGAGCGAAACTGCTCAAAGGCTTCTTTGAGGTAAATACCGCCGCCAGCGTTGATACAGATAACTCCCTTAACACACTCAGGTATTTGATCTGCTCCCCAAAGAGCGATCGTGCCTCCCAAAGAGTGACCAATGAGCCAAGCACTGTTAATATTAAGCTGTTTCAGGAGAATTGCTAAATCCTGAGCATAGGCAGCAGGAGTATAAAGAGAATCGATTGTTGAGCCAAGCGCACTACTGGAGATGGGCGTCAGGCTCAAAGACATTTCTGCCCGACTAAAATCGGTTTTTACCTGAGACTGGGATTCACCAAAACCCCGCAAATCATAGGAAAGGCACTGCAAATCATCTGATAGGCGGGAAATCACAGGTTGCCAATATCCACGGCTATTGAGCCAACCGTGGATAAATACTAAAGCATGGGGGCAGGGAGTGGGAGCCGTTAGCTCGTATGCGTGTGGAACGCCCAAGATTTCGATAGTAGCCATACTTATATCGTAACCTTAAGGGCGGGTGCGACTAAATACGAAGTGGGAAGAGTTAGGAGTCAAACAATTTTGGATTTTAGATTTTAGATTTTAGATTGACCACAGACCTGAAGGCAGTTGCTCTGAATATTAAATTTGGGATTTTGGATTTAAAAATCCAAAATCCCAAATTTAAAATCTAAAATTCGGTGAGGAGTGTTTTCATTTATCCAGCAACCTCTGTCGCACCCCTTCAGCAATTTTGTGACCCAGATATTCAGGAATAAGACTTTCATTCGGCCCCAACAAGTAGAGAATTAGCCGTGTACGTCCGCGCCAAACCAGTAAATTTGCATTGACTACCAGCAGGTCTTCCTGCCAGATGGCGTACATCACTTTGTAGAATAATCCTGGTTGATTATCGGCTTCAATCATTAGGGCAGGGAGATGAAAGACCGGATCGACATAGAACTCAGTTTGTACCTGCTCTAAGCCAGTGTCAAGATTGAATTCTACTGCCAGCATTTCTTCTACCTCAAACCGACCTCCTAAAGCTTCGCGAATAGCACGACAGACATTTTCTGCGGTTTTCTCGGTCAAGGCTTTACTACCACGAGATACCAACAGTTTAATAAAAACTAACATTGGCGGACGGATCTGACCGTATAGACTCAGACCGTGAATAGTCAACCCATAAGCTGCTAGTACACCAAAAATATCGCTGAGAAGAAAAGACTGGTTGCGGTAAGCAAAATGCAGGGCACTTTTGCTACCTTCAGGTTTTAGCTCAATAACAGCGCGTCTAGTTTTATAGAGACGGTAGGCTAGCCGCAAATTTTGCAGTTGAATCTCACTGCTGACGAATTGCTCATAAAACTGAGGAAACGCTCGGTTAAAGCGTTTTAGGAGTTCCAGTGTCGAAGATTTTAAACCAGAAGCCATTGTTAAGAGTAAGACTCGCTTGCTTTGATCACTTGGGGACTAGGGGCTGAATGTTGGGGACTAGAGACTGGGGAAGAATTTTATCAAATACTCAATCTCTTGTATACAATTCACTCTTAAGCTAACGTGCATTTAAGCTCCATACGAGCAATTGCCAGGATTAGGTTCTTCCATTTTGAACTTTGAATTATTTATATCCTTACCCTTTTGGTGAATTTCTCCTAGCCTCTACAACAAAATGCTAAAGTTGAAAATGATTGGTGTGAAACACGCCCTAACTGGCTCTTACCATTGCAAATCCCGAAAACAACCGAAAAAATTTGAGTGTAAAAGGTAGTAAATGGGGTAGCTATGTTAGACGTGAATCAACACTCCTGAGAGTGGAAACCAATTCAGTTATACTACCCGAACCACGTTGGCATGGGTTTTTGGAAAACTTGGTTTAGTACTCCTGAATCTGTAGCGGCAACTAGGACAAACTCCTTTGAAGAACATAGAGCGGATGCTGCGGGCAACTCCAACTCCAGTAGCCTTAGCGAAGCTTCTTTAAAGGAGACTCGCATCGTCTTCAGTACGGAACGAGACATTGACCTGTATGAGCTAGAAGAACTCTGTGATGCAGTTGGTTGGTCGCGTCGTCCTCTAAGAAAAGTGAAAAAAGCTATTGAGCATAGTTTTCTTGTCGCCTCAATGTGGCAGGTGAGAGGAAACCAAAAGCGGCTCATTGGTTTTGCCCGTGCTACCTCAGATCACGCGTTTAATGCCACTATTTGGGATGTTGTGGTTCACCCAGACTTTCAAAGTCAAGGACTGGGCAAGGCACTGATGAAATACGTTCTCAAAAAACTTAGGAGTGAAGAAATTAGTAATGTCACTCTCTTCGCCGACCCCCATGTTGTAGATTTCTACCGAACTATGGGGTTTATGGCTGATCCGGAAGGCATTAAAGGTATGTTCTGGTATCCTCACTAGCCCTTAATCAAAATAAAACCCGATTTACACAAGAAAATCAGGTCAAATGGTGAAAAGCTATTATTTTGAT
>Ga0335395_10000944_pt1 | contig 18415 bp, 7 predicted proteins | sample MAT02_FD_205744 | JGI IMG/M metagenome (GOLD analysis project Ga0335395, IMG submission 205744) | Freshwater microbial communities from Lake Fryxell liftoff mats and glacier meltwater in Antarctica - MAT-02 (spades assembly) (version 2) ...
GTTCTCGACCTCCGCGCCGTTAACAGGGATGTCGCCCCAGTGCGACCTCAACGTTGCGCCCCAACCCAGTTGACTTTCGTAGCGGTGCCCCTCGCCCGCAAGCTGGGCGAGCATCGCGGGCATGTTGCGGTTCACCAAGCTGTGGCCGATGTGGAAAACGGCGATCGGGCCTTCGGGTGCAGACAGGGGCGTGGCATAGCGCGCGGCCATCGCTGTGTCGTCGGGACCGTGCGGAGGACCCGAACGCCACCAGAAGGCCCCGGCAACGGTTGCAGTCAGCGCCGCCACAAGCGCCAGAAGTCCTGTCCGTCTCATACCGCCACCCCCGTCAGGATCAAACCCTGGACCCAAGCGATCCGTCCACACATCTGATGCCCTGCAACCAAAGGGCCGACGTCCTGCCGGAACCGCGCGGTGAACCCCCCGCCCTCCAGCCGCAGAACGAGCATGTCGAAGCCGAACAACGACCGGGTCAACGGAAACTGCGCCTTGTAGGCGGCTTCCTTGGCCGAAAAAACTTGCCGGACCAAGCGCCCGCGGTCTTCGCCGGGCAGACGGGCCAATTCGTCCGGATCGCAGATCACAGGCCACAGGTCGGGCTCGAGCGGGGCGTCCTCTTCAACGTCGAGGCCGATCGGCCGCCCTACACGGACCGCGGCTACCGCAACGCCCGCTGCATGCGCGATCGACCCCTCGAGCCCCGCCGGCCAGAGCGGTTCACGGTCGAGGCCCATGGGGATCGCCGCAGGCGGGTGCCCCAAGGCCGCCATCGCTCGACGCGCGGCTGCGCGGCCTGCGGCGAATTCGGCACGCCGGGCGGGGACTGCAGCGGCGACGGCGGGCGCCTCGGCGGGATCGGGCGGGCTGTGGTCCGCCGTGACGGGTACGGCCGCGACGGCGACCCCCGGCGGGAACAGCCCCGCCAGCGCCGCCTCGATCGCCGCCTGCTGGAACACCGCGGTCATCAGCCCTGCGCGCGCTCGCGCGCCTCGCGCATTGCGCGCCGCCGTGCCATCGCGTCCGCGCGGCCCCGGGCATCGGCCGCCGGGGCGGGGTCCGGGGCGGGGGCGACCGGGCCGGACCCCGCCCCGCCCGCACCCTTGCCCAGATGCGCGGCCAGTGCCGAGAGCACGGGGAAGCGGAAGATGTCGGTGATCGCGATCCGGTCGGAGCCCAGCCTGGCCTTGAGCTCGCGATGAGCCTGCACGGCCAGAAGCGAATGCCCCCCGAGGGCGAAGAAGTTGTCCGACCGCCCGACGCGCCCCACGCCGAGCACGCGCGCCCAGACCCCGGCGATTGCCTCCTCGACGCTGTCGGTGGCGGGCGCAAACTCGGCCGCCCCGGCCGTCGACGGCGCGGGCAGCGCGTTGCGGTCGATCTTGCGGTTCGGGGTCATCGGGAAGGTGTCGAGGGTGACGAAGCGGGAGGGCACCATCACCTCGGGCAACCGCACGGCCAGATGGGCACTCAGGGTTTCATCCTCCACCGTGCCCTGCGCGGTGACATAGGCGACCAGCCGGATTTCACCAGGGCTGTCCTCGCGCGCCATGACCACGGCCTGGCGCACGCCGGGAGCCATCTCCAGCGCCGCCTCGATCTCGCCAAGTTCGATCCGGTGGCCGCGGATCTTCACCTGGTGGTCGGCGCGGCCGAGGAAGTCGAGCCGCCCGTCCACCCGACGCCGCACCAGATCGCCCGTGCGATAGATACGCCCCTGCCCCGCAAAAGGATCCGAGCGGAAGCGCTCGGCGGTCAGGTCGTCGCGCCGGAAATAACCCGCTGTCACCCCCTCGCCGCCGATCCACAGCTCGCCGGGCGTGCCGTCGGGCACCGGCGCGCCGCTCTCGTCCAGCACGTAGAGCGCGGTATTGGCGATCGGCTGGCCGATGTTGACGATCCCCTCCCCTCCCCGCGTGGGCTCGACCGAGGACCAGATCGTCGCCTCGGTTGGCCCGTACATGTTGAGCACCGGCCCCCCGATCAGCCCTGCAAGATCGCCCGCCAGGCGACCGGGCAGCGCCTCGCCGCCGACGAGCATCCGCCCAAGCCCCCTCAGCGCGTCCCGCGCGCCCTTGTCCTCGGCCAGCATCCGCGCCATCGAAGGGGTGCACTGCAGGTGGGTGACCCCGTGGCGCTGGATGAGCCCCGCAAGCGAGCCGTCGGCCGCGACCGCGCCACCGTTCGTCCGCGCCAGTACCTCGGCGAGTGGCTTCAGCCCCTCGAGTACCTGCGCGGTGGGGATGCCGTAGTCGATCAGGCAGGCGATCTCGTCCACGTCGATCGCCTTCACGTCCTCGACCCGGGCGAGACAGTCCTCGACCGTGCCGAAAAGCCCCGAATCCTCGAAGTAGCGCAGGAAGGCGAAGTCGAGGATCGCCTCGATCTCGTCCGCGGCGAGGCTTCCGAGGTCAATCTCCATCGGGTTTGCAACCCCCAGCGGCTTTTTGAAGGCCGGGAAGGCCCAGGCGTACTGCTTGATCAGCGCGGCGGCGCTGCGCAGGTAGTCCTTCATCGGCTCGCGCGCGACCTCGCGGGCGCGCTCACGGTCGTCGGCGATGAAGGTGTGCAGCATCAGCGTGACCGTGAAGGCCGCGGGATCATGCCCGGCCTCGGCCAGCGCCGCGCGGTAGATCTTCACCTTCTCGCCCACCTCGGCGACCGACTGACCCAGAAGATGGGTCAGCACGTTCGCCCCGAGCTTGCCCGCGTCACGCCAAGTCTCGGGGTTGCCGGCGGTTGTTACCCAGACCGGCAGCTCCCGCGATACCGGCCGGGGCTGGGTCACCACAGCAAAGGGCGTGCCGTCCTTCCTCGGGAACTCGACCGACTCGCCGCGCCAGAGCCGACGCAGGGTCTCGACCCCGTCGATCATTGCCTGGCGATTGGCGGGAGGTGTATTCTCGGGGCGCAGCACGAAGTCGTCGGGGTGCCACCCCGAGGCGATGGCAATGCCCGCGCGACCGTTTGTCAAATTGTCGATCACCGCCCACTCCTCGGCGATGCGCGCGGGGTGGTGCAGCGGCGCGACGCAGGAACCCGCCCGCACCCCGATGTTCCTCGTGACCGCAGCGACCGCGGCGCCGGTCACCGAAGGATTGGGATAGGGGCCTCCGAAGGCGTGGAAATGCCGCTCGGGCGTCCAGACGGCCGAAAACCCGTGTGCGTCGGCGAACTTCGCGCCCTCGAGGAGAAGTTCGTACTTCTTCGGGCCCGCGCCATCGTCGTTCCCCCAATAGAACAGGCTGAACTCCATCCCCCGCTCCGAGATCGCGATCGCGTCCCCGCCCGATGGGCTGAGGCGCGCGGCGTCGTCGGCCACGACCACGGTGAAGCCGCGGGAGAGCGTCCAGAACAGTTCCAGCACCGAGATGTCGAATGAAATCGAGGTGACGGCGAGCCAGGTGCCGAGGTCCCCCGTGCCCGCGGCCCCCAAGGCTTCGTCCATGCCGGCGAAGAAGTTGATCACGTTGCGATGGGTGACCATCACGCCCTTCGGCCGCCCGGTCGAACCCGAGGTGTAAATCACGTAGGCCAGGTCCTCCGCGCGGCAAACCGCTTCAGGCGGTGTCGGGGGAGCGGCGGCCAGGCGCGGATCGGCGTCGAGGACAAGCCGCGCGGGGCCCGCGGGCAGCACAGGCGCGACGGCGGCCTCGGTCACGATCACCGGACATCCCGAATCCTCGGCATAGAGCGCGAGCCGGTCGGCGGGATAGCCCGGGTCCATCGGCACATAGGCCCCGCCCGCCATCTGGATGCCGAGCGCGCCCGCGACCATGTCGGCGCCGCGCTGGCAGGCAAGCCCCACAAGCGTGCCGCGCGTGACACCCATCTGACGCAGCACATGGGCGATGCGCGCCGCACGGGCGACCAGTTCGGCATAGCTCAGCCGGGTCTGCCCCGCGATCACTGCCGTGTGGGCGGGCCGGCGCGCGGCCTCGGCCAGGATCGCGGCGGGAACCGTCAGCGACCGGTCGAAGTCCTGCGCCGTGGCGGCGAGCGCCCCGGCAAGCCGCGCATCCTCCTCCGGGGAGAGCACGGCAAGCGCGGAAAGTTCGTCCTCCGGCCCCGCCGTGGCGATGCCAACGGCGAGCCGAGCGATTCGCGCAGCAAGCATCTTGGCCTCTGCGGGGGTCACCCGGCCCGCGTCGTGCCAGAGGGTCGGCGTGGCGCCGAGTTCCAGCGTCGCTGCGCTGCCCTCGACCGGCCCGCCGCCGGACTCGACCAGGGCAAAGGGGGGCGGAACAAGCCCGTGAAGCCCCGGCTCGCGCAGCGCAAGGTCGGCGGCAAGGCCGGTCGCGGCACGGGCGGTCTCGATCTCGCGCGACGCGGCGGCCTCGACCGTTCCCGCGGGGCCGGTCGCTGACAGGCGCAGCGGCACCCAAGGGATCACATAGCCGGGCGCGGGCGACGGCCCGGCCGAGAAGGCGAGATCGCCCTGCATCCGCCCCGCGGCACGCAGCACCGCAATCGCCGCGTGGGCCGGTGTCAGGCCCTCTACTGCAAGCGGAACTGCCCGCCAATCGGGCGCGGCACCGGCGGCTGGCACGCCAACCACGACCGGATCGGGGGCGAGCAAACGGGCGCGGACGCGCGCTTCCGCCTCGGCTACCGGGACAAGCGCGCCGGTCAACCGCGCGGCTTCCTCCGGCCCCGGCGAGAGCAGATGCGCCTCTGTCAGCGACGTGGGGCAGACCGGGGTCCCGGCCATGTCGCGCAACCCCCCAAGCCGGACTGCACTGGTGCCGCAGGCAACGACAAGCCCCGCCTCGGTCGCCTCAAGCACCGTGCCGGGGGCGCCCGCACCCGTCTCCTCCCGCGCCGTTCCGACCGCCAGGACCCTTCCCCCCGCCTCGATCTTCGGCACGGCGAGAGGGTTGCGATAGTCACCGTGGTCGAGTGCACGGACCACGCGAACCACGGCGTGCGCCGTCTGCGTGAAGTCAAGTCGCGCTGCCGCGGCCGGCCGGTAGGCCCTGCGCCAAAGGTGCCGCAGACCCCCGTCTTGCGGACGGCGGGGCTTGCCCCCGGCCTCAAGCGCGGCCACCACCTCGGGAAAGCTCTCGATGGCGGCACCGAAGCAGCGTGCGTTCAGTGTGAAGGCGCTTTCGTCGGGGGTGATGTCGATGGTGCGGCTGGCCAGCAGATCGCCCTCGTCGATTCCCCCGGTCATGAGGTGCCATGTAACCCCATGGCGCGTCTCGCCATTCAGTATCGCCCAGACTGGCGCGTTAAGGCCGGCGTAGGTCGGAAGCGGACCGTCGTGAAAGTTGACCCCGCCGTGGCGGGCCTGCGCGAGGACCTTCTCGGGCACCAGCGTAAGGTTCGCCACCGACAGCACCCAGTCCACCGTCAGCCCGTCGATCCGTGCCGCGAGTCCCGCCCCGGGGGCGAGGACACGAAGGCCCTGGCCGGCGGCCCAATCGGCCACCCTAGGCTCGCGCGTGACGACGGCGGCAAGCGCATGGCCGCGGTCAAGCCAGAGGTTGCCGCATTCGGCGGTCAGGCTTTCGTTGCCGATCAGAAGGGCGGAAAGCGTCATCGGGAACATCCTGTCATTCGGCGGCGACCTTGCGGCCAGCGATAGCGCCGGCATGACCGGATTCGGCCTCGGCGAGGGCGGTCCGCAGACGTGCGGCGAGCACCCTGACATTGGGTTCGAGCACCATGGAATCGTGGTCGCCCGGCACCTCCACCACCTCGAGGTTCGGCGCGAACGGGGTCCACTGGTTGTCGGGAAAGACATATTCCCGCGCATCGCTGACCCAGTTGCCCCCGGTCACCTTCCAGCGCCGGTCGAGCGGCGGGCGATAGAGCACCACGCGCCCCCCGGCCGAGGGTTCCAGCCGGTAGATGCCCACCGCATGGCGGAAGGCCGTCTCGATCGTGGCATTGTGGAAGGAGGGCACCGTGGGGTCGGGCTCGCCCGCCGCGCGGGCTCGGCGCGACCGCTCCCACGCGATCCGTCGCCGCGCCCAATCGGCCAGGAACCGTGGGCCGCCCTTACGCAGTTCGGCCAGCTTGATCATAGCCCGGTCGGGCCGCGAGACCGATGGGCGCACCGGCAGGGGCGTGTCGAGCAGCACAACCAGCGCCACCTCCTCTCCGGCGGCGCGTAGCTGCCGGCCGATCTCCCATGCGGTAAGACCCCCGCCCGAGAAGCCGCCGAGCAGGTAGGGTCCCTGCGACTGGACCTGACGCATCTCGGCGATGCAGCTGGCGGCGGCCTCCTCCAGCGTCTCGTGCGGGGCGTTGTCGCCGAAAAGCCCGCGGGCCTGCAGCCCGTAGAATGGCCGGTCGCCCCCCAGCAGATGCGCCAGGTGGCGCAGGTTCAGCACGTTGCCGAACATGCCGGCCACCAGAAAGAAGGGCGTCCGCGCCCCACCCTCGCCCCCGTGCATCGCGACGAGGTGGGTGAACTTCGGCCCTGCGGGATCGGCCCGGGCGGTGGGGCCGGCGGCCTTCTCGTCCTCGGGCCCGAGGCGCGCGGCGATCAGGGCCGCGCAGCGCGCGATGGTGGGCGCCTCGAACAGGACCGAGATCGGGAAATCCAGCTTCCACTGCCGTCGGAACATCGCGAAAAGCCGCACCGCGATCAGCGAATGCCCTCCGAGCGCAAAGAAGTCGTCCTCGACCCCCACCTCGGCCACGCCCAGAAGGTCCGACCAGAAGGCTGCGAGCGTACGCTCGACCTCCGTCCGGGGCGCGACATAGGCTGTCTCCATCTCGGGGCGGGCGAAGCCTGGGCCCTCGACCTCGACCGCGGCGTCGGCCGCCGCGGCCTGGCGCACCAGCGCGGGCAGGTCTAGCGACGAGACCAGGATTTGCGGGCTGTCCGAGCCGAGCGCCCGCAAGAAGGCCTCCGCGCCTTCGGCGGGACGGATGCCGTTCTCCAGAGCCTGAGCGAGCCGTGTCTCGGCAGGCGAAAGCGCCCGTGCGGCGCCTGCGTCGGCAAGGACCTCCGAGGGAGAGGGCGGGGCGGGCCGCGCCAGTACCTGAGCCGCCTCGACCGAGCGGAAGGTGATCCCCTCGACCTCGACCAGGATACGCCCCGCGGGATCGGTCAGTGTGACATCGAAGCTGGCCGTGTCGGCGCCGGGTGGCCCGGACAGCCGCGCCCAGCTGCGGATCTCGGCTGCAAGCGGGGCGAAGACCCGGACCGTGCCCGAGGTGACGGGCACCCAGATATCGGCTGGGGCCGCCTCGGGCAGAAGCGCCAGGCCCCAGCCCGTACCGATGTCGTAGAGCGCCGGGTGCAGCGCGCAGGTCGCGGTATCCCGTGCCGCGTGGGGCGGCAGCGCCAGCGTGGCCAGCCCTTCGCCCGCGCCCATCGCGGTGGCGCGCAGCACCTGCCAGCGCGGCCCGAAGGCGATGCGGTCCTCCTGCGCGCTCGGCAGCGCGCCGCCGTCCCGGGCGACCCGCCGATCGGGACAGCGCGCCGCGATCGGGGCCAGATCCAGCGTGCCGGCGCTGCCTTCAAGCGGCCCGATCTCGGCCTCGACGGCCAGCGCCCAGCCGCCTGCCTCGCGCGTGCGCGCCTCCAGCCTCCAGCCGCCGCCCCTCTCTTGCGTCACCTTTACCCGCAGGTCGCGCGGGGCGTCGGCCTCGAGCCGGATGGGTCGAAACACGGTCAGTCCTGCCAGCGTGAAGCCGGGGGCGGCCCCCATCGCAGACAGCGCCTCGGCAGCGATCTCGGGCCAGGCGGCACCTGGCAGGATGGCGGTCCCATCCTTCAGCCGGTGGTCATCCATCACCCACTGCGCAGTTGACAGAGTCGTGGCAAAGCGCACGCTGCCCTCGTCCTTCGCCATGCGCTCCAGGATAGGCAGGCCCAGCAGCGGGACCTCGGCCTCCACGGCCCTCTGGCGTTGGGCGGTGGCGTCGGCGGCCATGCCTATGCCCGACCAGATGCCCCAGTCGATCGCGGTGACCGTCGTGCGGCCCCCCGCGCGGGACTTCGCGAAGGCGTTGAGATATTCATTCGCCGCGACATAGTCGACCTGTCCGGCGGGAGCGATGACCGTCGAGGTTGAGGAAAACAGCACCAGCCGCTCGATACTGCCGTCGGGCAGAAGGCTGCCCAGAAGCCGGGTGCCGTGAACCTTGGGGGAGAGGACCTCCTCGGCCGCACCGGGTTCCTTGCCGAGAAGCGGCGCATCGTCGACAGTCCCGGCCGCGTGGACCACGCCGTAGATGGGGCCGAGGTCAGCGCGAACCCGGTCGAGCGCGGCGCTCATCTCGTCGGGGTTGCAGACGTCGGCCGCCAACGCCAGTACCGTGCCCATCCGCTCGAGGCGCCTCAGCACGCCCGCCCGCGCGCTGTTCGGCGCGGGCACGCTTCGCCCGATCAGCGCGACCTTCGCGGCGTGCTTGCGGATCAGCCGTTCGGCGACCGTCACGCCAATGCCGCCGAAGCCGCCGGTGAAGACCCAGACCGACCCCCTGGGCACATCGGCAGGGGCGGGCAGGGGCCGGGGCACCAGGCGCGTCTCGTAGCGCCGTCCGCCGCGCAGCGCCGCGACGGTGTTGCCGGGCGCGGCCAGCATCTCCTCCAGCACCAGATTCACCGTTTCGGGCGCGGGCGTGCGGAAACCCCCGGGCACCCCCAAGTCCATCAGCGCCGCCGTCAGACCGGGCAGTTCGCGCGGCATGACCCGCACCGGTCCCGCCACTGCCGCCTTCTCAGGATAGGGCAGCGCCTCGGTCCGAACCTGCGCCGCGCCCGAGGTGAAGACCTCCAGATGCGGAAGCGGCTTCAGCCCCGCCTCACCCATCGCCTGGCCCAAGAAGAACAAGCTCCAGAACCCCTGTTCGAGGTTGCGGTGAAAGAAGCTCGACCCGGGACGGAAGATCTCGTTCGCTGTCACCAGCCAGAAATGCGCGATCCGGTCGGGGACGAGGTCGCGCTGCACAAGGTCGGCCAGCAGCGCGTCGTAGCCTTCGCGCCCGTGTTCGGGGGCGAGCGTATAGGTCTCCTCGCCGGTGCGGGCAAACGCGTCGCCGGCATGAACAGTCACGACCCGGTGTCCTGCCGCGCGCAACCGGTGGGCGGCAGCCCGCGCCAGCCCCGCCTCATCGGCGAAGACGAGCCAGGTCATCGGCTCGCCCAGGCCGGTCTCGACATCCACCAGGCAGTCGGCCGGCGCTGCCCGCCAGGCCAGCCGGTAGCCGAAATCGGCGACCGCCTCGTGCCGGGCGGGAAGGACCTCGGCCTCCTCGACCGCGGCCGGCCTGCCCGGCTCGACAAAATAGCGGGCACGCTGGAAGGGATAGGTCGGAAGCGGCACGCGCGCGCGGGTCGCATCGTCCCAGAGCTGGCTCCAGTCGGGCGCCGCGCCGCAGGCCCAGAGGCGCCCTAGGGTGGCGATGAAATGGCGGTCATCCGACACCCTGTCGTCCGGGTGGCGCAGGCTTGCCGGGACCGGCTGGCCACTCGTCACCCCGTTGGCCTGAGCAAGCGTGGCCAGCGCCCGGCCGGGGCCGACTTCGAGATAGACCCGGTCGGCACTCTCCCTCAGCGTCGCGATCGCGTCGGCGAAGCGTACAGTGCCGCGCAAGTGAGCCACCCAATAATCGGGACTTGTGGCCTCGGCATCAGTCAGCTTCTTCCCCGTCCGGTTCGAGACGATCGGGATCTTCGGCGGGGAAAGCGTCATCTTGGTCAGATGCGCCCGGAACTCGTCCAGGATTGGATCGAGCATCCGGGAATGCGCGGCAATGTCGATGGCGATGCGCGTGGTCTCGATATCCTGGGCGCGCAACCGATCGGCAAGGTCCTTTAGCGCGGTGTCGGGCCCCGAGACCACGGTCAGTTCCGGCGCGTTGACCGAGGCTACGTCGAGATCACCGAGAAAGGGTGCGAGCGCGGCCTCCGACAGCGAAACCGCCAGCATCCCCCCCGAGGGTACCGTGTCGAAGAGTCGGCCGCGCAGGTGGACGAGGCCGATCACGCCTTCGATCGTCATCACCCCCGCGATGCAGGCGGCGGCGTTCTCGCCCATAGAATGCCCGATCAGCGCAGCCGGCCTCACTCCCCAGCTTTCCCATAGCCGGGACAGCGCAATCTCGACGATCAGGATCAGGGGCAGCTGGAGCGAGGGACGACGCAGCCGCTCGGCGGCCTCGGCCTCGCGGCCCTCCCCAGGCAGCCAGAGACCACGGATGTCTTCCTCGGTCAGCGTCCCGAGGATGGCCAGGCCCTTGTCCATCCATTCGGCGAAGACCGGCTCGGTCTCGTACAGGTCGCGCGCCATGTTGGGGTATTGCGCCCCGCCGCCGGGGAACATGAAGACGATGTCAGGCGTCTCGCCCACGCGGCGGTGGGTGAAGATGCGGCGGGGATCACCTGCTTCGAGCAGCGCCGCAGCCTCCTCGTGGGAACCCGCGACCAACACCCGGCGGTGCTCGAAGGCGCGCCGGCCCACCTTCAGCGTGAAGGCGACATCGGCGAGCGACTGTTCGGGATGGGCTCTCAGATGCGCGGCAAGCCGCGCCGAGGATTCGTTCAGCGCCGCTGGCGTGCGCGCCGACAGCGCAATAAGCTGGAAGGGCCAGTGGCTGGCCTCCGACACTGCCGCCGCGGGCGCCTCCTCAAGTACCACATGGGCGTTCGTCCCCCCGACCCCGAGCGAGTTCACCCCTGCCCGCCGCGGCCCCTTGCGGCGCGCCCAGTCGGTCAGTCGGTCGTTGACGCGGAAAGGGCTGCCCTCGAAGTCGATGGCCGGATTGGGCTTCTCGAAGTTGAGTGAGGGCGGCATCTGGCCGTAATGGAGCGCCAGCGTTGCCTTGATCAGGCTTGCCACCCCTGCGGCGGTGTCGAGATGGCCGATGTTCGTCTTGACGCTGCCGATCCGGGCAAAGCCGCGTTCGTCCGTCGTGCGGCGGAAGGCCTCGGTCAGCGCCGCGACCTCGATGGGATCGCCCAGATAGGTGCCGGTGCCGTGGCATTCGACATAGTCGACCGTGTCGGCGGTGACTCCGGCCACCGCCAGAGCCTCGGCCACGCAGGCCGCCTGCCCCTCGACCGAGGGCGCAAGGTAGCTGGCCTTGGCCGCGCCGTCGTTGTTGACTGCACTGCCTCGGATCACCGCCCATACGTGGTCGCCGTCGGCCTGCGCATCCGCAAGCCGGCGCAGCACTACGGTGCCTGCGCCTGAGCCAAAGACCGTGCCCTGCCCGCGGTGGTCGAAGGCGTGGCATGCCCCGTCGGGAGACAGCACCTCGGACTCCTTGTAGAGGTAGCCGCGCATCTGCGGCAGCTCGATCGTGACGCCCCCGGCGATCGCCATGTCACATTCGCCGTTCAGCAGGGACTGCACCGCATAGTGCACCGCGACGAGCGATGTGGAGCAGGCTGCCTGCAGCGAGAGCGAGGGCCCCTTGAGATCGAGGATATGGCTGACGCGCGTCGACAGGAAATCCTTGTCGTTGCCGGTATGGCGCAGCAGAAACATGCCCGTGCTCTCGACCAGGCCGGGGTTCGAGCAGAGGTTGAAGTAGAAATAGCTGCCCATGCCGCAGCCGGCGAAGACGCCTATACGACCCTGGAAAGTCTCGGGCGGGTGGCCGGCGTTCTCCAGAGCCTCCCAGGCCACCTCCAGGAAATGGCGGTGCTGGGGATCGAGAATCGCCGCCTCTTTCGGCGAGAAGCCGAAGAACTCGGCATCGAACCGGTCGAAGTCCTCGAGTGGCGCCGCAAAGGGCACATAGGCGGGGTTTCTCAGCATCGCCGGGCTTTCGCCAGCGGCCAGAAGCTCTTTCTCGCCGAGCCGCCGCACCGCCGAGCGCCCCTCGCGCAGGTTCACCCAGAAGGTTTCGATGTCCGGTGCCCCGGGCAAATGCGCCGCCATGCCCACGATGGCAATCTGATCCGTAGCCGTTTCCATGGCACCCTTCCCCCCGGTCAAAACACCCTATCACCATTCACCTACCCTAACTACCCTACCCTCCCCCCATCTGCTCCAGCACCTGTCGCGCTTCGGCGAACTGAGGCAGCGGGCTGTCGCCGGCCAGCTCCAGCGCGCGGCCCAGGGTCTCGCGCGCCGCGACTGTGCGGCCGAGCGCGCGGTAGGTCATGCCGAGGTGATACTGCACGAGCGGGTCGCCCGACAGGCCGGCGGCGGCGGGTTCGAGCCGGGCCAGCGCCTCGGTGTAATTACCGCGGCGGTATTCGATCCAGCCGTAGGTGTCCTGAAAGGCCGGCACCTCCGAGGCGGCCAGCCGCCGCGCGATCGTGAAGGCGCGATCAAGGCTCTCGGGGTCGGGACGGTGGCCCGACAGCAGGCTCGCGAGGTTGTTGGCGACGACCAGATTGCCGCTGTCATCGGCATAGAGCGTCTCGTAGACTACGATGGCGCCCTCGATGTCGCCGGCTGCCTCCAGAGCGCCGGCCTTCAGAACCCGTGCGACCTGCGCCTCCGGTGCGGCATCGAGCGCCGCGTCGAGCACCACCATAGCCTCGGCGTCGCGGCCCTCGGCCTGTAGCAGCGCGACCAGCGCCGAAAGCGGGCGGTCGGCGGCCGGTGCCCCTGCGAGCAGGCCGCGGTAGTGTGCTTCGGCCTCGGCCGTCTCGCCCGCGCGCAGGTGGAGGTCGGCCGCGAGGTAGCGCAGGACAGGGTCATCCGGCGTCTCGGCCAGACCCTCGTCGACAAGAGCGCGGGCCTCCTCGGCCCTGCCGGCGCGCAGCTGCACCTCGATCTGCCCGGCCCGCAGGGCGGCCGCATCCTGCGCCCCGGCCGTAGCCCCGAGCAGCGCCAGCGTCTCGTCGAACCGCCCCTGAGCAAGCAGGCTTTCCAGCTCGATCTCCCGGGCCGAGGCGACCGCGGCGTCTGACCCGATCGAACGGAGCTGCCAGACGATCCGCGTCGCGCGGTTCCAGTCGCGCTGGCGCAGCTGCAGATCGGCCATCGCGGCCAGAAGCTCGACGCTGGCGGGGGCGATGGCGATCGCGTCTTCGAGCACCGCGCTGGCGGCGTCGGTCCTGTTCTCGGTCACCAGGAAGTCGGCGTAGCGCAGCGATTCGGCCACCCCGCGGCCCGAGATCTCGGCGGCCATTGCGTAGCGCTCGCCGGCAAGCTGGCGGGCGCCCTCGCGCTCGTGCGCCTCGCCCATCATCGTCAGGAGCACCGCATCGTACGGCGCGGCTGCCAACGCGGTGCGCAGCGCCATCACCGCCTCGGAGGGGCGGTCTTCCTCGATCAGCCAGCCGGCGTAGAGCTTCAGCGCTTCGGCGTGGCCCGGATCGGCGGCCAGTACCTCCTCGACCCGCACCCGCGCTCCGACCGCGTCGTTCTCGGCGACGAGCATCCGCGCCAACGCGATCTTGAGGTTGAGCGCCTCCTCGCTGGTTCCGTCTCCGGCGATCAGCGCCTCCATCGTGGCGATGGCCCCGGCGCGGCGGCCCGCGTCAAAGTCGATCGCGGCGCGCAGAGCTCGGAAGGTGGCGGTCTCCGGCTCGGCCGCGATCAGCCGGTCGAGTTCGGCCCCGGCGGCGTCGGGCCCCTGCGTGCGACGCAGGAGTTCGGCCACGGCAAGCTTTTCCTCAAGGCCGGCGCCCGGTGCGGCGCCCAGGCGGCGCAGGAAGGCCTCGGCCCCGGCGAGGTCGCGTTCCGAGAGATACCAGCCAATCAGGAGCGTGCGGATATCGGCATTGTCCGGGAAACGCTCGACCATCGTTTCAAGCGCCGCGCCAGTCGCCGCGCTGTCGCCGGACTCGGCCAGAAGTCTCAGTCCCATCATGTGGAACTCGATCTGCCCGGGATGGGCGGCGATGGCCTCCCCGACAACGGCCAGCGCCGTGGTGTGGTCGTCCGAGGCCATCGCCCGGTCGGCCACGATGCGCAGGGCGTTCAGGTTGCCGGGGTCCTCGGCCAGCCGCGCCCGGGCCAGCGCCACCGCCGCCCCGGCGCCCTCCGTGTTCCCGGCCAGCATTGCTGTGCGGTAGTCGAGCATCGCCGTCACCATCGCAAGGCCAGGGTCGTCGGGGGCCACCCCGAGGGCCGCGTCGGCGTGGCGCCGGACCTCGTCCCAGTCGCTGGCGTCGATCGCCATCTCGGCCAGGGCGGTCCGTGCCTCGAGGTCGTCGGGGTACTGTTCGACGAGGCGAAGGTACTGGCTGTAGGCTTGGCCGGCGTCGCCGCGGTCGCGCACCACCCGGGCGTAGGTCAGCCGCGCCTCGCGGTGCTGGGGATCGTTCTGGAAGACGTTGCGGAACTCGACCAGCGCGCGGTCGGCGTCGCCGGCGGCCAGCAGTTCCATGCCCGAGGCGAAGAACCGCGCAGCGCGCTCATCGGCACTTTCGCAACCCGAAAGCGCGACGGTGGCGGCGAGGAATAGAGTGAGGCGGCTTGGAAACATGGACATGAACGATTCGCACCTTGGAAAGTTAAGCCTTCCTACCGCACTCTGGCACAAGGCGCACGTAGACGGGGTATTCAGCGCCGCATTTTGCTACACAATAAGAAGAACAGTGACCCGGCAGGTCTTTTGTTGACGGTGCGGAACCATTTTCCGGTTCTCCATCGCCTTCGCAGGGATGCTCCCCTACATCACGGGGGGCAGGGCCGGAGCGCACCACCCGGCCAGCGGGCCGGAGAGAGCATGAGGAGAGAACGGATGTGGCGCGTCATTCCCGGTTTGCGCCGGCTTGTCGACCGTGGCGCGGAACAGGCCGGAATGGAGGCGAAAGCGCGTGTCGAGCCGTCCCCTCCGCGGTCACCCGCAGCGGGGGAAGCGCCCCCGGCACAAGCTCTGCCACCCCTGTCCGGCTCGCGCCGGCGCCGCGGCTCCACGCTCTCCGGGGGCGCCCCGGCCCTGCCGGCCGATCCGCCCGGAACGGCGGCGGCTCCCAGTCCGGGCCCCGGCGCCGACCCCGACCCCGGCGCCGAGCCGGGCGCCTTCGACATCTACACCCGGCACTTCGGCCTGACCGCGCGGCCCTTCGCGTTGGTGCCCGACCCCGACTTCCTGTTCTGGTCGCCCGCCCACAGGCGGGCCTATGCGATGCTGGAATACGGTGTGCTGACCCATTCGCCGATCACGCTGATCACCGGCGAGGTGGGGGCGGGCAAGACGACGCTGCTGCGCCAGTTGCTGCGCTCGCTGCCGCCCGAGGTGCGGGTGGGCCTGATCTCGAACCCCTCAGCCGCGCGCGCCGAGCTTCTGCGTTGGGTGCTGATGGCGCTCGACCAGCCTGCCGCCCCGAACGAGACCTATGTCGACCACTTCTCCCGGTTCCAGACCCACCTGATCGACGAATACGCTCAGGGGCGGCGGGTTGTGCTGATCTTCGACGAGGCGCAGAATCTGGGCCGCGAGGCGCTGGAGGAACTGCGGATGTTCACCAACATCAACGCCGGCAAGGACGAGCTGCTGCAGCTTGTCCTCGTGGGCCAGCCCGAACTGCGCGAGATCGTTGGCCGACCCGACATGCGCCAGTTCGCGCAGCGGGTGGCGTCGAACTTCCACTTGTCGGAAATGGACCTGCCGACGGTGCGTGCCTATATCGCGCACCGCCTGAAGGTCGCCGGCCGGACACGGCGGATCTTCAGCAAGCCCGCGGTCGAACTGGTCCATGTCGCGACCGGCGGAGTACCGCGGCTGGTCAACCGGCTGTGCGATCTGGCGCTGGTCTACGCCTTCACGAAGGGAAATAAGCTGGTGAGCCATGAGACAGTTCAGGAGGTTCTGGACGACGGTGCATTTTTCGCGGTAAATGCCGTCGTTTCCAAGGGTGATATGTGACGATGCCATTCAATGTGCGATTCTATCTTGCCCTGCTGCGACGGCAGTTGTCCTATATCCTGCTGATCGTCGTCATGGCGACCGCTGCGGGCATCGTGCTGGCCTACAAGCTGCCCGAGATCTATCGTGCCCAGGCGCGGCTGCTGGTCGAAAGCCCGCAGATCCCCGACGATCTGGCCGCCTCGACAGTGCGCACCACCGCGACCGAGATCCTGCTTGCGATCGAGCAGCGCCTGCTCGCGCGGTCGAACCTGCTCGACCTCTCGCGCCAGCTGGGCGTCCACGCCAGGGACCTGACGCCGGACGAAATCGTCGACGACATGCGCAATCGCATCGTCTTGACCCTGCCGCAGTTGCGGCCGAACCAGGCCACGGGCATCGTCGCTGTCTCGTTCGACGCGCCCGACCCCGCGCAGTCGGCCGCGGTGGCCAATGCGCTCGTCACCCAGATCCTGGAGCAGAACGTCGCTGTCCGCACGGGAGCGTCGGGTGACACGCTCGAGTTCTTTCAGCAGGAGGTCCGCCGGCTCAGCGAAGACATGGCCGAGCAGAATGCCCTCATCCTGGAGTTCAAGCAGGCCAACCGCGACGCTCTGCCCGAAAGCCTGGACTACCGCCGCACCCGCCAATCCGCCCAGCAGGAGCGGCTGCTGCAGGTCGACCGCGAACTGGCCGGCCTGCGGGACCGCCGCCAGCGGCTGAGCGACCTTTACGACCGTACCGGACGGCTGTCCGGCATGGTCGAGGCGATGACCCCCGAGCAGACCCGGCTCGAGACTCTGCGCCAGGAGCTTGCCTCGGCGCTGGTGATCTATTCGCTGCAGAACCCGCGGGTCCGGGCGTTACAGACCCAGGTCGAGGCGCTGGAGAGGGCGGTGGCCGAGCAGCTCGGCAATTCCGAATCCGGCGGCACGCTGACGACCTTCGACCTGCAGATGGCCGACATCGACGGCCAGATCGACTTTCTGGCCCAGCAGAAGGCGCTGCTCGAGCGCGAGCTCACGGCGCTCGATGCCTCGCTCGAGGCCACTCCCCGCAACGCCATCGCCCTCGGTGCCCTGGAAAGCGACTACGAAAACTTGCGCGTACAGCACAGCCAGGCGGTGGCAAGCCTCGCCGAGGCGCGGATGGGCGACCGGATCGAGGTCACCGCCCGCGGCCAGCGGATCAGTGTGATCGAGCCCGCCACCGAGCCGGCCTTCCCCGCCGAGCCGAACCGCAAGCTTGTCGCGGCCGCCGGAATGGGCATGGGCATTGTCCTGGCAGCGGCGCTGGTCGTCCTGCTCGAGCTTCTGAACAGGTCGGTCCGCCGGCCGGTAGAGCTGGTCGGCGCGCTCGGCATCACGCCGTTCGGCACCATCCCCTACATGGAAACCCGCGCCGAGATCTTCCGGCGGCGGATGAAGCTGGCCGCCGGGACGGCCGTCGCGGTGCTGGCGCTGCCGCTCACGCTCTACCTCGTCCATCTTTATCTGATGCCGATGGATGGCCTGCTCGCCGCCTTGGCTGAACGGGCCGGCCTCGGGCTGCTGGTCGAGCGGTTCCTTCCCGGCAGCATGGAGTAAGCACATCATGGAACGCATCCAGACTGCCATCGCCAAGGCCCGGGCTGCCCGCCACGCTCTTGCAGGAACCGCGCCGCAGGCCGATGCGCCCGGCGCGACCCCGGCCCCTGCTTCCGGGGAAGACCTGGCCGCGGCCTGGATGGAGCTGGCCGAGGCGCCGCTCGACCCGCGCCGGCTCGCGGCGGGGCGGATCGTGGCGCACCGCCCCGGTCCCGAGGCCGCCGCCTTCGACCTGATGCGCACCAATCTGATGCGCCACCTGCGCGTTCACGGCTGGACACGGGTCGCGATCACCTCGCCGACCAGCGCCTGCGGCAAGACCACGACCAGCCTGAACCTTGCCTTCAGCCTGGCTCGCCAGGCTGACTTGCGCGTGATGCTGCTGGAACTGGACCTGCGACGCCCGGCGATGGCCCGAACGCTGGGGCTTGTCAGCCAGTGCCGCTTTTCCGGCGTGCTCGACGGCAGCGAAACGGTGCAGCACCAGCTGCTCCGCTGGGGCACGAACCTGGCCTTCGGGCTGAACTCGGTCCCGGTGCCGAGCCCGGCTGAACTGCTGTCCTCGGCCCGCGCCGCCGAGGCGATCGACGCGATCGAGGACCGTTTCCGCCCCGACGTGATCCTGTTCGACATGCCGCCGACGCTGGCGAGCGATGACACCATCGCCTTCCTGGACCAGGTCGACTGCGCGCTTATGGTGGCGGCGGCCGAGCAGAGCACGGTGGGCGAAATCGACCGCACCGGCAAGGAACTGGCAGAGCATACCAAGGTCCTAGGCGTGGTGCTGAACAAGTGCCGATTCATGGATCGCGAGGACGGTTACGGCTACAGCGGCGACTACTGATCCGCCTCGGCCGGAACACGCGCGGCGCCCGTCGCCCGGCACTGACCCTGAGGCAGGCCCCGGCGTGCCGGAGGCCGGGGAGGGGATGGCGCCGGGGCGCGAGCTGTGTGACTTCCGGTTCCGGTGTGGGCGGCGGAGGGGCGGCGGCGGAGGGGCGCAGGGCCCGTGTCACCTCTCTCGCCCCTCCCGACGTGCCGCGAGCGCGAGACCCGGCAGCACCAGCGCGCAGTCCAGATAGCGCCGGGCCAGACGGCGGGGATTGGTCAGC
>Ga0335395_10000946_pt1 | contig 18407 bp, 17 predicted proteins | sample MAT02_FD_205744 | JGI IMG/M metagenome (GOLD analysis project Ga0335395, IMG submission 205744) | Freshwater microbial communities from Lake Fryxell liftoff mats and glacier meltwater in Antarctica - MAT-02 (spades assembly) (version 2) ...
TTCCCTCAACTTGAGTACAAGTTTCAACCCTGACTCCAGGCAAATCTAATAGATAGTCTAGATGGAAGCTCATAACAGTAAATGTATGATTAGGTACATTTTACACCATAAACTCAGGAGAGCCATTAGGCTTTGAAAGGATAGCAATATATGCTACTCCTGACGGGGAACCGACGCACGCGGCCAGACAATTACCTAATGGCAAGTGGACAAGTAAATTGGGGCGTTGGGAAGATATTGAGCATGAACTGGACGGGTTGACAAGTGAGATGTACGGTTCTGTGAAACAAATTTTAAAGCGATCTATTTGAGCCAGTCGTTTGACTGTTTGTGTTGCGGAAGGAAGGGCGATCGCACTTTTGGGGCGAAAGGGCGATCGCCTTTATGAAGAGATAGCCGAAGCAGGCGCAATTGTGAGGAGTGGCATCAGAAATTCTTGCTTTTCTTCGGGAGTGATGTAGCCGCCATTGATAGCCATTTGCATGAGTTGTTCGAGAAATTCTTGTAACTCTGTAATAACTTGAGTTTTATGCAGTTGAAAGTGTTGATTTTGGGATTTTAGGGTAAACTCGTTTGGAGATAGATATCCAAATTTTTTGAAATTACAGCTAATTCGATCGTTAGCAAATGGCTGTAATTCCAGAGTGAGGCAAACACTTTCAACAAATTCTATTTTGATGGGTTTCCCTTGTGATAACTCACTAAGTTTTTTGGGGAGTTCATCTTCTAGTACCATGCAGATATCGGGGTCTAAAAAAACCTTGATTTTTTCTTGACCTATTTCTATTGATACTAGACGATCGCATTCAAAGCAAAATAGTTTCAAACCTAACTCAAAATGCGAAAGTTCTCCTAATGAGTCATCTGGTGGCTCAGCATATTTTTCGCAATTAGGTTCTTCTAGGTGGATGGTAAAATTGCTATATTTATTCATCTTCATCGCTCCTATTTAATGAGGATAGCGTGGCATTATTGAGAACAGGATAAGCAGATTTGAATGTTCCATCTGGTTTTCTTCTAATAAAAGCATGGGTAACATTTTCAATAATTGTTCCATCGGGATAGTGAACTTTACCAATGGAACGCTTGAAATTTATAATATAACAACCAGGATATTTCGGTGTCACTTGTTCAGCTTTTACCCAGTCTTGAGCATTTAGCCACTGGCCTTGAGGCTGATTTTTGGATGCTGCCCTGCCTCTAAAATTAAGGGGTTTCAGTTTTGGGCCGTGATGGCGATCGATATGATCGTAGGCTTTGATGGATTTTGGATTATCCCACTGGGGTTCTATTCCACTGCCTGTCCAGTTACAACCACTTCCTACTTCTACCGTTTGGTCTATTATATCCTGTTCTATAACTTCTGGAGTGTCTTCAGAAGTATCTCTGCCATTATGCAAAATAAGTGGTTTACTCCTAAATGGTATTTGATTTAGGATTGTACCATTAACTCATTTTAGGATAGTGATTTTTTTTCGGTAGATATGGGCGATCGCACTTTTGGACATTAAGGGCGATCGTGCTTTTGGCCAACTAATAGCTAGGCATAATTGACTCGGATTTGTGGAATCGCGATCGGGCGATTTGCGTCAACTGTAACTTCAATTATCCCGAAACCGCCGCGACGAGGTTCAACAGCATCATAGCGAATTCTAACTCCAGTATCCGAGTAAGTATTTGGATAGCCTCTAAAGCTAGTCGAGTCCCAACTCCGCCAATCAGAATAACTAGCACCCCCTCCCAGTCGCGGTAAAATAGAGGCTTGTACTTCATCAAAACTCATCCTCTGATGCTGTCGCAAATACACGGCGGCAATAGACATACCAATAGAAGCTGCACCAGAAAAGGCTGACATAGTGGGTCGATCGTATTCTATTCGAGGAAAAGCGAGGACAGCATTCTTGCCCAAAGACTCCCGGCGTTCCGAACCTACTACTACAGTATATTGAGGACTCCTGACTTCAGCAACAGCCACATTTGTAAACTGTCTTTCCAGAAATTCACGTTGCGCTAACTGCACCTCTAAGCGTTTGTCAAACCATTGTCGATCCCGCTGTTGGAAAAACGCAAAAGCGCCTCTACCTAAACCTCCCAAGACAAGGCGTAAAAGAGGATTAGCTAATAAAAACAAAAAAGCATCGGCTTTCTGGGGATTGTGCAAACCCAAGTTGACAATAAATGAACTGCTGCCTAATGCGCTATATTGAATGAATTTTCTGCGGTTCATAAATTTTTTACTCTAAAATGTCTTGATAAAAGTAAATAGCTGGACAACTACTTGACCGTTCTGACGGTCTTTTACACTCTCCTTCTAAAGCAATACTACGAACGTTGGTGACATTGATAGGCCAGAGTAGTTTCTCTCCGGACGTTACATCTTTATTCCCAACAAAGTTTCCATCTTTGTAGATTGATAAGCGAACTAAAGCTCCTTTAGAAACATTATCAGGTAGACCAAAAGCCAGAGTTAAAGTTTTGAATTTTGGCTTTTCTCCTGGTGCTGCCAATCTACAAGCTACCTGAACCGGAGGGTCATAAATCCATCCGGCGTTTCCCAGATAAGCGACAGCCCTATAAATTTCAAGCCCTATAGGAATATCTTCATTTATGGCATTATAAACTCCTCCTTTTATTTGCTGACATTTCATTTCACCTAAAGAAGCTGTTCCCGGTGGCCGCCGCCTTTGAGCTTGTACTAAATCTGTTGCTAAAGTTAGGACTGCGACAGTGAGGAAGCCAGATATCAAGCGTTGCATCTTGGTCATTTTTTTGTGTTGAAATTTTAGCTTATTCATAACCTGTTTTTAGCTCTATCTAAATTTGAGAATTTACCTACTTGCTGAGAATGTCAAATTTACCTGGCGAGCATCTGAAGTGACAGACCATCTTTTCCAATCAAACACATTATTGTTAAAGTGCATAGGAGATCCATTGGCTGTTTTCACAATTAGTGGATAAGAATTGGAGCCATAACCATCACCTGTTTTTAGATCGATATAAGTTCCAGTAGAGGTACATTTCGGAATTATAGCGATTCCCCAAATTATTCGGACTTTATCTGCACAATTAACTGTAATCGTTTTCACTGGTTCACTGGTCAATCGTCTTACCATTAATTTATAAATTGGCGATTCATTGTATGAAAAATTACCCCTCTGTACCTGAACCGAAATTTCCCCACCCGGACCAATTAATTGAAATTGGTTATTGCCAATACTGGATTCATACCAACTGGTACTATAATTTTTAGATTCTGCTGTATTGGTGTTTGTATAACACTCTCCAAACTCTAAGTCTATATACTTTCCGGCTGGCTTTTCCCGACATTTAAGTGTGATAGTCTTAAAATCTGATGATGAAGTAATTAGGGATTCGTCAGGAGTAGACGTTGGTTGAGGCGTAGTACGGGCTATTGGAGTTTGACCGCTTTTCGCTGCTATCACAGTAGGCTGTCCTATGCTTCCACTTATTCCCATTTTCGCGCTCATAAATTCTTTGAACTGATTAGCGCGTTCAGTTCCTATAAATGATGCTACCTGTATTTCATCTTTTCCTGTAGATTCCCTAACCTTTTTCAAAGCGTCCCGGCAAAATCTAGATTTGACTTGAGTTAACTTCTCCTCACTGTATTCCAGAAATACCGGATACAAACTAACCGGATAAACTTTCTGGTCATCAGGCAACTTATCACCACAAACATCAAGAGGAAATGAAACGCTCTCAAACGGGTTGGGCGCTTGTGTAGAAGCAGTAGTGGGCGTAGGAGTTGGAGTAGGTGTAGGAACTTGAGTTGAAACCGTATTAGGATTACTTGTATTCTCAAACCCACTGCATCCAGATACCAAAACCAGCAGAATTACTGAAATTTTACCTACAACTGTAATATGATTTTGGTATTTCATTTTACATAGGGGCTACAGACTCTACTAAATAATAACCTAGCGAATCTTAGCTTTTATCTGACACTCATCAGGAATTATGTTAGGATTCCATCAGGAATTTTCTACCCCTCAATCTATGGCACCCACAAACGAGCAGTTCACTCCAGCCGCCCACCAGTGGGACTTGGAAACCCTCTACACAGACTTAGCCTCGGCTAAGGGAAAACGACTCACTCCCGTTGAGAAGCTACACTTGCGGGGGTTACTTTGTGGCTACAGTCCCGGTGAAATGGCCGAAAAGCTGGGCAAGGATGCTAAAGGCGTGGAAAGTGACCTCTGCGCTAGTATCTATAAGTATGTTAAAAGTCTGATCGGCAAATGTAATGAAAAGATAGGTAACTGGAGAAATATTGCTGAATGGCTTGAGGAAGCTGGATATAAAACTAAGTCACCTGGAAAATTCCCTATTCAAAACGGTTTATCTGAAAATAGTAAAGTTAACATAACTAATATAATTTGTGATAATAATCAGATAACAATTGATGTTTTCCTGCAAATAACTGTACCGCTACCTTCAGAAATTTTAATACAAAATCTAGACCTCAACGACAACACAACTAATTAGATTTTTGCCGCAATTCAGTATACGGATGCTTAGAGGTCGGCTGTAATCCCAACATAATATCCTCTTTAGATTTTGGCGATCGATTATGACCATCAAAGAACAACTTCTCCAAACCATTGAAACACTGCCTGATGACTTGCTCGCAGCAACCCTGAAATTCGTCCAAACCCTTCAGCATCCCATTCACAAAACTCCAGGAATTTGTGGCGGTGCAGCGCGAATTCGCGATACCCGCATTCCCGTCTGGACGATTGTTGCTTATCAACAACAGGGCGCAAATGAATCCGAACTTCTCTACAATTATCCAGGACTCACCCTTCAAGATTTGCAAGCGGTGACGAACTATTACGAAAGCAATCGAGAAGAAATCGAGCTGTGGCTTGCTGAAAATAAGTAATATAAGTTTCGGTTGCACTCCTTATAATATAGAGGAGACTGCACGTGCCCATAGGTGTCAACTTAACGTCAAACGTAGTTACAGACTGCTGTTTACCGCCCAGGCCAGATCCCCCCTAGCCCCCCTTAAGAAGGGGGGGACAAGAGCATTCTCAAAGTCCCCCTTCTTAAGGGGGATTTAGGGGGATCTGGCCTCTGCTAAAAACGAGAGATACAAAGGTTTTCAGACTTAAGTTGACACCAATGGCGCACGTGCCGTTTCCCTACAATTAATCTGGCGTAGGGACACGGCACTGCCGTTTCCTAATTTCAGCTACTAATAATTCTGATGCTACCGGATTTGATATAACTAAAATTTAGCCAACCGTCAACCCTCAACCCTCAGCCCTCAACTAATTACTCGATCGCACAGTCAGAACTTGTGGCGGAGTCGCATCCGGCGGATACAAGAAATCCACCTGAACCAAACGGCGTTCCCCCGGCTTCATATTCAGATTCACCAAGGCTTCCCCCTGCTGTCCCCGGCGCTGTACGATGTGAATGTAGCGCGTCAAAGTCTTGCCCGTATCATCATTAAACATCACCCGCAGCGTACCTCGGAAAAATATCCGATTTTCCGGAGGATCGTAAAACATCAATCCCGCCGATTCTGTATTTGCTTTAATCGGTGTTTGCATTCTAATGCTAACAGCTTGCGACTCACGAGATTTGTTGTAAAGCGGAAAAGTTAAATTGTATTGAATCCCGTAATTGCCGTGAGCAAAATAAGCTGTATCGGGATAGCGAGCTAACATTTTAGCACTTTGAATTTGACCAGTGCCAAAAGTACCAGTATCAGTAGTGCTCAAAGCATAGGAAAATTCTTCGCCACGTTTCGGAATGCTTAAATAATCGGTGATTGAACTATCAGTAATTTTAGCTTCCCACTGAGAACCTTCAGCTACTCCCGCAACGCGGCCATAAATTTTTTGCTCAAGATTTGAATCCTTCGCACTTGGTGTTAAATCTCTCGGCCCTGCTAAACCTTTGGTAGTTAAAATATTTTCCCACTGTTCCAAAGTCGGATATTGTTCGACTCCTTCCTTAGTTTTGGGAGCAAACATCGCTAAAATTAGAGATGGTTTGCACTGACTCGAACGTGAATAAATGAACTGATTGAAAGCATTGAAATATCCACCGCAATGTCGGCCGGTTAGTTGGCTGACCTAATTGATTCTTCAAAAAAGCTTCCTCCTGTTTAAGGCGGGAACGTAAATCTCTTTGTGCCAAGGTATAAACTAACAGACATAAGCCCATAATTAAAGCTAGAGATTCAATTCTTTCACTTGATTTAATAAACACACTATCAGTAAAAAACAAGGGATCTTTGAGAAAACTAAACCCTCTTTCGGCACATTGTTGCTGTTTATATGTCTCGATGATTTTGTCGGGAGATAACTCATTGTTATCGAGTACATTTGTCGCCCGGATAAATCGTCCAGCTTTTTGAATCTCTCCGGCTATTACACCAGCATCTACTTCTAAGTCAGCTTGAACTTTATAGAATTGCTGATCACTTTTTTTGGGGCAAATTTCGCAGGCTTCAATTTGAGTTAATTGATGGTATTTGAATTTTTGAGATAGTTGTTCGGCTGCATCTATAGCATCAGGCCCACAAGCAAATTTTTGACTTGATAGTTGCTTGAATTTTTGTTTCGCTTCGGCTGCTGATTTTTTTACTGCTTTTTCGAGCTGACGCAAATCTGCTTCACGACGCAGAGCACTTTCTACCACTAACCATCGTTGCGTGATTCCCGCGTAATCGCTACACTGTTGAGACCATCTATATCCTGATGTTTTACTTTCTTTAAAATCTGACTCTGTTAGTTGACTTATTAGTTGTTTAGCTTGTTTAACCGCTAACGGTACTCGACTAAGCCATTTTAAATTCTTGATAATTACCAAGTTTTTTGCTGTATACAAAGCACTAGATGAACTGGTAAAACCGAAAGCCAGAAAATGTTCAGATTGCTTGTCAATTTGGTACACATAAAGTACCATCAAAAAAATATCGGTAGTAACGAGCTTTCTTTCAAATTGAACGAATTTGGTTCTCATCTGTGGGTTTTGTCTGAGTGATAATACTGTAGCCAGAGGTATATACCAATGTCTCTCAACGAAATTGATCCTGCAAACAGCCTGAAGACCAGAGTAGACTCCTTTACTGGTTTACCTGGTAGCATTTCTGATATCAATCGCGATCTCTTTCGACCACTGAGTAACGCTCCTAATAGTGCTCTTGGAGGCATTCCGATGAATCCTCTTTTGGAGTCTGACGATCGCACCCTCAGTGCCATTCAAACGAAAGCTCGCTCTGATGCCTCATCGGTATATGGAAATGAAAGCGAAATTTTTCCAATCGATCGCGCTGCTCAACAAGTAGGCAAGGCGTTAATGGATAATACCATTACCGCACCAGTTCCCAGTGGCGATCGAGTCGATCGGGCAGGGGGATATGACGAGTTACTTAACCCGAACCCCTCCAATTTATCGGCAACAGTTCGATCGGGCGATACTCAAAAAGAATTAGGAACAGGTAGCGACTGGAGTTCCCTCCAGAAAGCGGACGGCAATGCCTTTACAGAGCGAGAGGCTTATAAAGTTCCTCAAGTTCCGAGCGAAAAAACCTATAAAGTCCATGTTATTGGGGTAGGCGATACCCTTTGGAGCATCGCTAAAGATAAGCTCGGTAGGGGAGAGCTCTGGAGGGCACTCAAGAAAGAGAACAGCGAACGCTTTACAGAAGATGATACTTTTCGACTTCAGATCGGAACAAAAGTTTATTACCCAATAAAAGGTAAAGCAAGTGACAACCAAGTGCAGGGCACTGCTCTTGAGAAAAGATGGGTAGAATACTTAGAGTATTGCAAAGCCGACGAGACTGAAAAAATTTTTACTCAACGCACATGGAGACACGGAAAAGGCAACAATGAAGGAAAACCAGAAGGAGAACCAATCAAGTTCCGAGTAGGACCAGAGCGTATACTAGATATAGTCTGGATAAAAAAAACTGGAGAGGTAATTGGGTTTGAAATAAAGACAAGCAAAGAGGCAGAAGACAAGGAACGAAGAAAAGAGAAAGAACGGGATCAAGACGCTCTGGATCAAAAGGGCGAGATTCGTGATCCAAAAACTAACAAACTGCATAAAGTAGATAAGGTCTGGCGAATCCAGGAGGAGCCGCCCGCAAATTGCGAAAAAGATATAGAACCTGAGAATCCTAAGAACATAACCGTTCCCAACAAAGTTAAACCTCCCCAACCCGGAGTCGATAGCTCTCCAGTCGAGCCCGAGGAAGACCCAGGAGTCGATGTTGAACCTGGAACAGAACGTCCCCAACCCCAAGACTATCGCTCTCCAGTCGGGTCCGAGAAAGACTCAGAGGAAGACCCAGAAGTCGATGTAGAACGTCGGAAACCAAAACCTCGCAATATAAACCCTCCGCCTCCGAGGTTCAACGTTCCTGCTCGCCCTCCAGCAATAGAATCTCCCAAGCCCATAGACGACGCTCCAGCTCGCCCTCCAGCTCGTCCTCCCATAGACGACGCTCCAGCTCGCCCTCCTGTTCGCCCTCCAGTAAGCACTTCACTGCTGAAAGGCGTATCTAAGCTTGCCAGACCCATTGCGGTGGTAACGGATGTAATTGATCTGAAGAATGCCTACGACGAGGATGGTGGATTTGGGGAGAACTTCCAGGAAACTGCCGGTAGCGTTGCTGGAGGATGGGGGGGCGCAGCGGCTGGGGCTGCGGCTGGGGCAGCCATCGGCTCAGTAGTGCCAGGATTGGGTACGGTAGTTGGAGCGATTGGCGGAGGGATTATCGGAGGGATTGGCGGCAGCGCCGCAGGAGAGGAGATAGTGAAAGGCATTAGAAACCTTTTTGGTTAGGCAACACCAAGGGGTAATGTCTTACGAAAACCAAAAGATGGAAAGCCGCTTTAAATCCACCAAACCGGAATAACACGGTTGAAGTAGCAGAAAATCCGAGACTCACAACATCAGGGAAATGCAGTCATGGCACTTATTTTTGCACCAAATAACAATGACACTCTACTCACAGGAACTGCGAACGATGACACGATATTCGGAGACGCAGGAAATGATACCCTCGTCGGTCAAGGAGGTAAGGACGCTCTTTTGGACGATGACGGCAATAACTCCCTCCTCGGCGGACTTGGTGATGATACCCTGATTGACGGACTCGGCAATTCGACTCTCAGCGGCGGTGAAGGCAATGATTTTCTGGGCAACCTTGGCGGTAATGACCTCATGCTTGGCGACGCGGGGGATGACACTCTCATCGGCGATGAGACTCTCTCCAGTGCGAACAAATCTACTACCCTTCTAGGCGGATTGGGCGACGATGTAATAATTGGCGGTTTTGCCAAAGACTCCATCGATGGCGGGGATGGCAGCGATTTCCTCTTCGGCGGTGATAACAATGACAGTCTCAAAGGGGGACTCGGCGACGATTTTCTGGCTGGAGGCTCTGGCAGCGATTTGATTGATGGCGGAGACGGTTTTGACTTAGTTTCCTATGCGGCAGCGACAACTCCAGTGCTGGTAAATCTTGCAACAGGGAGAGCAACGGGAGAGGGAACCGATACTCTCATCGGTATTGAAGATATTGAAGGCGGCAGTGGCAAGGACTCTCTGGCAGGAAATACTAGCCCTAATTTCCTAAGTGGTTTGGCTGGCGATGACTCTCTGTCAGGATTGGATGGCGGTGACTTCCTCTTCGGCGGTGATGGCAATGACTTCCTCGGCGGCGGATTAGGCGAGGATTTCCTGTCTGGGGAAGCTGGCAATGACACGGTTGATGGTGGAGAAGGTTTTGACCTGGTTTCTTATAACGGTGCAACTGGCCCGGTAGTGGCTAATCTGACAACTGGGACGGCAACGGGAGAGGGAACGGACAGTCTCATCGGTATTGAAGACCTTGAAGGTGGTAGTGGCAATGATTCTCTGACAGGGAATACAAGCGTTAATTTCCTAAGTGGTTTGGATGGCGATGACTTCCTGTCGGGATTAGATGGCGATGACTTGCTGTTTGGTGGTGATGGCAAGGACATCCTGAATGGGGGGGTGGGCGATGATTTTCTGAGTGGGGATGCTGGCGATGATTCCTTAAATGGCGGGTTGGGCGATGATTTTCTATTGGGAGGAGATGGCAATAATACCCTTGGCGGTGGTGGCGGTGCTGACGAATTGTCTGGAGGGGTGGGCAATGATTTTTATCAGTTGGATGGTACAACGGCTCAAGGTAGCTTAATTTCAGATGCGGGTGGCATAAATTCCCTCAGCCTTCCGGGAGTAACGCTTTCACTCAATTTGGCGGTTGGAAAGACGGGCTTGGGACGAAATGGCACCAGTTTGGTGATTGACTTGAACCAAGATGGCACGGTTAATGCTCAAGATGTGGAGATTTTAGACTTCTTTGCTACGCCGACTGGAACTACTCCCGGTGCTGGCGTCATCCAAACTGTGGGAAATTTGAGCAGTACGCAAATTTTTAGTAGTTTTGCTGACAGGCCTCCAACCCCTCCTACACCACCAACGCCAACGCCTGTGCCAATGCCTCCGGCTCCACCAGTGCCTACTCCAACACCAACTCCGACATCACCAACTCCGCCATCACGGACTCCGCCATCACCAACTCCGACATCACCAACTCCGCCATCACGGACTCCGCCATCACCGACTCCGACATCACCGACTCCGACATCACCGACTCCGACATCACCAACTCCTACCCCAACCCCAACGTCTTCTGTAGAATCATGTCCAAGTCCGGTATCTATACCGATGCCTATACTGGAACCTGGCCCGATCGTAACTTTGGAAAATTCAGGGGATGATTTGCTGTTTGGTACTAACGGTGAAGATAGTATCAATGGCGGTAGAGGCAATGACACGGTATTTGGTTTGGATGCTTCCGATAGTTTGTTTGGAGGTGATGGGGACGATCGCATCTTGGGTAATCCAGGCAGTGATACGATCGATGGTGCTGCTGGCGATGATGTTCTTTTTGGCGGCAAGGATAACGATTTGGTTGTCGGCCGTGATGGGAACGATCGACTCAGGGGCGATCGAGGTAATGATAGTGTCACGGGTGACAATGGCGACGATCTTCTGTTTGGTGGCAAAGGGTTAGATTTGCTGTTCGGCGGGGCAGGAAATGATACGATTAGCGGCGATTTGGCTCAAGATACCTTGATTGGCGGGTCGGGAAGTGACTTGTTTTTGTTGCGACTTCAGGGAGCATCGACGGATGTAGCTTTTGCAGATTTAATCGCCGATTTTCAGGTGGGAATTGATTCGATCGGACTTTCTGGAGGTTTGACGGCTGCTAACTTGCGGCTGGAGGCTGATGCTTGCAACACGGTGATTCGAGTTGCTGATTCTGGTCAAGTTTTGGCTGTTGTTAATTTGGTGAAGCCAGAGCAACTTTTGGGCAGTTTTGTGACTGCTAATATCACTTTGATTTAGAGCTTTAGCTTTGGGGCGATCGCATTTTTGTAAAGCTTCTCATTCGGTTGAATTAAATCGAGTTGTGGAGACACTTCTAGCTAACTAGAAGCCCATCTCACCAGACAACAAGTGGCACAGGCCTCTTGCCTGTGACGGGCTAGAAGCCCATCCCACAAGGCAAGTGGCTATTTGATGACTAATGACTACAAACTAATTACTCGATCGCACTGTCAGAACTTGAGGCGGCGTAGCATCCGGCGGATACAAGAAATCCACCTGAACCAAACGGCGTTCCCCCGGCTTCATATTCAGATTCACCAAGGCTTCCCCCTGCTGTCCCCGGCGCTGTACGATGTGAATGTAGCGCGTCAAAGTCTTGCCCGTATCATCATTAAACATCACCCGCAGCGTACCTCGGAAAAATATCCGATTTTCCGGAGGATCGTAAAACATCAATCCCGCCGATTCTGTATTTGCTTTAATCGGTGTTTGCATTCTAATGCTAACAGCTTGCGACTCACGAGATTTGTTGTAAAGCGGAAAAGTTAAATTGTATTGAATCCCGTAATTGCCGTGAGCAAAATAAGCAGTATCAGGATAGCGAGCTAACATTTTAGCACTTTGAATTTGACCAGTGCCAAAAGTACCAGTATCCGTAGTGCTCAAAGCATAGGAAAATTCTTCGCCACGTTTCGGAATAGTTAAATAATCGGTTCTTGAACTGTCAGTAATTTTAGCTTGCCATTGGGAACCTTCCGCCACTCCTGCTACACGCCCATAAATTTTTTGCTCAGCATTTGAACCGATCGCACTTGGTCTTAAATCTCTCGGCCCTGCTAAACCTTTGGTAGTTAAAATATTTTCCCACTGTTCCAAAGTCGGATATTGCTCGACTCCTTCTTTGGTTTGAGGAGCAAACATCGCTAAACTAGCCACATAAACCGAGTTGCTGCTCGACATTCGCATCAAGGTCGATCGACCATTAGAAGAAGGCGTAACATTCCCCACAGGTATCGGCAAATTCATCAGCATTCGGCTCTGGTTGCCCGGTATTTCGATCGCAGCCGGCAAAATGCCTTGTCTGTGTCCCCGCAACACATCGCTGGTGATGCGGCTCCCAGGCCCCGCAAACACAGTACCGAATCGATTTTCTAAATAGGAAGGCAAATCGACAAACAAAGCATCGGGTCGAGTTAAATAACTCGCTCCTTGTAATATTTTTAAAGTGACTGGTTCCGAGTTGGGATTGTAGACAATTATGCCTTGAAATAAAGTGCGAGTTTGTGAGCGATTTGCGGCCTTGGCGATGTGGTGGGCGAAGATATCAAATCTGCCTTTGAAGGGAAAGTTTAAGTGTGCAGAAGGTACTTGTTTTGCTGACTGCGGAAATGTCGAGAGCAAAATGCCTTCGGTTTGCACAACTTCTGGGCTGTTGCTGTTGAAAACCGGGATGTTGTCGAGTTTTCCCGGCAAAACGCGCACTTGCTGGGGCATTGTCACAGTTTTCAGCGGGCTGCTGCTTGGCTGCGGCGACAAATCCAGTTCGTTTTCCGGTAGCGGGACTTCTGGCTCGATGAGCAGTTGCTGTCGGGCGGGAGGTGCGGAGATTATTTGAGCGAGGGGGAAAATTGGCAGAAACATTGCTGTAGGCGCGTTTAACTGAACTTGCATTGATATTTGGTCGATTTTTTTTGAGAGCTCCGTTAACGGACAATCGACACAAAACTTTACCACAAGTTGGTGATGTGTTCAGGGAATTTTGGGTTTATTCGCTTTTAGGGCGGGCTTTCCTGCCCACCCCACAAAAAAACTTAATGTATTGTGGAATGGGCATCTTGCCCGTTCCTAAGATTATGCGAGATGATTAAGTTGCCCCAACTTCAACAAATTTTTAATGACAATAATTTTAACCAACGACGACGGCATCGACGCTCCAGGCATTCAGGCGCTTTTGCAAGCTGTAGAAGGCAAGACAATTATGGTGGCTCCCCAAGGACAGTTATCGGGCTGCGGGCATCAGGTGACGGCTCACAGTCCGATTCATGTCGATCGGCGATCGGAATCTGAGTATGCTGTAGGGGGAACACCCGCAGACTGCGTACGTATTGCTCTGAATCACGTTTGTCCGAAGCCAGATTTAGTGCTTTCCGGGATTAATGCGGGCGGCAATTTGGGAGTTGACGTGTATATTTCGGGTACGGTGGCGGCGGTGCGGGAAGCAGCAATGCACGGTATTCCCGGTATCGCGATTTCCCACTGGATGAAAAAGCCTTGGGAAATTGACTGGGATTTAGCTACTCGCTGGACATCGCGGGTGTTGGCGGATTTGCTGAAGCGAGAATCAAAGCCTGGATGTTTTTGGAATGTGAATTTGCCACATTTAGCGCCGGGAAGTGCGGAACCGGAAATTGTGTTTTGTCGCCCTTCGACGCAGCCGCTGCCTGTGATTTACAGGAGGGAAGGAGAATACTTTCATTATGTCGGAGAATACGGTAATCGCGATCGGGCGGCGGGGACTGATGTTGATGTCTGTTTTGGCGGTAATATTGCTGTGACTGAGATATCGCTGTGATCGGATTTGATGGATTTGATGGGATTATCGAACTATATTTTTTGGGCAAAAAAGCGTAAATCAGGTTATTGCGGTTCTCAGATTCAGGAGGTACTCACCAATTAATTACCAATTCCTCAATTCCCCAATCTAAAATCTAAAATCTAAAATCTAAAATGTTATGAGTCCTAACGCAGAACCGAATTCTCCCAGCATCTTAAAACGCAAAGCGAGCAGCACTGTTGGTCGTGGTAAAGTAGCTAACCTCAATACCAACTTTAATTTTTCTGCCTGGAGTGACGAATACGTTACTTTAAATCTCGGTGATAGTCTCCAGCACTACGACAATTGGGAGCAACCTACTGTCATCATTTCAGATGGAGCTTACGGTATTCTTGGGTTTGAAGGAGATACCTCCGATCATATTGATTTACCTAATTGGTATCAACCTCATATCCAGGCATGGTCAAAAGCAGCCATACCCTGTACAACACTCTGGTTTTGGAATTCAGAGATTGGTTGGGCTGTGTTGCATCCAATTCTAGAAAAATATGGTTGGCGCTATGTTAATTCCAATATTTGGAACAAGGGAAAAGGTCATATCGCAGGGAATGTTAACACACAGAAAATTCGCAGGTTCCCCGTTGTCACAGAAGTCTGCGTTCAATATGTAAGAGAAGTAACAGTTAATCAACTTACCTTAAAAGCGTGGTTATTGCAAGAGTGGAAACGCTCAGGGTTGCCGTTACGACGGGCTAACGATGCTTGCGGGGTGGTGGATGCTGCAACCAGAAAATACTTCGATCAAGGGCATTTGTGGTATTTCCCTCCGACGGAGATGTTTGAAAGGCTAGTGAACTATGCAAATGAGTATGGTAGTCCTCAAGGAAAGCCCTACTTTTCTCTCGATGGCAATCAGTCTTTGACGGGACAAGAATGGAGCAAAATGCGATCGAAATTTAGATGCCCTCACGGCTTTACAAACGTTTGGGATCGTCCAGCTTTACGAGGCGACGAGAGAGTTAAAACTATCTCAGGAAAAGCATTACATCTCAACCAAAAGCCTCTGGATTTGATGAACCTTATTGTTGAGGCATCTAGCGATGAAAACGATGTTATATGGGAACCTTTTGGCGGACTTTTTAGTGCATCTTTGGCAGCACGTAAACTAAAACGAAAAGCATTTTCTTGCGAGATAGACTCAGACTATTTCTACTATGGTGTACAAAGATTCAATCAAGAAGTTCATCAATACTCTCTTCTCTAATCTGTAGATAATCTTGTAGGGATTTCTTGATGCTGTCTTCTCGGCGACTTGACAAAAGCTTATTCCACCCACCAACTGTCATACCGGAAACTTCAGTATTGTAGACACGTCGCTTAAATTCCTCGATGCCTGGATGTGCAATTTTATCCATCTTTGCAAAATTTGTATCGAGTCTGTATTCATACCGTATCCGTAGCTCGCGCAGAAGGCGCTGATACTCTCTAGTCGGTTTATAGACTTTTCCTTGAGTACCCCATGAACCAACTATTTTCTCAGCTTCTAAAAACTCCTCAGCAGAGCCTTGGAATTTATATCCGCTGGTGTTTGTCTGTTGCAAATTTGCTGTTCTTTGAGTTGTATCTTCCGGCTCTAAAACAAGATAATCCGGTGGATTGTGATAGTGGGTATCTCTCGCTACAGCTACGGACAAACCAGAGACAACGCACACATCAAGAATGCGAGGCTTGCCATAGATGATTTTATCGGGTAGCCATGCGAGAATAGCAACGTAAGTGCGATCGCGATCGAACCTAAAGTGATTCTGACTATCTTTAAAACGTGCTGTTATCTCTGTTGCTAGTGGGAACCATGCTTTAATTTCCAATCCTGGCGTTGGTTGAACTGTGCCGACAAAAATAGTATCTGGAAAGCCCGGATCTTGCCTCTGCCAATTGCCAAATTCAGCGAACTCATTTTGTTGATTCAAGAATTCAACGGTGTTAAATTCAATCAAATTTCCCACTAAGGGCGAAAGCTTTGAGATAATTTTAGACAAATTGACCGCTGCATCGACGGTAACAGGTTTAGATACCTCTAGAACGTCGAAAGTATGACCCGATAAGCGATCGAGATATTGGGATGCAACTCTGATGACATCTTGTGTATTCATATCTTACTCTCACAAGATGCTTCAGATATTTTTTGTGAAATTTCTCTAATAATATCGCAAGGATCTACACCAATTACATGAGCAACTAACAGAAACTCAATTACATCTAACCGTCGTTCACCGTTTTCATATTTGGCTACGAAAGATTGGGGCTTTTTCAGAGATTTAGCAACAGACTGCTGAGTTAGTTGCGCCTCTTTACGAGCCGCAATCATACAGCGACGGAATGTCTCATATTCATGACTAAAAACAGATTTCATCGTACTTTGGGTTTAGCACTGCATATACCCTAAGTATAATAAACCTGTTTTCGGATAATCCCAAAATAGGATTTTTGGATCTTTTAGAGGTGGATAGTAATGAAAGTCGAACAAAATTAATCGCAATCCCAAGATTTGCAGCTATCTCTACTTGCGGTTGTCTGTGCCATAATTTTTGTTGTCATCCTTCGGCTTAGCCACACCGTCAGGTTGTTTCTTGGGCTTTTTGACTTCTTTATTGCTTTTTCTTTCTTTTGACATAATGATTCCTCAATTTTCACTCAGCATAACATAGATTGAAACATCTACCTAATAATCTGTGGTAAATTATCAGCTAGGTTTTGAACACATCGCATCTACCGCTGGGCATATCGATAAATACCTCTGAGGTGCAATGTCTGAAATTACTCATCCGATTAATTTAGCGACTTGCAAAGCAGATGTAATCGCTCCTTCGTGCAAACCATCGCCCAAATAAGCTCCCGCATGATAAGTGTTGTTCTCGCCGTTAGTCTCGATAATTTCATCTCGATATCGGAAAGACTCAACTGTATATAACGGCGTGTGATGTTTCTGAATGTGAATGATCTGCTCTTTTGCGATCGACTCCTCCAGTTGAAATGCTAAGCTGTACTCTCGCGGCGATGTGATGCCACAAAGCTGATTCAAGCTCGCATTATAGCCCCATCCCTTGTCCGTCTCGAAAAAATCAAATTCTGATAACTTGCGGATACCATAGCGATCGTACATCGAAGTATCCGAATGCAGCACAGTCGTGGCATAATTAGCTTTCCACGCCGCAAACCGCTTCCTTTCCGCATCCGTCGGGTCAGCCAACAGCCTCATTACCTGGTCTGGCGACATCGCAAAAACCACCTTATCAAATTCCTGAATCTCCCCATCTGAAAGCACAATTTTTACAGCATCAGCACTTCTAAAAATATTGGCAATCTCCACATTCAGCCGTATATCACCCTTAAATTGCCCCAGAATCTTTTCAATGTAAGAATACACCCCGCCTTTAATCCTCACCCAATTCACCGAGGCATAGTCGCGCAGCACCGGCATCGCCAACTCTGCCGGAAAATTGTCCAGTAATTCAAACGGTATCGAGTAGCTATACATCGTCAGCAACTTCAGCCAATCATTGCGGACGCACGAGCTTTTCAAACTCTGAGAAAGCGGCATATTGTAGAAATCGTGCTGTTTAGCAAACCGCATTTTTAAAATAAATCCAGCCGAACGAGCGTAGAAACTATCGAGCCGCAAATACTCGATCAGGCGTTGGATGCCGGTGAAATTCTTTTCGATAGATACTCGCGACAAAAAGTGACCGCCATCTTTGAAAAATAGTGCTGAACCAATCTGTACAGGTTCTAATTCAACGCCTAGCTCCTGCATCAAAGCAATAAAATTGTAAAACACAGTGGGAAATTCCAGCACCCCATTTTCTAATATTTCATTGCACTCAGATTGATTAGGCTCGACATTTTTGTTAAGCGTCCGAATGTGTCCGCCTAAAATCGGCTCCCTTTCCAAAACAGTGACGTGATGTCCCTGTTTATCGAGCCAGTAGGCTGTCGCCATACCGCTAGCTCCGCCCCCAACAATTGCAATTCTCATGGTTAACTCCTAAGAAGACTGGGCGGTTGAAACCGCGTCTACAAAAACAAAACCCGCCTCCGCGGGTTGAAGAACTGTGCGGTTAAAATTACGTTATTTTCGACCGTCCGCGGAGGCGGACATCGTTTTTGTAGACGCGGTTTCAACCGTACGTCCTATCTCAGCCTAAAATCGCATCCCCGGATAACCGTTGATAAAGCAGCGCCCCCGTCCAAAATGTCGGCGCAAAGCCTGGATAGCCGGAGGAGGCGTTGCAGAAATAGAAATTGTTGAGGGAGGTTTCGTGATTTAGCCGATCGACTCCCATGTTTTTCGGCGTCAGGATAGAACCGTAGGAATTGCCATTAGGACACCAGCAGAAGCGCTCGTTAGTCGTAGGACTTCCGGTAATATGAAACACCATGT
>Ga0335395_10000947_pt1 | contig 18403 bp, 15 predicted proteins | sample MAT02_FD_205744 | JGI IMG/M metagenome (GOLD analysis project Ga0335395, IMG submission 205744) | Freshwater microbial communities from Lake Fryxell liftoff mats and glacier meltwater in Antarctica - MAT-02 (spades assembly) (version 2) ...
TCCCATCAGCGTAACCGACAGCACGAGGCCGATCACCATGATCTCGCTATGGTCCTTCGATGCGCCAGCCACCGCCAGCACATTGTCCAGGCTCATGGAAAGATCGGCAACCGCCACCGCCCAGGCAGCCGCCCACAAGGATTTCGCCCTTGGCGGCGCGTCGTGAACCTCTGTTCCGTCCTCCAGTATCAGATGGCGCTTGGGCCGAAGCTCCCGATACATTTTCCAGCAGACCCACAGCAACAGAAGTCCGCCGGCGAGCTGCACGCCCACAACCGAGAGCAGTTGCACTACGACAAGCGCAAAGGCGATCCGCATCACCAGCGCCGCCACCATGCCGATGGCAATCACGCGGCGGCGGTCTGCGGGGGGAAGCCCGGCCGCCAGCTGCCCGATGATGATGGCATTGTCCGCCGCCAACACCAGGTCGATCATGATCACCGTGCCCAGCACTCCCCAGGCGCCGGGCTCATTCATAAACGAAAGATCCATCAGTCTGCGCTACCCGCTTGCACGCTCTGTACCAGCTGACATCACGGCCTCTTGTTCGGCGGTATCACCATCGGCACCACCAGAATGTCGCAAGGTGGATCATCTACCAGGTCGCTGGCGACACTTCCCAGCAACAGCTTTGCAATGCCTGTCCGTCCATGGGTTCCAACAACGGCCAGTGTCGCCTTTGTTTCCTGCACCATGGCTCGCAGAGTCTCCGCGGCATCCCCCGCACGCACATGTGTCTGGATAGTGCCGACAGGTATCCCTGCGGCGATCGCCCGTTCGCGCTGCGCTGCCATCTCCTCGGCGATGAACGCGTCGAATTCCAGGCGCTCCCCGTATGCGAAATCCTCGGCATAGCCCTTGCCCAGCATCCAGGATTGGAACGGCACATGATAGGCATGGACCAGGTGCAGCATCGCACGCGGCGCAAATCGGGCGGTCGCGCGGATGGCGGTGCGCGAAAAGATCGAAAAATCCACGCCGATAACGGCAGTCCCATGGCTGCCGTCAACGGGGGCTTCGGCCAGCAGCAGGGGGCGCCCGAGGCATTGCAACGTGTCACCGGCAAGGGTGTGGGCAAAACTGCCCGGCTTGCGCCGCTCCGGATGGTGCGCTCCCATCACCACGAGGTCCGCGCCCCAGCCTTCGGCCAGTCCGGCCACTTCGGCCTTGGGGTCGCCCGCAACAACTTCCACACTCGCCTCCAGCCCAGACCAGGCCCGGTTTCGCTCCATCTCGGCAGCAAGCTGGGTGCGTGCAAGCTCCAGATCGCCAGCATCGCCCACATGGATGATCTTGAGCTGGGAATGGCTGTCTGCTGCAACCTGGAACGCGCGCTGCAGTGCACGGCTGGATTGCGCCGAAAGATCACTGGCCGCCAATATCCGCATGTGTATCTCCGCAATGTGCGCGCCTGCATGGCAGTTCGGCGCCGGACTTCCCAGTACCAACGGCTCGGTGGTGATGATGGCGTGCTGGCAGACACATCACAGGTGGCCAACATGAAAGTGGTGCGGACGGCGGGACTCGAACCCGCACTGCCGTGAAGGCAAGCGGATTTTAAGTCCGCTGCGGCTACCAGTTTCGCCACGTCCGCTCAGGAAAGACCTGTCAGTATCGGAAAGCCTTTCCGTTTCGAAAAAGCCCGTCCAGTTCGCAAAAACGCCAGCCTGTTTCTGTGAAGCCCTGCCGTCGCCAAGCGAACCCTGAAACCGGGCTTGGGCAGGTAACCGCTCAGCCCATGTTCAGCCGCTCGCGCAGCTCCTTGCCGGGCTTGAAGTGCGGCACCCGCTTTGAATCCACGCTCACCGATTCACCCGTTCTCGGGTTGCGCCCGGTGCGGGCATCCCGCCCGCGCGTTGAAAAGGCACCAAAGCCGCGAAGCTCGACCCGACCACCTTCGGCCAGCCGGTCTGACATGGAGTCGAGGATGGTGGCGACCACCCGCTCGGCTTCGCGCTGGCCCAGATGCGGGTTGGCGTCGGCAATCTTCTGTACAAGTTCGGATCTGATCACAAGCTGTCCCCCTGACCCCACACTATGGGCAATCACCAAGGCTCCGGTCAAGCCTTTCAACGCACTGGCAAAACGGGCAAGCAAAAGGGGCGGCACCTCGCAGCACCGCCCCTGTTGCCGATTAACCATGAAACAGCCGTCGGGCTGGTTCCGCGTCAACCGCTATCTTTTGCCTTGTTCAGCGCCGCACCCAGGATGTCGCCAAGCGACGCGCCCGAGTCGGACGACCCATATTGTGCCACGGCCTGCTTCTCTTCCGAGATCTGGCGGGCCTTGATCGACAGCATCGGCTTCTTGCCGCGCTCGAAGCCGATCACCAGCGCGTCGACCTTCTGGCCAACCTGGAAGCGCTCGGGGCGCTGCTCGTCGCGGTCGCGCGAAAGATCGGAGCGCTTGATGAAGGCGGTTGCTCCGTCTTCACCGATCTGCACTTCGATCCCGCCGTCGCGCGTTTCACGAACGATGCAGGTAACAACTTCGTTCTTCTTGGTGTCGAAACCGCCAGCGCTCGGGGCTGCGCCCTCGTCGCTCGCAGCAGCACCCTCGGCCGAGACCTGCTTGATGCCCAACGAAATCCGCTCGCGCTCGACATCGACTTCCAGAACCTGCGCCTTCACCATCTCACCCTTGTGGTGGAGGCCAAGCGCTGCTTCACCCGAAGCGCCCCAGGCGATGTCCGACATGTGAACCATGCCGTCCACTTCGCCCGGCAGGCCGATGAAGAGGCCGAACTCGGTTGCGTTTTTCACTTCGCCTTCGACGATCGAACCCACGGGGTTCTCTTCGGCAAACACGTCCCACGGGTTGCGCTGTGCCTGCTTCAGGCCCAGCGAAATCCGGCGCTTCTCGCCATCCACCTCCAGCACGATCACTTCCACTTCCTGGGATGTGGAAACGATCTTGCCCGGGTGGACGTTCTTCTTCACCCAGCTCATTTCCGAAACATGGACCAGGCCTTCGATGCCCGGCTCCAGCTCGATGAATGCGCCATATTCGGTGATGTTCGTCACGCGGCCCTTCAGCTTTGCGCCAACCGGATACTTGGCGTCTGCGCCTTCCCACGGATCGCTCTCGAGCTGCTTCATGCCCAGCGAGATGCGCTGCGTCTCGCGGTTGATGCGGATGATCTGCACCTTCACCGTGTCGCCGATGTTGATCACCTCGTTCGGGTGGCCAACGCGCTTGTAGCTCATGTCCGTCACGTGCAGCAGGCCGTCGATCCCGCCCAGGTCCACAAAGGCACCATAATCGGTGATGTTCTTCACCACGCCTTCGATCACCTGGCCCTCGGCAAGGCTCTGGATCAGGCCGGTGCGGGCCTCGGCGCGCGTCTCTTCCAGGATCGAACGGCGCGAAACCACGATGTTGCCGCGCTTGCGGTCCATCTTCAACAGCTGGAATGGCTGCGGCATGCCCATCAGCGGGGTAACGTCGCGAACCGGGCGAATGTCCACCTGGCTGCCCGGCAGGAACGCAACAGCGCCGCCAAGGTCGACAGTGAAGCCACCCTTCACGCGGCCGAAGATCGTGCCCTCGACGCGCTCACCGGCGTTGAACTGGGTTTCCAGCTTGTCCCAGGCGGCTTCACGGCGTGCGCGATCGCGCGACAGCATGGCTTCGCCAAAGGCATTCTCGACCCGGTCGACATAAACCTCCACATTGTCGCCCACGGCAACCTGGGGCGCCTGTCCGGGCGGGGTGAATTCGCGGATGGAAATACGGCCTTCTGACTTCAGGCCCACGTCGATCACCACCAAGTCGTTCTCGATGGCGACGACGCGCCCTGTCACAACCTTGCCTTCGAAGCTCTGGCTCTCTCCAAGCGAGCTTTCAAGAAGGGCCGCGAAATCATCGCGCGTCGGCATCGTAGAAGGGGCCATCGTGGAAGTTTGGGCAGTCGAAGCCATGTAGGTCCTATCGGCACAGTGCAGGCCAGCCGGCTATCTCCGGCGGTCTTGCGGGGGTTGCAAAACAAACCGCCTGAAAGCCAAATGGGCGCGAGGCTGCCCGTGCCTGTTTCAGGCCAAGCTGCCGGCGCCCCCCTCTCAGGCAGTCCGGCCCAACCGCGCCGACACCATGTCGATCGCCTGCTGGACGGCCGCGGCTATACTGAAATCGCTGGTATCTAGCAAGTCGGAGTCCGCCGTTCGCACCAACGGCGCATCGGCACGTGTCGTGTCGCGCGCATCCCTTGCGATGATGTCCTTCAGGATTGCGGCTTCGGCCACGTCCCGCCCGACCGACGTCAGTTCAAGAAATCGCCGTTTCGCCCGGACCTCTGGCTTTGCCGTCACGAAAAGCTTGGCGTCGGCGCCGGGGGCAATCACCGAACCGATGTCCCGCCCGTCCAGCACAGCCCCACCCGGTTGTGCTGCAAAGCTTCGCTGGAACGCCAACAGGGCGGCGCGCACCTCCGGATGTGCCGAAACGCGCGATGCCGCCTCGGCCGTCGCGCTGTCCCGCAACGCAGGGTCCTCCAGCAGCGAAAGGTCCAGCGCGGCGGCCAGCAGCCCCGCCGCCGGCCCATCATCGAGGTTGGTGCCCGATGTCAGCGCCGAAAGCGCAACAGTCCGGTAAAGTGCACCCGTATCCAGGTGCGGCAACCCGAAATACCGCCCCAGCGCGCGGGCAATCGTGCCCTTCCCGGAAGCCGCCGGGCCATCGACAGCAATCACCGGCATGTCAGGTCAGCAGTTTCGCGATCTTGGGCGCGATGGTCTCGGGCTTCACGGTCGGCGCGAACCGCTCCACAGCTTCGCCGTTACGGTTCACCAGGAATTTGGTGAAGTTCCACTTGATGGCCTTCGATCCCAGCAGGCCCTTCGCCTGCTCCTTGATCTGCCGGTACAGCAGCGCTTCGTTCGGCCCGTTCACATCCACCTTCGCGAACATCGGAAACGTCACCGGATAGGTCGTCGAACAGAATTTCGCGATCTCGGCTGCGCTGCCCGGCTCCTGCTTTCCGAACTGGTTGCAAGGAAAGCCCAGCACCGCAAAGCCCCGGTCGCGTAACCGCTGATACAGCGCCTCAAACCCGGTATATTGCGGCGTGAATCCGCATTTCGAAGCCACGTTCACGATCAGCAGCACCTGGCCCTTCCAGTCGCCAAGGCTCACCTCGCGGCCATCCAGTGTTTTCACCCGATGGTGGTAAATATCATCAGCCATGTGCGTCTCCGGAACTCCCCCCGGGCACCATGCCGGGGGTTGGGGGGAAAGGGAAGGGGGCCCTGGCGCCCATTCCGGCAAAGCCGGAAAGTCTGCTGAAGGGGTGGATGGAAGCAGGAGGAAGCGGACGAGAGAGGGGATAGGCAGAAAGGTAAGGGCCGCGGCAAAGCCGCGTCGTCGGACGTGTCCTGGGCGGGGTTCCCGCCCCGGCAGGCCGGCCGGGCCTTCGGCGAGTCTAAAAATAGTGCGCGGCACTACCTTGTGCCGCCTTCGGCCCAAAAAAAGGCCCGGTGGTTTCCCACCGGGCCAGCATTAGTCGCATGACTGGTCGCTATTCCCGCTGTCCAAGGAAGTGCAGCAGGAACGAGAACATGTTGATGAAATCGAGGTAGAGCGTCAGCGCCCCCATGATGGCGGCCTTTCCGGCCATGTCCGTCCCCGCGACATAATCATAGGTATTCTTGATTTTCTGCGTGTCATGCGCGGTCAGACCGGCAAAGATCACCACACCCAGGATCGAAATGACAAGCGCCAGCGTCCCGGACTGGAAGAAGAAGTTCAGCAGCATCGCAACGAGGATGCCCACAAGGCCCATCACCAGGAAGGTGCCGAGCTTCGAGAGATCCCGCTTGGTCGTGTAGCCATAAAGGCTGAGACCGGCGAAAGCCGCTGCCGTTGCGAAGAAGGTGAACGCGATCGAACCACCCGTGTAGCGCAGGAAGATGGTGGACATCGAAAGGCCCATCACCACCGTAAACGCCCAGAAGGTGGCCTGCGCAGCACTTTCAGACATCTTCTGGATGCGGAAGCCCAGCGCAAACACAAAGGCCAAAGGCGAGAGCATGATAACCCAGCCCAGAATGTTCGGCCCCATCGCACCCGTCGCCGGGTTGACGGTGTAGAACGTCTGCCACAGGCCGGACGCGTATGTGCCAAGGGCGACAAGGCCCGTGAGCAGCACGCCCGACATCATGTAATTATATACCGAAAGCATATGCGCCCGAAGGCCCATGTCATATTCGGCAGCCGAAGCACCAGTGCGCGCCATTCCGGCTGTGGCACCACGGCCGAGCCGTGGATCGACCTGATTGACCATCCAAATTCTCCATCCAGCCGGCCCATCCGGCTCAAAAGCGAATATCGCCCATGCAACAAACGGATTCAAGGGTGCCCGGGTCAATATTTTGCGAGCGTGCAACAAATGCCCTGCAAAACCCCCCTCAGCTCTCTCGCAGCACGCGCGCAACCTTCACGCCAAGCGTCCGGTGTGCGCCCACCAGGCCCAGCACCAGTGTCACCGCAGCCCCCAGAAGTACCGTCAGAAAGGCCACGCCCCAATCCGGCTGCCAGCTGAATTGCAGCACTTTCGTCACCACCACCCAGGCCGCAAGCCCGCCCAGCGCCAGCGCGATGAACGCGACCAGCAGCCCCAGCGCCGCATATTCCATCGCGGCCGCCGTCATCAGCTGCCGGCGCGTGGCGCCAAGTGTCTTCATGATCACATTGTCATACACCCGCGCCCGGGCCTGTGCAGCCAGCGCGCCCACCAGCACAGCAATGCCCGCCAATATCGCAACGCTGGCCGCTGCCCGAACAGCAGTGCCCATCTGCGTCACCAGATTGCCCACCTGCCCCAGCACATCCTTCACCTTCACGACCGAAACCGTGGGGAAGGCGCGGCTGATCGTTCCGGTGAAACTGTCATCGAATGCCGCCGGCGGGGTCGCCGTCGCCATCCAGCTATAGGGTGCGTCGCGCAGCGTGTTCGGGTCATAGATCAAAACGAAGTTGAACCCCAGGCTGTCCCAGTCGATCTCCCGCAGCGATGCGATTGTCGCGGTAATCTCCACGCCAAGCACGGAAACAGCAATGCTGTCCCCCACCTTCAGGCCCAGCAGCCCAGCCTGTTCGGCATCCATCGAAACCAGCGGCGGCCCGGCATATCCCTTGGGCCACCATGTTCCGGCCACCAGCCGGTTGCCCGCCGGAAGGTCTGCGGCCCAGGTCAGCCCCCTGTCCCCGCGCAGCAGATAGCTGCGCTCCGGCACGTCTTTCAGCTCGGAAACCGGCGTTCCGTTCACGGCCACCACCGGGCCGCGCAGGCTCGGCACCATGCTCACGTCGCTGCCCTCGGGCAATGTCGCCTTAAACCGCTCGGCGTCTTCCTTCGGCAGGTCCAGCATAAAAAAGCTTGGCGCCTTGTCGGGCACCGTCTTGCGCAGTTCGGCGTTGAAGCTCGTCTCGATGAAGGCCAGCGTCGCAAACAGCGAAAGCCCCAGCCCCAGCGCCACCACCAGCTGCCGCGTCATCGCGCCCGGCCGGTAAACATTCCCCAGCGCCAGCCGCCCCAGCACCCCCTTGGGCCGCGGCATCCGGCGCGCCGCCCACTTCACCGCAGTCCCCAGCGCGAACAGCAGCGCCAGCACAACGGCCACGCCCCCCAGGAACCCCAGCGCAAAGACCGGCTCGGCCGCCTGCCACACAGCAAGCGCGGCAACCAGCCCGCCCGCCGCAAGTGAAACCAGGATCGCGGGCACCGAAGGCCAGGGCCAGCGCTCGACAGATCCGCGGAACATCCGCTGGGCGGGAAGCGCCCCGGCTCTTGCCAAGGGGGGAACCGCAAAGGCGAAGGCCACCAGCAACCCGAAAACAACCGCTGCCAGCATCGGCGCTGCATGAAAGCCCAGCACCGGCGGGACCGGAAGCGCAGCCCCCGCCACGGAAACGACGATGGTGGGCACAAGCGCCCCGGCCAGCGCACCAGCCACCGCCGCCACCAGCGCGACTCCCCCGATCAACAGCAGATACGCCCGCAAGATCAACGCAGATGGCGCGCCCAGCGCCTTCATCGTCGCGATCGTGCCACCCTTGCGGTCCAGATAGCTCTGCACGCCATTGCCCACCCCGACGCCCGCCACCGCCAGTGCCGTCAGGCTCACCAACGACAGGAACTGCGCCAGCCGCTCGACAAAGCGCCGGACACCCGGCGCGCCGTCGCGCCGGTCCGCCACCTGCCACCCGGCATCGGGAAAGGCCTCCTCGATCGCCTTCGTCACCTGCGCGGGGTCCGTGCTCGCAGGCAGCTTCAGCCGCACATGGTGCCGGTACAGGCTTCCGGGCTGCACCAGCCCGGTCTCGCCCACCCGGTCGAACGCGATCAGCACGGACGGCCCCAGCGTGAAGCCTTCACCGGCCCGGTCCGGCTCCACTGTCAAGATGCCCGCAACGGGGAATATGGTCTCGCCAAGGCTGATGCTGTCCCCCACCTTCAGCCCCAGCTGGTCCGCCAGCCCCTCGGCAACCAGCGCGCCCTTTGCCAGCGCCGCCTGCACGTCCGCATTGCCGCCGCCGTCCCGCAGCGCGGCTTCACCATACAGCGGCCAGCCGCCATCCACCGCCTTCATTTCGGCAAGCAACTGCTTGTCGGCAGCAGCCCCGCTTTCACCGCGCACCATCGCCCGCATGCGAATGGAGTCCGATACCGTGCCGCCAAACCCCTTCAACAGCGCCATTTCCCCGGCCGATGGCCCGCGCTGCGTCATCCGCACTTCCACGTCGCCACCCAGAATCACCTGCCCTTGCCCGGCCAGCCCCTTCTGGATCGCACTCGCCAGCGAGCCGACGCCTGCCAGCGCCAGAACGCCCAGAAACAGGCACGCGAACAGCAGCCGCAAAGCCCCCAGCCCGCCACGCCCCTCGCGCGCCGCAAAACGGCCGGCCAGCCGCCAGATCGCCCAGCGGTCCAGCGGTGCGGGCGCGCTCGGCGCAACCGGTGGCGTCATCGCAATGTTCACGCAATCACTCCGGCCACATTCTGTGCTACCTCGTCCGCCCGCGTGTCGGATGCAATCTGCCCGTCCTTCATCCGGATGATCCGCGAGCACATCTGCGCCAGCTCCTGGTCATGCGTTATCAGCACCAGCGTCGCCCCGGTCTCGTCCAGCCGGGCGAACAACAGCTCCACAATCGTCTGGCCCGTTATCGCGTCCAGGTTCCCGGTCGGCTCATCGGCAAACAACAGGGCAGGGCGAACGGCCAGCGCCCGCGCCAGCGCCACGCGCTGCTGCTCGCCGCCCGAAAGCTGCGTCGGATAATGCGATGTCCGTGCGCCCAGTCCAACCGCCTCAAGCTCTTGCCGCGCCGTGCCGAACGGGTCGGCATGGCCCGCAAGCTCCAGCGGTATCGCCACATTCTCGAGCGCCGTCATGGTCGGGATCAGGTGAAAGGCCTGCAACACAATCCCGATCCGTCCGCGCCGCGCTTCGGCAAGCCCGTCCTCGGAAAGCCCCACGATATCCAGGCCCGCAATCCGGATCTGCCCGCCGGTCGCTGATTCCAGCCCCGAAAGCACCGCCATCAACGAAGATTTTCCGCTCCCCGATGGCCCCAGGATCGCCAGCCGTTCACCGGGGCCCACGGCCAGGTCCACCCCGCGCAAAATCTCCACGCGCGCTTCGCCCTCGCCCAGCGCCAGGGTGACATTGCGGGCATCGATCACCATATCGGTGCGAACATCAGACGGCATGGAGTATCCCTTGAAGACAAGTCTGTTCAGAAGTCGCCGCCCATATGGCCTGCTTTTCCGGCTTTTCCAGCTTCTTGCGATCATTCCGCTGCTCTGGGCCGTTCCCGCGCTCGCGAAAGACCAGCTCATTCTCGCCTTCGGAGACAGCCTGACCGCCGGCTACCAGCTCAAGCCGGGCCAAAGCTTCCCCGCCCAGCTCGAAGCCGCCCTCAGGAAAGAAGGCCGCAAGGTCCGCGTCCACAATGCCGGCGTATCGGGAGACACGACGACACAAGGCAAGGCCCGCCTCCCGTGGGTCCTCAACAGTCTCAAGCAAAAGCCGGATCTGGCAATCGTGGCGCTCGGCGCCAACGACATGCTGCGCGGCCAGCCGGTCGCCACCGCGCGCACCAATCTCGATGCCATCCTCACCGAACTGAACAGGCGCGGCATCCCCGTGGTGATGGCGGGAATGCTCGCCGCACCCAATCTCGGCCCGGCCTACGGCAAGGCGTACAATGCCATGTTCCCGGCGCTGGCAAAGAAGCATGGCGCGACACTATATCCCTTCTTCCTGAATGGCGTCGCTGCCCAAAAGCCGTTCCTGCTGGCAGATGGCATGCACCCCAACCCCAAAGGTGTCTCTGTCATGGTCACCAACATGCTCCCCACCGTCCGCCGCGCACTCGACAAATAGGCGGGTCCGCACACCGCCCCCGGCGTCCCTCACGCGAATGGGTCGGACCGCACAGAAAGGGTCTGTCCTCACAGAAAGGATTGCGGGTCCACATCGATGGCAACCCGCACTGTCCCGGGCACAGTAACCCGGCCCAGCCAGTCCCGCACATAGGTCTGCAACGGGGCAGACCGCCGGGCATGCACCAGCAGCCGGTGCCGATGCCGCCCGCGCAACATCGCCATCGGTGCCGGTGCAGGGCCGAACACCTCGATCCCGTCGGCGGGGGGCGCTGCCATCGCCAGCCTCCTGGCAGCATCCGCCGCCGCGGCCGCGTCGACCGCTGAAACAACGATCGCCGCCAGCCGCCCGAACGGCGGCATATGCGCGGCCATCCGCGCCTCCCGCTCAGCAGCATAGAAGGCCTCGCCGTCGTTGCGCGCCAGTGCCTGCATCACGCGCGCGCGCGGCTGGTGCGTCTGCAACAGCACTTCGCCCGGCTTGGTTGCCCGTCCCGCGCGCCCCGCGACCTGCCTGATCTGCTGGAAACTCCGCTCGGCCGCCCGCAGATCCCCGCCGTCCAGCCCAAGGTCCGCATCCACCACGCCCACCAGCGTCAGGTTCGGGAAGTCATGCCCTTTGGCCAGCATCTGCGTGCCGATCAATATGTCCACCTCGCCGTTGGCAACCGCTGCCACCAGCGCTGCCATGTCGTCGGGCCCGCGGATGGTGTCCGATGTCGCTACCAGCGCCTTGGCTTCCGGCCACATCAGCGCCACTTCCTCGGCCAGCCGCTCCACCCCCGGCCCGCACGGCGCCAGGCTGTCCTCGGCCCCGCAGGCCGGGCACACGGTCGGCGTCGGGATGGTGTGCCCGCAATGGTGGCATTGCAACCGGCGCGCCAGCCGGTGCTCCACCAGCCAGGCCGTGCAGTTGGGGCATTGGATCCGCTCCCCGCACGCCCGGCAGAGCGTCAGGGGCGCATAGCCCCGCCGGTTCAGGAACAGCAGCACCTGTTCCTTCTTCGCCAGCCGCTCCGTAACCGCGTCCACCAGCGGCGGCGCAATCCAGCGCCCGCGCGGCGGCGGCGTCTTCGTCAGGTCGATCAAGCGGATGGCCGGCATCGTCACCCCGCCATACCGGTCGGGCAGGTGCAGCACCCGGTATGTCCCGCGCGAAACCTGTTCCATCGTCTCCAGGCTCGGCGTCGCAGTCGCCAGCACCACCGGCACGCCCTCGAACCGCCCGCGCATCACCGCCACGTCGCGCCCATGATAGGGCACGCTTTCCTCCTGCTTGAAGGCGGCATCATGGGCTTCATCCACAATGATCAGCCGCAAGTTCGGCATCGCCAGGAACAGGGCAGAGCGCGCCCCCACCACCACTACCGCTTCGCCAGTGGAAATCGCCCGAAAGGCCTCGCGCCGCGCGGCCGGCGTCAACCCCGAATGCCAGACCGTCGGCGCAAAGCCGAACCGCTTGCGAAACCGCGCCAGCCACGCCTCCGTCAATGCGATCTCGGGCAGCAGCACCAGCGCCTGGCCCCCGTCGGTCAAAGCGGCGGCAACAGCCTCCAGATACACTTCGGTCTTTCCCGCACCGGTCACGCCGTCCAGCAGGAAGGTCTGAAACGCGTCGGCCTGAACAGCCGCCACCAGCGCAGCCGAAGCCGCCGCCTGCCCCGCACTCAGGGCCGGGCCCGGCGGCAGCGCAGGGCGAAGCGGCGGTCCGGCGTCCCGCACAGCTTCGGCAGGCCGGAAAATCCCGGCCTTCACCAACCCCCGCAACGTCTCCACCCGCGCATCCGCCGCGGCTGCCCACACCGCCAGTGGGGCCGCCCCGATCCCGCGCACAGCTGCCAGCCGCGCCAGCAGATCGCGCCGCCTGGCGTTGGCACCATCCACCGGCACATCCCCAAGCACAAAATGCTGCGCCCCCCTTGGCGCGGGCAGGAAGGCCGCCTGCGGCAAGGCCATCCGCAGCACCGCGGCCGGCGGTGCCATATAATAATCCGCCACCCAGCCAATCAGTTTGCGAAGTGGCTCGGGCAATGGCGGCAGGTCCAGCACCGAGGCCGCCCGCAGCTTCGCCGCGTCCACGGGCTTCGTCTCGAAAACGCCCGCATCCCACACGACTCCGGCCACGCGGCGCGGCCCAAGCGGAGCCTCAACCAGCGTTCCGGGCGCCGCCCCCTCGGGCAACAGGTAATCCAGCGCGCCAAGGCCATGCTGCAACAGGAGAACGGGGCCACGCATTGACATGCAGCTAGCCTTTAAGGGATTGGGCCTCAACCACCCCCGCAGTCTTTTGCACGAGGAACCCCCAATGAAATTCTTCGTCGACACCGCCGACGTGGCAGATATCGCCGATCTCGCAGCCACCGGCCTTCTCGATGGCGTCACCACCAACCCCAGCCTCATCCGCAAGGCCGGCCGCAACTTCCTCGAAGTCGTGAAGGAAATCTGCGGCCTCGTCGAAGGCCCGGTCTCGGCCGAAGTCGTCGCCGCGGATTACGAAGGCATGCTGCGCGAAGCCGAAGTCGTCCGCGCGCTCGCCCCAAACGTCTGCGTGAAGCTGCCGCTCACCATGGAAGGCCTCAAGGCCTGCAAGCGCCTCACGTCCGAAGGCACGATGGTCAACGTCACGCTCTGCTTCTCGGCCAACCAGGCGCTGCTCGCCGCCAAGGCCGGTGCCACCTTCATCTCGCCCTTCGTCGGCCGCCACGATGATGTCGGCCAGGATGGCATGGACCTTATCGAAGATATCCGCCTTATCTACGATAACTATGCGTTCGCCACCGAAATCCTGGTCGCCTCCGTCCGCCACCCCATCCACATCCTGCAATCCGCCCGCATCGGTGCAGATGTCGTCACAGCGCCCCCCGCAGTGCTCCGCGCGCTGGCCAACCACCCGCTCACCGAAAAGGGCCTCGCCCAGTTCACGGCCGATTGGGCCAAAACCGGGCAGGTCATTGCCTAGGCCGGCCTGCAGCCACCGCCGCGCACCAGCATGGGCGCACGGTCGTGCTTGCGGCGCGTTGCGCCGATTTTCGGGTTCGGCACCGCGCATTTGCCTGCCCCGGCCACCGCAACGGCCTCTGGCCGGCAAACAGCGCAATTGACCGGCGCAGATCTCCTCACCGGCTGGCTGAACAGCCTTGCAAACGAGCGCCGCCTCTCCCCCCACACGCTCCGCGCCTATCAGGCCACCGGTCATCGCTTCCTTGATTTCGTCGCCGAAACGCACGGCCGCCCGGCAGATCTCGCGCTCCTCGAAGCACTCGCGCCAGCCGATTTCCGCGCCTTCCTCAGCGCGCGGCGAAGTGGCACTGCATCAGGTCAGGCTTCCCCCTCCCGCGGCCTCGCCAACACCTCCACAGCCCGCGAACTGTCCGCTCTTCGCACATTCACCAAATACCTGCGCGACCGGCACGGCGCGAACGTCACGGGCCTTGAAGGCGTCGCCAGCCCCAAGGTAAAAAAGGGCCTGCCGCGTCCGATGTCTCCCGCCGATGCCCGGGCGCTTGCCGACACCACCGGCGAAATGCACGAGGAACCGTGGATCCAGGCCCGAGATACCGCCGTCCTCCTGCTTCTCTATGGCTCGGGCCTGCGCATCGGCGAAGCCCTCGCGCTCACCGGCGCGATCCTCCCGCTGGCAGACAGCCTCACCGTCACCGGCAAGGGCCGCAAGCAGCGCACCATCGTGCTGCTCCCCATGGTCCGCGATGCGATCGGCCTCTACCTGAAACTCTGCCCCTACGCCCCATCCCGCGATGCCCCGCTGTTCCGCGGCGCCAGGGGCGGCCCGCTCGCAGATGGCGTCCTTCGCGCTACCCTCAGGAAAGCCCGCGTCGCCCTCGGCCTGCCGGACAGCGCCACCCCCCACGCGCTGCGCCACAGCTTCGCCAGCCACCTGCTCGCGCGCGGTGCAGATCTGCGCACCATCCAGGAACTGCTCGGCCACGCCAGCCTCTCCAGCACCCAGATCTACACAAGCATCGATACCGCCCACCTGCTCGATGTGTACAAAAGCGCCCACCCGCGCGGCTGAAGGCACCTGTTGGTTCATGTGCGTCGCGAAGAGGTCTTGACATCGAACACCAGCATCAGCTGCCACACGAGCGCCAGGATCGCGCCGATGTCCATGTTGCCTGATGATCGCCGCCACAGTCCCGCTGCTGCAGGCGGCCGTCGCCCGCTGGTTCCAGGTCGCGCTAGAGCATGTTCCGATCTTGTGGAATCACAACCATCGGAAAGCCATGCGGAAAAACAAGGACATAGAGCGGCCGTTCTGATGCAGTCAGAACGAGACTCGCTCTAACGCCGACAGGCGTCGTCGGGCCACCGCCCGTCATCGTCGCGCTCCCGCCTGATCAACCCTGCCCGGTCCAGGCCTCCAGGATCTCGCCGCCGGTTGCAAACCAGCATTGCCCGCCCGCCAGCAGCCGGTCCAGCAGCGCCTCGAACGCATCGATGCGATAGGGCAGGCCGATGATATAGGGCGTCAACGCCATCGCCAGCACCCGGCCGCCCCAGCCTGCGCCCTCGCGCGCCAGCCAGTCCGCCGCATCCCCGATCTGCTCGGCATAGCTGGCAGCACTCGCCTGCGCCGCATTCAGGATCTGCCGGTCCGAAAGTTCATGGTTCAGTGGCAGGTTCACCAGCCCGTTGCGGAACCGCCAGGGCAGGTCGTCGTTCACCCAGTCGCAGGTCCAGTCGAACCCGTGGCGTAGCAGCAGGTCGGGCGTGCGGAAGCTCTGCGATCGCGCAATCGAATGCCAGCCCTTCGGCGTCACCCCCAGCTTCTCCCAGCGCAATCGCGTCTCGCCGATGATCGTATCCTCCGCGTCGGCCGAAAGGCTGCCGTCGATCGTTCCGTTCATATCGGTCGAATGCGCCACCACCTCGTGCCCGCCCGCAAGCACGGCCTCCAGCAGCGCCGGGTATCGCTCGGCCACGGCCACGTTCATCGCCACCGAACAGCGCAGCCCGCGCGCCTCGAACGCATCCAGCAATCGCCAGATGCCCACTCGGTTGCCATAATCCCGCGCGGTATAATGGCGGTAGTCCGGAAAGGCCGTCTGCATGTGCCCCGGCGCGCGGAACGGCGTGTCCGAAGGCGTCAGCGGAAAATACTCGGCAGCAATGCAAGGCCACACCGCCACCGGCCGCTCCTCGGGCCAGCGCACAGGCGCCCGATCGCGGATCTCCGACCAGTCGTAAAGATCATGGTCATAGCCCGGCCCGCGCCGGGGATAAGCCAGATAGCCGGGGTCCAGGGTCATGCCGAAACCCCGGCGCCGGGCACCTGCGCCCGGTATGCGTCCACGATCTCGCCCGCTTTCGCCACCCAGGCCCGCCCGTCGTTCGCTATATGCCGCAGCACATCTCGAAATGGCCCTATCCGGTGCGGCTGGCCGATCAGGTAGCTGTGCAGCGGAATGCACATCACGGTCCCCGAAGCCTCGCCCTCCCGCGCCAGCCGCTCATATTGGCGGATCAGCGTGTCGGCATATTCGCGCGGGCTCATGTTGTAGATGAAGAAGCCATAATGGTCGTTGACCTCCAGCGAATAGGGGATCGCCGTGATCGCGCCATGCTTCGTCTTGGCCAGCGTCGGCTGGTCATCATGGTAAAGGTCGCAGGTGTAATCCAGCCCGGCCTCCGCAATCAGGTCCAGCGTGTTCACCGTGTGCGTCAGGGCAGGGGCCAGCCAGCCCCTGATCCGCTGCCCCGTTGCTGCCTCCACCGTATCGATGCTGTCGCGGATGATCGCCCGCTCCTGGTCGGGGTCCATGTCATAGGCGTAGCGCGTGTTATAGATCCCGTGGCTGAAAAACTCCCAGCCCCGGGCGGCCGCATCCGCCACGATTGCAGGGTGGTGCTGGCACAAGGCCACGCTCAGCGAAACCGAACCGGGAAAGCCGAACTCGCTCATCACGTCCGCCATCCGCATATGCCCCACGCGATTGGCATAATCCCGGTGGGCATAGCCGACAACGTCCGGGTGCGGCCGGGCCCAGCTCTTGCGCCGGGGGTGCGCCGGCGGATCGATCTCGTAAGTTTCCAGGTTCGGCGCCACCCATAGCGCGCAGGTCCGCCCTTCCGGCCACACCAGCTTCGGCCGCCCGCGCCACTGCGCAACATCATACAGTCCCGGGTCATCCATCGCCCCGTCATGCCCAACCAGCGCCGCGTCCGCAAGATGTCCGGACAACTCGAACCGCGCCGTCACGCTCTTGCCCGCAACGCCAGCCTCCAGCCTGCCCGCAACGGGAATGTCGATCCGGTCTCGCGACCCGCTTGTCGCACCGTCTCCGATCATGTCTCCAGCAACGACCGGCCGAGCCCGCGCTGTATTCAGCCACAGCGCTTCGCCCGCCAGCAGCGCCGCGAACCGGTCGGCCGCGATCCCCTTGTCTGCCAGCGCAATCGTCTGCGGCAACGGTCTGACCACAGTTGATATCGGCGATTTCACGGTCCGCACGCAGCGCACCTGGAATGGCGAGGCCACCGACCTCACAACCGTCACTGCGCACTGGCCCGGCCCGGTCCCGCTGGAACCGCACCGCTATCTCCCGGCGCTTGGCACCAGCATGGCCACCCTGCAGCGCGGTTTCAACTGCGCTGAAAGGGCTCGCTCAGGCCCGGGCCATCCGCCGCCGCCGCCGCAAAGCAAACCCGGCAAGCCCGAAGCCGGAGATCATCAGCACCCAGCTCCCCGGCTCCGGCACTGGCGACGCCCCCAGCGCATAGCGCGTGCCGGATGCAAAGGTCACACCAAGGCTGTTGGAAATGTCCGCACCGTCGGCATCCAGGAACTCCAGCCCCAGGATCGATGCCGTGTTGAAGTAATTGGTCCGCGCCGTGCCCGAAAAGCCGGATTCAATCCGGCTGCTGGTTACGAACTGCCAGGACCAGTCAAACGACGTCGCGCCCGGGTCCATCCAGAAATCCAGCACGGGGTTGAACCGCCTCAGACCGGGCGCAACAGCCACCTCGCTGAAGCTGGAAACCCCCCGAACCGTCTGCTGGGTGCCCAGCGAGTTCTGCTCGAAGGTGCCGAAATCGCGCAACCCCCGCACCAGCGCAACCTCGTCGAACTCGACCGGATCGAAACTGCCGTCCCGGCGTACCCCCAGCCGGATGACACTGAAGGTCGAAGCCCCGAGTTCGCCAACGCTGTCGGTAGAGGCCGATTGCGTGCCGGAAAGGTGCAACCGGATGCGAACCCGCACCGGCCCAGCCAGCTCGCTGAACGAAACCGTCTCCGTCGACGACGCCCCAGACGACGCCAGCGTGTCATCGGCCGCCGCGCTGTGTGTCGCAAAAGTTCTGCCCCGCAGCTTGCCACTGCTCTCTGCCTTGGCCCGTACGGTGAAGCTGGCGCCCGAGGGTCCCGTCCTTGTGCACCCCACCACCACATCGGGCTCGAAGGCCTGCCCGCACGCCGCAGACGAAACAAAGCCACCGCCGATGTTGCCACTGGTGGTCGCCGCAACGCTTGTCGCCGCCAGCGCAGGCCCAGCGCCCGCCAGCAGCAGCGCTGACGCAATTCTCCTGACGATCATGTCGGTCTCCCTGTTCCCGGCCACACGGCCGGCTGCCCCCGCTTTAGCTAGCACGGCTTCCTCAGCCCGTAAAGCCAACACCGTCGCACCGGCACTGAAACCCTGTTTCCAGACAGGTCGACAAGTCCCGTGCGCTGCGGCATCCAGCCATTGCAGCGTCATCACCGATGCCGCACAAAACCACCGGTAGGACATGAAGCATGTTCAGTCACATCATGGTCGGCGCAGACGATGTCGTCGCCTCCAAGACATTCTACGACGCAGTGCTCGGAGCGCTCGGCCATCCGGCCGGCAACAACGACGACATGGGCCGCGTCTTCTACATCACGCCCACTGGCATCTTCTCCATCACCCCGCCCATCAACGGCCAGCCCGCCTCTTGCGGCAATGGCGCGACCATCGGCTTTGCAGCCAAATCCCCGGCCGAAGCAGATGCCTGGCACGCAGCGGGCCTCGCCAACGGCGGCAC
>Ga0335395_10000949_pt1 | contig 18399 bp, 21 predicted proteins | sample MAT02_FD_205744 | JGI IMG/M metagenome (GOLD analysis project Ga0335395, IMG submission 205744) | Freshwater microbial communities from Lake Fryxell liftoff mats and glacier meltwater in Antarctica - MAT-02 (spades assembly) (version 2) ...
ACGATCGCCTAATGATCGAAAAGATCAGTTTTCTATTTCGGAATCCAGAACGAGGAGATATTGTCGTATTTAACCCTACGGATAATCTCATCCGGCAAAAATTCCGTGATGCTTTTATTAAACGAGTAATTGGCACTCCCGGAGATACGGTAGAAGTGAAAGAGGGTAAAGTCTTTGTGAATGGGAACCCTCTGACTGAAGATTATATTCTCGAACCCCCTACCCTTAATTCCCCGCCAGTAAAAATTCCTGCCAATGAGTATATGGTCATGGGAGATAACCGCAATAGTAGTTATGACAGTCGTTTCTGGGGTTCTGTCCCTCGCGATCGGATCATCGGTAAAGCTGCCTTTCGGTTTTGGCCCCTAAATTGTTTGGGAGAAATCAAGGATTGTCCGGGAAAATCTGGGAAGTAATAGCCAGTAAGTAAAGGAAGTTTGAAGTTATGACTCAAGTTAGTATGACCTCGATCGCCCAACTTCGATCGACCATGGCCGAATATCCAGAAGCCTTGATTGCCCTAGATGTGGTGGAAGACTGCGAGGGTGATCTAGAAGATGCAGCAATGGTTTTGGCAATTCGCTATGGTTTACAGCCAGATCAAAATAATAGCAACTGGTTAGAGGCGATCGCGCGCCAGTGTCGGGGTGTAGTCTGTCAAAAATCTATGCAAGCCGATCTCCGGTTGGGAACCTATGGCTCCGTAGCTGCCTACTTAGCTGATAGTGGTCTAATTCCCTCGATTTTGGTGGCTCCAGTGTTGATGTATATTCTAGGAACTGGGATCGAAGTTTTTTGTGACTTTGGCAGTGAAGATGATCCAGTTTTGTAGAACAAGAGGCTTAAACCCATTGCCTGTGTAAATTATGGAGAATAGGGAATTCGAATCCCTGACCTCTGCGGTGCGATCGCAGCACTCTACCAGCTGAGCTAATTCCCCTAGTGACCTTAGAGACTATTTTATCATTGCTGAGGAGGTTTTGGCATAGACTGCCTGTACCCTTTCTAGCTCCAAATCCCAAAGATAGTCCACAGCCCAATTACAATGGCGTTGCACAAAATGATAGGGATAGGTATTCGCCACCCCCACAACTTGCATCCCTGCCCGTTTTGCGGCTTGCATTCCGAGGGTCGTGTCCTCGATCGCCAGACATTCTTCCGGCTGGAGAGCCAATTCGGGAAACATCTCTGCTAATTTAGCTGCCCCCAAGAGATAACCTTCTGGGTTGGGCTTACTAGTTTTGATTTCATCCCCAGCCACGATTATGGAGAAATATTGAGCTAGGTTCGATCGTTCCAAAACCAAGTCTATTTCCACCCGCATGGCTCCCGAAACAATTCCTAGGGGAAACTTTTCTAACCGGAGTTTGTAGATCAAATCTTCTAGACCAGCATAGATCGGCAGTTTTTCCATGGCAGCTAACCGTTTTTGGTAACTACGGGTTTTTAGCTGCATCAATTGATTGAGATAAACCTGATTGGGAATTCTGCCCCGCCGCTCCAAAAGTTCCTGCAAACAAACTCGATCGCTCTTCCCCAAGCAAATCGATCGATACTCACCGGGAACCGGGCGTAAATTTTCACTAATTAACAACTCTGCCAACAATTCCTGATGGATAGCTTCATCGTTAATAATTACTCCATTGAAATCAAAGAGGACAGCTTTGAGGGGCATGAGAGGCGAGGAGGTACAGGGAGGTAAAGAAGGTAAAGGGAGGTAGAGGAGGCAGAGGAAGAAAGTAGGGGCGTAAGGCTTTGCGCCCTCGAGGACTTGTAGCCGTAGAGTATATTCTGTCGGGCTTCTGGGGAAAATAAAACCATCCTACTCTTTTCAAAAGGCTATCTCAAAAGGCTATCTCAAAAAGGCTATTTCAAAAGGGCAGGAGGTTCTAAATTTCAGTTAGGGCTGCTTTTCTTGGGCTAGACGAGCTGCTACTGCTTGATCGGGATGGATACCGAGGCGAGTGAGGTTGATTCTGCCCTTGGAATCTAGTTCCCGGACTTTCACCACCACTTCATCACCCACAGCAACTTCATCCTCGACCTTACCCACTCGATAATCAGCCAATTGGGAAATATGGATCATACCCTCCTTGCCGGGGAGAATTTCCACAAAGGCTCCAATTTGGATAATCCGGGTGACTTTGCCCACGTAGACATCGCCCTCATTGAGCTTGCGGGTCATGCCTTGGATGATGGTAATGGCTTTCTTGGCGCTTTCACTGTTGGCTGAGGAAACCGTCACCGTGCCGTCATCATCGATATCAATCTTCGCTCCGGTCTGCTCAGTGATGCCCTTGATGGTTTTGCCGCCAGGTCCAATGACTAAGCCAATGAGGTCTGGATCAATTTTCACCGTCATTAACCGAGGCGCAAAAGCAGATAGCTCCTTCCGGGGTTCAGAAATCACAGCCAGCATTTTTTCGAGAATGTGAATTCTAGCGGGTTTGGCCTGATTGATAGCATCTTCGATCACCTGCATGGGTAGCCCAGAGATTTTCATATCCATTTGCAGGGCAGTGATCCCGGTATCTGTCCCCGCTACCTTAAAGTCCATGTCTCCTAGAAAATCTTCAATGCCTTGAATATCTGTGAGAATGCGGACTTCATCGCCATCCTTGATTAAGCCCATGGCGGCTCCACTCACAGGCTTGCTAATGGGAACTCCCGCATCCATGAGGGCAAGGGTAGAACCACAGACAGAACCCATGGAGGTAGAGCCGTTGGAGGAGAGGATTTCGGAAACAACCCGGAGGACGTAGGGGAATTGCGCTTTAGATGGTAAGACAGGAACGATCGCGCGCTCTGCTAAGGCTCCATGTCCAATTTCTCGGCGACCGGGCGATCGCATGGGTTTAGTTTCACCCACGGAGTAGGGAGGGAAATTGTAGTGGTGCATATAGCGTTTCTGCTCGTCAGGATGGAGATCATCCATTTCTTGGGCATCGCCGGGGCTGCCGAGGGTAACGGTGGACATCACCTGAGTTAAACCCCGATTAAATAAACCTGTGCCGTGGACTCGTGGGGGTAGGATGCCTACTTGGCAGGAAACTGGGCGGACTTCATCGAGCTTGCGCCCATCAACCCGGACTCCATCTTCGATAATCTGCCGCCGCATTAGCTTTTTGGTAATATCCTTAAACACCGAGCCAAGGACTTTGCTTTGTTCACGAGTGATCAACCGGATGGGGTCGTCTTCGGGCAGGGCAGCGATCGCCCCACTCACCTCAGCTTTAATGACATCGAGAGCTGCATCCCGTTCCTTCTTATCCTTTAGTCCCTTAGCTAGAACTTCTTTGATAGCAACTTTGGTTTTGGCAGTGATGAAATCTTCCACCCGGGAATCAACTTCTGGAGGCTCGGCGTGGACGATGGTAATTCCTAGCTCGGTGAGAAGTTCTTGCTGTTTAGCAATTAAATCCTGCACCGCTTCGTAACCAAAGTCGATCGCCTCGATAATATCCCGCTCTGATAACTGGTTAGCTCCGGCTTCCACCATGATCACGCCATCGGGGGAGCCAGCTACTATTAAGTCTAGATCTCCCATCTCGATTTGCCGATAGGTAGGATTGATAATGAAATCATCACCGACTAACCCCACTCGCACCGCTGCCATTGGGCCTTGGAAGGGGATTTGGGCTTGGAGGACGGCGATCGAGGCTCCCGTTACTGCCAACACATCAGGAGGCACATTTTCATCAAGGGAAAGAGTTGTGGCAACTACTTGGATATCATCCCGGAGCCAACTGGGGAACAGGGGACGCAGGGGTCGATCGATCAACCGACTAGTTAGGGTTACTTTCTCTGGAGGTCTGCCTTCTCGCCGCAGGAAACCACCGGGAATCCGCCCCGCCGCATACAATCTTTCTTCGTAATCCACTAAAAGGGGCAAAAAGTCGATACCTTCCCTAGCTGCGGCCCGGGTTGCAGTCACCAAAACAGCCGTATCTCCAGACTGAATCAACACACAACCGCCTGCTTGAGGTGCTAGTAACCCCATAGTTAGCCGAATATCCCTACCATAGAAGGGTATTGACTTGTTTAACTCTGTCATTGAGTACTTCTTCCTTATTATTTTCTCATTTTATTCTCTTTGGCAATCGTAACACTTCGATCGAGCTTTAGGGATCGTCTAAAGTAAGATAATTTGGCAGCTTTTTTCGTAGCGGCTATATTTTATGAGGCCATAACACAAGGAGGATTGACCATGAACTCTGATGTTCAGACAAAAGTCGTGTCTTTGTATGATACAGACTACCAATGTTGGTTAGAGCAAATTGTGGCTCAGCTACGAACACGGGATTTTAATGATCTTGACTGGGAAAACTTAATTGAGGAGATTGAAAGCTTGGGAAAAAGCGATAAACGAGCTATTTCTAGTTATCTGATGCGGCTGTGCGAACATTTGCTCAAATTGAAGTATTGGCAGGCAGAACGAGAGCTATGTTTTAGGGGATGGGATTTAGAAGTTGCTAACTTCCGTCTCCAGATTCGAGCAATACTTCAAGATAGCCCCAGCCTCAGAAGGCATCTCGATGAAAACTTTTTGGTTGAGTATTCTAGTGCTAGAAAACTTTTCCTCAAAGCAAGTAAACTGGATGCTAATCTAGTTCCCAAAGAATCTGATTTTACTCTGGAACAAGCTCTGGATGAAGACTGGCTTCCCTGGCAACCCGAATAGTTTCTAGTGTTCACTCTACTTCAATGATTAATAGCCATGGCATTATTGGACAAGATCAGGCGATCGAACTCCTCGAACAGGCGGTAAATCAAAACCGTCTCGCACCAGCATATCTATTGGCGGGGGCGGCGGGAGTGGGCAGGAGTTTAGTCGCTCGTTATTTTATTGAATTATTATTTAGTGTCGGTCTTGATGTTGATCAAAAAGCAAATCTCCACAAACGCTTGGCAGCAGGAAATCATCCCGATGTGTTGTGGGTGCAACCGACCTATCTGCATCAGGGCGATCGCCTCACCGTCGATCAAGCCATAGCTAGTGGTCACAAGGGTAAGAGTCCACCCATGATCCGCCTAGAACAGGTGCGAGAAATTACTGAGTTTCTAAGTCGATCGCCCCTGATGGCATCCAGAAAAATCGTCGTCCTCGAACAGGCAGAAACCATGCCAGAAACTGCTGCCAATGCCCTTCTAAAAACCCTTGAAGAGCCGGGAAAAGCCACGATTATGTTAATGGCAAGATCAGAAAATTCCTTACTTTCTACCCTCGTCTCCCGTTGTCAAAAAATCCCCTGTCGCCGCCTCAATCACCAGCAGCTCAAAACCATTCTCGAAGCAAAAAACTACCCAGAAATTCTCAAAGTTCCAGTAATTCTTTCCCTAGGACAGGGCAGTCCGGGGGGAGCGATCGCCGCTTGGCAACAATTTCAAAATATTCCCCCAGAAATCATCGAGAAAATCAATAAACTGCCCACGAAACCCTTACAAAATCTCTCCCTCGCCCGTGACCTTGATAAAGCCCTAGAATTAGAACAACAACTCTGGTTATTAGAATACCTCCAACATCATTACTGGCTCCATCATTACCTAGATGATCAATTAAGTAAGCAATTAAATAATTCTAATTATCACTCCAATCCCCAATTAAATAATCACGCCTATCTTGACTACTTAGAAAAAGCCAAAAAGCACCTGATTGGCTATGTCCAGCCCCGTCTAGTTTGGGAGGTGACTTTATTGAAATTACAGGAACTACAAACTCCTAAAGTTTACTCTTAAGATCATGGTATACGGAGGACGTAAAGCCTTACACCCCTACTAATCTATTGTCCATCTCTACGTGTGTTAGAACACTATTCATAACAACTCCTCAGCTTTTTTGCCATCACCTCTGCATGTCGCCACCACTCAAAGCCACTAATAAATCTCCGAGTTGGTAAATGTCCCCGTGGAGCCTGATCAGTAAATTTATAACCATCATTCAAAACCGAAGAAGTATAGGGCAACCAACCTATTTTTTGGCAAAATTTGGTGTAATCACAATCCATATCTTCATAGATTAAACTTTGGATTGTAAAGCCGAATTTCTTTTGACTATAGGTTGACCATAGTTCATCAACTTTGTACAAGTCTTCTGCAGGAATTCTTTCTAGGTCACTCATTGATAAATAATCACCAACTAGCTTATCTATAGATTTTCGGAGTAATCTCCAAGTCTCAACATCAGCTTCTTGCCATTTTTTCTTGAGCAGTAATACCTTAAGTGTACTGTAGTTTAAATCTCTACTAAAAACTGGTTCTTGATTACTAGCATTAGCAGCCAGATCATTACTAGAATCACTTGCCTCTACTGCTGATTTCCGCCCCCGCACCCCTACCATATTTCCTAGATATCTTTTGGTTAGGGGTAAGGGATTATTAATATTAATTACTGGGGAAAGTTGGAGATCATCTATTACTTCCTGTGCTGATTGATAGCGTTCATTGAGTTTGCGGCTGATTAATTTATTGAGAATTTGTGTTAGGCGATCGCTCACCTGCCGTCCAACGGGTAGATATTGTTTCCATAGCCATTTTTCCTCCATCACATCAAACATATCAGCCGCTCTCTCCCCCGTGAGCAAATGTAAACAAGTTATTCCTAAACTATACAAATCACTAGCAGGAAAAACTTTCCCATAGGCTTGTTCTGGAGACATATAATCCATCGTTCCAATAATCGTGCCTGCCTGAGTTTTTCCGGCTGTCGCCATAACTTTAGCGATGCCAAAATCAATCAAAAACGGTAATTTATCTATGGTTCTGAGAATGATATTTCCCGGTTTTAGATCTCGATGAATAATATTTTGTGTATGGATAAACTGAAGTACTGGTAATAACTTAGTTAGTAATTCTTGAATTTGAGCTTCTGTAAACTCTCCAGCTTGGGCAAATAGATCAAATAAAGTCTGACCTTCAATAAATTCTTGGATTAAATAAAAGTTATTTTCCTGTTGGAAACTTGCCAGTAGTCGGGGAATCTGGGGATGATTGCCGAGGCTATCTAGGTGTTGAGCTTCTTGATAAAAAAGGTTTTTGGCTTTGCCGATCGTCTCTCTTGGAAAATTACTAATATATAACTGTTTGACTACACACTGGGGTTGGGAAGGAATTTGCTGATCGATCGCTAAAAAAGTCTTTCCAAATCCGCCTTGTCCAATCATCTCGATCGATAGATATCGCCCTCCCAACAGTAATTTACTACCGCAACTCAGACAAACTTCTTGATCATCATCATTCTGAGGCTGTAAACATCCCGGTGCAACACAGAAAGCCATATCATCACCTTTTATTGATTCCCTTATTTATCTCCAATTCTCTACCAGCATATTATCTTTTCTGTGGCTCGAAAGTGTAGAAATTGTTAAAAGCTCCCACAGTTTCTACCTGATAGTTGGGGGCAAAGGGAATAATGCTACCTAGGGATAGATTCGTTTGATAAATACTAAAGAAAAACAAGTCTTGGCGTTGGGTATTTTGGTTGACAAGGGTTCTGATCTGGGGAGTGGTTGTTTCTACCACAGAGTTGCAGGGGTCTTGAATTAAGTTACCAAGGATGTTTTGATTACAGACATTGTTTTTGAGGTAGCTAGTGATCTGAGTCGTGGCGTATTCTTCATAGGCTAGTTGCTCTGGGTTAGCGATCGCCATGGCAACCCCTAGACCCACTAGCCCCAATCCACCCACCACCGCCACCGCTAAGAAACCTTTCATGATCCTTTCCTCATCAATATATTTAATTACTTCAGAACTTACGCAAAACAAGCTGACCTCCGCTATTAGTAGGGGTAAGGTGGGCCTTGCCCACCCTACTTATCGAGTCTACGCGTAAGTCCTATACTTTATTCTTTAATCTATCTTTCCTAGACTAGCCAAATATGCCCTGAGTTGCCTAGCTCTGCCATTCAACCAAAAATTTTAATTAGGGATGCTAAGTTAAAACTAGTTATGATATGATTAATACATATGGCGAGCGTAGCCAAGTGGTTAAGGCAGTGGTTTGTGGTACCACCATTCGTGGGTTCAATTCCCATCGTTCGCCCTGATTTTCTAATATCATTTTTTAACTGTTGTTTTAGTGTTGTATAACTCTAGAATCCTTTCTCTGGGCTATAATCTCTTGTCCAAGAACTTAGAGAAGTATCGTGATTTAACTAGTAGAAACAGTTCCGAAAAAAGTACCGGACAAAAATAATTAGAAAAGTAATTATAGCTAGTAAAAAAAACCGCTACTAGAGCGGCTGATTGTGTGAAATAGTATTATTTTCCTTGATTATTCTTTGCTTATTCCTTGTCGATCGTGCTTAATTTCTCAATACTGGATCTGACAAAGATGTATAGATTATTAATTCTAATCTAAGCTTCTACTGCCACATCTGCCACAGGAGCAACAGGATAAACGCTGATTTTCTTGCGGTTTTTGCCTCTTCTTTCAAAGGTGACAATCCCATCAACTAAAGCAAAGATGGTATAGTCGCTGCCCAAACCAACATTATTACCGGGATGGAAAGTGGTTCCCCGTTGACGGACGAGAATATTGCCAGCCTTCACAACTTGACCACCATAGCGTTTTACACCTAGGCGCTGAGCATTAGAATCACGCCCGTTACGGGTACTACCTGTTCCTTTCTTATGAGCCATAGTTTTATTTAGTTACTTATTATCTTTTTCTTTTTGGGAGCAGAGGTAGATGCCTCAGCAGCCGGAGTAGGAGCTTCTACTTCTGGGGTTGCTTCTACAGGAGTATCGACAACTTCAGTTACTGCTACTTCTGGAGCCTTAGTTTCTACTATAGTTCCTTCCACTATAGCTGGAGTTGCTGCCACTTCTCCGCCAGCAATAATTTTACCATCAAGGCTAATGGAGTCGATCAGCAAGCGGGTAATTTCTTGGCGATGTCCCCGTTTTTTGCGGGTTTTCTTTTTGGGGCGCATTTTATAGACGATGATTTTGCGTCCCCGGAAGTGACGAAGCACTGTACCACTGACGATCGCCCCACTAACGAAGGGTTGCCCGATGGAAATATCATCTTCATGGTGTACAAATAACACCTTATCAATGGTGTAGCTACCTTCTGGTTCCACATGGAGCAATTCCACGTCATAGAACCGACCCGGCTCTACCCGCATTTGTTTGCCGCCGGTTTCAATAATTGCGTAAGTCATGATTTTTCCTCTAGTTGCCGTACAGGTAGCTAGGTTTGATCCAGCTTTGGTTATTTCGGTGTCACCTGATCCGAGCTAAAATTAATTATAGACAGTCTTTTATTTTCATCTATAAATAGGGTTTGTGTCAAGAGTTCATCGATCGATTACATCCAGAAAACCGATAAATTAGAATTAAGTTGGGATTAAATTTGGATCAAACATGAATAAATCAGTAATTGTCTTTGGCAGCATCAATATGGATTTAGTCGCCACTACTTCCCGGCTGCCGCTACCCGGAGAAACTTTAATTGGTCAGGAATTTTTCACCGTATTTGGGGGCAAGGGGGCAAACCAAGCTGTAGCCTGTGGAAAATTAGAAATTCCCACGGAATTAGTCGGAAGAGTAGGCGGTGATCAATTTGGGCAAGATTTGTTGGCAAATTTACAAGGGGCGGGAGTCGGTACTAGGGCGGTGGAGGTCGATCGAGATACCAGTTCTGGAGTGGCTGCGATCGCTGTAGCCGCAGACGGAGAAAATCAAATTATTGTCATTCCCGGAGCCAACGGCAGAATTAATTCTACGGAAGTGGCTCGAGTAGAAGATTTTTTACCCAAGGCAGCCATGCTCTTGCTCCAGCTAGAAATTCCCCTAGACACAGTTATCGCCGCCGCCCAAGCAGCCCAGAGAGTAGGAGTTTTTGTGATTCTCGATCCGGCTCCCATGCCCACGGTATTTCCCCCAGAACTTTATGGCTTAATTGATTTAATTACGCCCAACCAAGTGGAAGCATCCCAGTTATTAGGTTTTTCTGTGGACGATCGAGCCGGGGCAACCCTTGCTGCTCAGGAATTGTGCCAACGAGGAGTTAAAAATGCGGTAGTGAAATTAGGAGCGCAGGGAGCAGTTTGGGCTACCCCAGAAGATTGCTTTTTTATCCCAGCTTTCCCAGTGGAGACAGTGGATACTGTGGCAGCAGGAGATGCCTTTAATGGCGGGTTAGCGGCGGGATTATTTCAGGGATTGCCCCTCAAGGAGGCGTTAATTTGGGCAGCGGCAGGGGGAGCGATCGCCACAACCAAACCGGGAGCCTACCTGAGCGATCGAGCTACCCTAGAAGACTTTCTAAAATCAAGGCAATTAATCAACTAAAAGGATGTCTAAAAAGTTTCTAGCGACTAAAGTAGGGTGGGCATTATCCACCTTACGCCTAATTAATATTGAGAACTAACTCTATAATCAGCCTTAAGAAATTATCTCAAAAGACTCCACTTCTAGGACGGGGCCGATCATCGTCAAAGTCATCACATTTTTATTAATTTTGCCAGTGATCTTGACCTGCATATGAGCCTGTCGCAATTCCTCTGGAGCATTTTTTAATTCATAGACTTCCGCCTCAGTTACTAAAGCCCATGCCCCAATTCCCATCCCCCGCCGTTGCACTGTTCCCGTAAATTGCTGACTCATAAAAAATTAAGCTGTAGCTTTCTCTAGGAGTTGAATATTTGAGAAATGAAATTCAGTATTTATTGGCTGTCCTTTTTCCAAAGAATCAACTACTTGTTTCGCCATAACGTAGTAATCACCAACTTTTTCATAGGTATCTTGGAAATCAATCTTGTTTAGCAATTCTTGGGTTTCGGGGTTCCGAAATATTGCGGAATAGGCAGCAGAAAGATAGCCAGAACCAGTATCTAAGCTAGACTTTGTATTGATAGTAAAAGCCATTCTGCCCATCACCCGGCTGACTTGGCAGATTTCTTTGCCCCGGACTTTGTAATTAGAACCCATGGCATCACCCTTCACCAAAATTTCTCTAGTGCCATCAGGGCTAATTTCTCCAAAACTAAATTCATGCTTACTATGGGATTTTTCAAAGCTCGATCGCTTCCGGTGGGTAATCACATCCCGTAGTTGAGTGTAGACACTTTCTTGGACTTGCTCATCGCTAATTCCTGTGACTTCTACAGTAAGGTCTGCTCGTACAAAAACCTTGCCAGTATAAGTTTCCTGCCCTTGGATAAGTGTTACGTCAGCAGTAAAGCCGGGAAAGCTTTCATCCCAGGTGTAGCGATTTTCGTAGGCGGCTTGAAAAGCATCACGGGCGCTTAATTCAGTTAGTTCAATAGTGTCATTCATGGTTAGATTTCAATTAGATTATAGATTCGAGATCAAAGGTGTTGAAACTAGGGATTAACTGACATAGTGTGCCAATTATCTTCATTTTTAATTCTATCTGTTTTATTGGATTTATTGGAAATCTTGCCTAGAATCCCCTCTGGAATATTATTGGAAATATTATTAGGAATATTGTCTTTAATATAAATATGACGGCTTTGGGGGTTGGTTCTGAGTTCCAGATGATCTACTTGGAAAGGGTCGAGGAGCAGGAGACAGAAATTATCAACGGGGTTTAAGGTATCTGGAGCTTCTACAGGGGTTGTAAAAGCTGGGAGATCGATCGACCCATGATTAATTTCTCTACTAACTTCTTGCTGATCAATTTCTTGCCGATCAATTTCTCGATCGCTGATTTCCTTCCTAAGTAACTCTCCGGGGTTATCCCACAGGAATTGACTACGGGCGGGTTCAGAAATATCTCGCCAGAGTTGCTGTCTAGCGGTTTGCAGTGCCAACTCCTCAACAGAAGAATTAACAGCCTGATCAGAAGCATAATTAGCCGTAACTAGGGTTAGACTGCCCCGAAACCGAAATTGCTCCCGTGACTTGGGAAAGTACCAACAGATTTCTCCTTGGGGATGATCTTGAATTTGACTCGATTTTTGGCTACGGCGGTCTGTAATAATTTTTATCTGGTTTGTCTCCCCTAGAAACCCTCTAAATACCACAGTCCGGTTTGCTGGGTAGCCATGACTATCAATAGTTGCTAACTGGAAGTAGCGGGCGTAGACCAGACTGCGGTTGAGATGTAAGGCGCGGGCTAGGGGCGATCGCCAAGGTGCAGTGATCATAGAGACTAGGCTTCAGGATGCTTTCGGATGCTTCAGAGAGATTATTCTTCAGGAGAAGGGTTTTGAATCTTTTCTGATTCAGGACAATCTTCTGAGGTCAAAGGCTCAAAATTACTCTTGACGACACCAGCTAATTTTTGGGTGACAGCCCCAATGCTCTCTAGGCGAACCATTTCTTCCCAAGAGCTAATTTCATCCTCTTCATCAATTTCGTAGCGAAATGTTACCAAGTCTCCTTCTATATCTACAATCCGGGCGTGTTCCACCAAGCGTTGTTGATCCCTTAAGAAGATAGATACCTCACGACCATCACAACAGAGTTGATAAATCTTGCGGTGTAACATATTTGGCTTCTCCTAAACAGAATAGTTGACTGAACAATGACTTCCTAATGACTTTCTCTCGACGCTAAGACTGTAATTTCTACAATTTTTTACGGCGTAGGCTTCCTGAATAATGCTCTAAATAATGCTTTATTTAACGCTTTACTAAGAAACCTTTCTGCAAGAGATTCGTGTTTTGAGCTTTACATCGGCAGATATGTTTTGTTATCTAAGGCATCGCCCTACATACCCACGTTCCTTAAGACTTGGAAACCGATGGAGTTTACCCGTGAAATCCCCTAGAAAACTCAAAACTCCCATGACTATTTCTAGAACAGCCAGAGGAGCTTGTACCGATTTTAATTATCAACCAGAGGAGTGAAGGCTTAGTGACAGCGATCGCTCTGGTCAAAGATTGGTTAATACTAGGGGTGATACAGGTGAATAAATTAGTCAAGGGCTTTAGAAATTTTGCCGTTGTAATTTTACTGTGGTTTACTGCCGGACTAGAATCTCCCGCTAGAATTTTACGAAGGACTCTAGAAAAACGATAGCATTTGAATGTCTTTTATTATTAAACATTTCTACCATTGTGGCACATTATTTCAACCATGTCTCAATCATTCTTGGAAACTTCCCAGAAAAACCTAGGGTAAATCTAAGGTAAGAATCGATCGAGGGCAGCTTTCAACTCTTGAATTTCCTGTTCAATATTGCCTTCCTGGGCGGCACGAGCCACACAAGCTGTCAAGTGTTCATCGAGGATCATCCTGGCTACCCGATCCAAAGCTCCCCGCACCGCCGCAATCTGGATCAATACTTGGGGACATTCCCGGTCTTCCTGCACCATCGTTTTCACCGCCCGGACATGACCTTCAATTCTGGAAAGGCGATTAATCACAGATTTGACTGCTTGGGGGTTATGAACATGGGGATGGGGTTCTGGAGAATCATCACTATGCAGGGGATCGTCCCCAGTCGGAGCGTTGGGGTCTGGATGGAAATGGCGATCGTGGTTGTCGTGATTAGTTGGGATATCGGTACTGGGTTGTAGTCTAGAAGAGTTTTTAGGCATAGGTTTTGGAGGAGAAGAAAGGAGCTAGGAATAGCGTTGCACCGCATCATAGGGGAGAGTCCGGAGGGGGCGTTGATTATCTTGTTGGTAGTTAACGGTGGCAGCCAACTCCGCTAAGGGCCTCTGACGAGTTACGTTGGTGACAGTGTTTACTTGATAGACTAACCAGTTTTTTGTGTCTAATCCAGTGAGCCAACCACTGCGGGGATGATAAGCTCCAGTGTCAATGCCCAGCCAGCCTGCACCTTGGGCAATTTGACCGGGAGCAACGCCGGGGAGAGTGAAGGTAATCGTATGCCCGGTAATAATGAGCTTATCTTTGAAAAAGGGATAGGGGCTGGCATGAAATTCTTGTCTGACCCAGCAAAAATGGTTAGCATTTTGGTCTTTGAGGGGAATATTGGGATGAACTCCAGCATGAACTAACCATAGATCCCCTAAGTCTAGGTGGGTAGGCAGTTGTTGCATCCACTGGATATGCTCATTTTTGCTATCAATCCCTTTGGTTCCGTAGCTCTTAATTGTGTTTTTCCCACCACTGTAGAGCCATGCTTCGAGGGCAGGGGAATATAGATCACCACTGAGGACAATATCAACCAACATCTGTTCATGATTTCCCAACAGGCATTGATAGCCACTGTTTTTGACAAACTCTACTACTTGGTAACTCTGGGAACCTCGATCGATCAAATCTCCTAAAAAATATACCTGATCTTCACTGCCAGGGTCGATCGCCTCCAGTAGCATCATTAAACTATCATAATGACCATGCACATCTCCTATGACAATCCGGCGTTGTTTCATTGCTTGTTTGTAGATTTTCTTACCCAATTTTGCTGAATATAGAGTCCTTTAAGCCTTAGAAATTCAATGTTTAAGAGCATTAGCTCCATGAGCTAGAATAGTTAATCTCCTCAGAATCTCTACAGGCTGCCTCAGACCGTAATAATAATTTATTTCTTGCAATATCCAGTATGGACTGATTTGAATATAAATGGGCGTATTTACTAGGATTTACTCCTGTAAAAGTACACAAATGTAACATTACGATAAATTTTCTACATATTCCTGAACAATAATACGGAAATTCTTCAAAAAAATCCTGAGGGAGATTACGGAAACTAATCCAGTTGGCAAACTGTCTGCTAAAAGTAGCGATCGATCTCTTCTTTCTCATCAAGGGAAATATTGCTCAAATCTTGCCTACATCAGGTTTGTCTCTGCTTTAGATAGGAATTATTGCTCTCTGGATCAGTGGGGAAGGTTAGGAAGCTACAGATAGTGCCACAGTTACGCCCCTGCCGTCCATCTGGGGAAGATACATTCAGGGTGTGGTCAACAAAGACCGCCTACCACAAGCATTACATTCTCTAAATTTTCCAGATTTAATTTTTCAGACTAAGGGGCAATACCATGAACGTACAAACTCAAGCCATTCACACTTCTACCGCTAATCAATCCGAGCAAAAATCTACTCCCAAATATGTTTCTACGACTGAACTTACTCCCAAACCGGAAGCAGTAGAAAAAGATCTAGAAACAATCCCCACAGCTAGCCCAGAAGTTAACCCAGAAGCTACTCCTGCCCCAAATGCAGCCCTAGTCGCAGTCCTCCTCGAAGAGCTAGGTTCTCAAGTGGGGAATACCTCTAGCCGAGTGTTGGCAGTGGTTCAACGGATGGCAGCAGAAGTAGAACGGATTTGCCGGAAGAGCGATCGTATCCAAGCCACAGGAGATGTTTATACTTGGCAGCTCAGCCTTGGTCGCCATCGCCTTGAAAAATGTCTCCAATACTACCAACTAGGCTCCAGACAAGGACGGAAGGAACTCCACAGCAATCTGAGTGTGATGGTGTATCGGCACATTGCCCCTGCCAAGGCTCAACTCAACTTTTCTGCCCGTTACAACTTAATTGAAGATTTCCTCCAAGATTTCTATATTGAATCCATCAAAGCCTTCCGTCGGGAGAGCGAATTGCCTAGTGATTATCAACCCCGGACCCAGCTAGAGCTTTCTGAATACATGGCTTTTACGGAACAGTACGCCAAGCGACGGATTAATTTATTCAATGGTTTTAGCCAACAGTTGATCATTCTCCGGGCGCAAAACTTTGCCAAGCGTCAACCTGCGGAAACCTCTGTGGATATTGAGGCAGCAGTGGAAACCCAAAAAACTGAAGAGGGACTGAGCCATTCTCGATCGGCCATCATGCAGCAACTCCGGGCTCATCTAGTCTCGGAAGCCATTGACCCCGCCGAATCAGTGCTACGCGATCGAGTTGTTGCCGAATTGATCAAATACCTCGAAGCGCAGGGACAGTCGGAGTGCGTGGATTACCTCAGTCTCAAGCTGTCGGATCTCTCCGCCGCCGAAATTGATGATGTTCTCCAACTCACCCCCAGACAACGGGACTATCTCCAACAACGGTTCAAGTACCATGTGGAAAAATTTGCCCACACCGCCCAATGGGAATTGGTTCACCAATGGTTAGGCGCAGATTTAGATCAAAAACTAGGCATGGTATCCCAAAAATGGCAGGTATTTTTCACCACCCTCACCCTCGAACAGCAACAACTCCTCGAACTCAAACACTCTCAATATGCCGATGACCAAATCTGCAAACTCCTGAGCTACACTCCCAAGCAACTCCAAAAACGTTGGACTACAATCCTCACCCTCGCTAGCAAGTTTCGCAACCAAGACCAAGGCTGATTTCTCAATGGGTCTCCTCAGCAGGGGATTAGCTTCTAAGGGATTGGTACATGGTCGAGAAATGGGATGCAGGCATCTCAGAGTATAATTATCTCTGGAAATTAATTAGAAATTGGCTAGAAACTAGCTGGTAATTGGCTAAAAGTTCGTTAAAAATTAGCTAAAAACTAGCTAGAAATTACTTCTGAACTAATACTATTTCACGAAAAGAGTGATACTTATGATTTTTAATCTTACAGAGGGCGCAAAGCCTTGCACCCCTACAAAAATCTCTATTTGTATCAGACCTTTTAATAATTAATTAAAACTTAAAAGTTAACCGGAGCTAAGTGCAATTATGAGTCAATCTATGGATCCCGTCGTGGTCATGAAGCAGGAAGTTGGCAAAGCAGCAGCAAATCTAGTGGTCTCTAATACGATCGTCGGACTGGGGACTGGCTCTACCACCGCCTATGCGATCGAATACATTGGCGCTCGGCTCAAAAATGGCGAAATTAGTAATATCCAAGGTATTCCCACCTCCTTCCAAGCAGAAGTATTAGCCAAAAAGTACGGTATTCCCCTGACGACTCTTGATGCGGTGGATCACATTGATATTGCCATTGACGGGGCAGACGAAGTGGATCCCCAGAAAAACTTGATTAAAGGCGGTGGGGCTGCCCATACTAGAGAAAAAATCGTAGATAGTCTCGCTGCTCAATTTATCGTGGTGGTGGATAGCTCCAAACTAGTAGAAAAATTAGGCTCTACCTTTAAGCTGCCCGTGGAAGTAATTCCCATGGCAATAGCTCCAGTGATGCGGGCGATCGTCCAACTAGGGGGTAAACCAGAACTCCGCATGGGCATACGCAAGGCTGGCCCCGTGATTACCGATCAAGGCAACATGGTCATTGATGTGGAATTTGACTCAATCCCCGATCCTGCTGCCCTAGAGAAAACCTTAAATAATATCCCCGGTGTCTTAGAAAATGGTTTATTTGTAGGAGTAACTGATCTGGTCTTAGTCGGTGAAGTTATTGACGGCAAACCCACAGTTAGAGAATTCTAAAATGTTATTTCATCTTGGTGTTTTCCAGTTAGATACTGATAGTGAGCATCAAACTTTTTGGCATAGTTTAACAGCCCCCGCTAGATTATTAATTATCCTAGTTTTACTATTGGGGATTGTTCTCACTCCCAATGGATATTGGTATAATTGGCTGGTCTATGGATTAGTAATTATCGGGTTAGTTGCGATCGCCCAAGTCCGGATTAACACTCTCGTCCGCCGGGTTGCCCTAGAGTCAATTTTCCTGAGTGTGGTCTTGATTGGGACTTTATTTCGACAGGATGGCGAAGTGGTTTGGAGTTGGGGTTGGTTACAAGTTACGGGGACGGGCTTAATGATTTTGGGGAGTGTTTCCATCAAGGCGTTTCTATCTTTAATTCTCCTCAATCTCCTAACCATGACAACTTCGATCCCAGACCTATTAAATGGCTTACTAGTTTTAAGAACTCCCCCCTTACTGGTTGCCATTATGGTATCGATGTATCGGTATATCAGTGTCTTAATCAAAGAGTTTCAAGCTATGCAGAGGGCAGCAGCAGCCCGGAATTTTCGAGGGAGTAGTAACTGGCAACGCTTAGTTTTAGGTAATATGCTTGGCTCTCTGTTTATCCGTACCTACGATCGAGGCGAGCGAATCTATCAAGCAATGTTGGCTCGTGGCTATCAAGGGATTCCTACGCAATCGGTGGCAACTAAATTTACTCCGAGGGATAAGAAAATAATTACTTTTACCCTAATCTTGGTGTTGTTAGAAAAAGCAACTCTACTTCTTTGATGCTAATAGTTTTCTAATAATGTTCTGCAATTATTTCGTAATTATTTTGTAACTACTCTGCAATTTTTATGGCATATTTCCGAGCTATGTTCAGAAATTCCCTAACTCCCTAATTGATTAACTACTAGGTAATTTCTCTCTACTCCGAACAGCAAAAATGATTGCCAGGATCACCGAGGGGGCAAGGACAATAATTAACGCCACCAAAGAATTACCTTGGGGATCCATCCATCCATCTAACCCTTTGATCAGAAGGGCGATCGCCAGAGACAATAATAAAATCTTTCCGATAAATCCTACTTGGCTATTCATGGTTTTTTACTATTAATAATTGCTATGATTAATGTATTACT
>Ga0335395_10000950_pt1 | contig 18395 bp, 11 predicted proteins | sample MAT02_FD_205744 | JGI IMG/M metagenome (GOLD analysis project Ga0335395, IMG submission 205744) | Freshwater microbial communities from Lake Fryxell liftoff mats and glacier meltwater in Antarctica - MAT-02 (spades assembly) (version 2) ...
GCGCGGAGCACGTCGCCCAGCTCGGTGTACACGTACTCGGCCTGGGCGTCGTTCTTGGCGACCTCACGCAGGACGGTCTCGGCCTGGTCGAGCTGCTTGGCCTTTTGCAGGGCGTGGCCCTGGGCGATGCCGAGGTTGCCGTTCGCGGGGTCGGCCTTGAAGGCGAGGCCGTAGGCGGTCGCCGAGTCCATGTGGCGATCGAGCTTGGCGTAGGCCTCGCCGAGGCTGGCCTGGATCGGGCCGTCCTCGGGCAGCTTGGCGGCGGCGCGCTCGAGCAGGGAGACGCCCTCGTCGTACTTCTTGAGGCCGAGCTTGACGCGGCCCATGCCGGCCAGCGCCTCGGCGTTCTCGGGGTCGACGGCGAGTACGCGGGCGAACATCGGTTCGGCCTCGTCGTACTTCTCGTCGCGCACCCGGGAGGCGCCGTTGCTGAGGTCCTTCTTGTTTTGGGCGGCCTGGTCCTCGGGGGAGAGCGCCGATTTCTCGGTGCATGAGGACAGCAAGGTCACTGGCAATGCCAGGGACAGGACGAACGACAGGGCGAGCGACGAACGGAGCACGGAGTACCTCCCGAAGCCGGAGTTATCACGGGGGCGGGTGCAATTGCTACGCCCTGGCGGCCTCCGGCGCCGACCTGCTAGGCTGCGCGCTGCGATGACCGCTGGCAAGCCCCGCGAGCCTTCAGCGCCGACGCAGGCGCACTCGCCGGCCGGGCCCGCGGACGCGGGTCTGTCGTCGCTTTTGCGTCGCAGCGTGAAGGCCGCGATCGCGCGCTGGGCCGTGCGGCGTACGGGTCCGGGGCGCCACGAAGGTGGTGGCGCGGAGATCTGGCCGCGGCCGAAGGACGAGGCGCTGCACCCGTGGGACGGGCAGCGGCGCTTCGCGGAGGAGTACACGCTGGTCGCCGTGCAGTCGGCCATGCACGCGCGAGACGGGATGGCGGTGGTCGCCCGCATCGAGTGGTTGCCCGGGCGCGAGGCCCACCGGGTGTGGCTGACGCTGCTGACGCCGACGGCCGTGTACGCGCTGCCCGGCACCGGCCAGGCGCTGCTGCGCGGCGACGGCGATCACTGGCGGGCGGGGGGTCTGGCGTTCGACTGCGTCGAACCACTGCGGCGTTGGACGGTGAGCTACCGCGGCCGCCTCGAGGTCCGCGATCCCCGGGGTCACCGGCGCCGGCCGGGTAGCCACGGCTCGAGCGAGGCGCCCGACGAGCTGCCGGTGGAAGATCTCGAGGTCCGCGTCGACCTCACTTTTCTCTCGCAGGTCCCGGCCTTCGTGCCCGGCAGCGACGATGACCCGGATCTCATGTCGCGCCAGCTCGGGGCCGCCGAGTGGGACGCGCGCCTGCTCAGGGTCCTGCGCCGGCACACGCTGCGCAGCTACGTGCAGGTGGGCGAGGTCCACGGCAGCGTGGCGATCGGCCCGCGGTTGCTGGCGTTTAGCGGCGCTGGCCTGCGCCAGCACAGTTGGGGCGTGCGCGACTGGGGCGCGAGCGACGAGGCCACGCAGTGCTTCGGCAACTTCACGGTTGCGCCGGCTTCACCGGCCGCCGGCACTCCGGGCGGGCATGAGGGCGGCGCGCGCGAGGTGGCCGAGACGCCGGTGCAGGTGTGGCTGCACAGCGCGAGGTTCCCGTGGCTCACGCTCGCCGGTGGTTTCGTGCAGCGGGCCGCGGGGCTGGTGCCGATCCGCAACCTGGGCGTGACCTCGACGCGGCAGCCGGCGCGGGCGCCGAGCCACGTCGGCTTTCATGTCGACGCGCCTGGCGGAGAGATCGATCTCGAGACGGAGACGGTCGCGCAGCTCGGCCTCGACATGGACGGCCGCGGGCACCTCGACCTCGCGCTGTGTCGGGTCCGCGGCGCGGGCGAGGGCTGGGCGCTGGTGATCTCGCAGCGGAGATTGCTCCGCCGGCCGACGACGACGGAGGAGTAAGTACCTGTCCCGAGGGACAGGTGGACAGCGGGTCGGACCTGGACTAACTTTGCGGCCATGCCGATCCAGCGCCTGAGCTCCAAGGAGGCGATCGAGCGGATCGCCAGCGACGCCGCCCCCGTCCACATCGACGTCCGCTCCGAGCCTGAATTTGCGGCCGGGCACGCGCCGGGGGCCTACAACGTGCCGCTCATGCACATGGGCCCGGACGGCATGACGCCAAACCCGAACTTCGGCGAGGACGTCGCGCGCGCCTTCCCGGACCAGGACACGCCGATCCTCGTGTCGTGCAAGGCCGGCGGTCGCTCGGCGAAGGCCGCCGCCGCGCTCGAGGCGCTCGGCTATCGCAAGCTCGCGGATCAGGTCGGCGGCTGGGGCGGCGGCAACGGCGACGCCGGCTGGGTCGCGGCCGGGGGCGCGAGCGCGACGCAGGCGCTGGCGGGTCGTAGCTACGCGGAGCTCAAGGGATGAGCGCCTCGGCTTCGGGGCACCCGCCGACCCTGGGTCTACGCCACGTCGCGGTCTCGGTCGCCGGCGCCGGCTTCGACGCCTGCGCCAGCTTCTACATCGAGGGCATGGGCATGGCGGTCGACTGGAGGCCCGACGCGGACAACCTGTATCTCAGCTACGGCGGTGACAACCTCGCGCTGCACAGGGTGGCGGAGATCGACCACCGCGTGTCGGCGCTCGATCACCTCGGCTTCGCGACCCCGACCGCCGACGACGTGCGCGCCTGGTACGCGCGCATCCTCGAGCTGATGGCGACGCACACCCTCGAGATCGTGCAGCCGCCGAAGCTGCACCGCGACGGCTCGACGTCGTTTTACTTCCGCGACCCGGCCGGCAACAAGGTGCAGGTGATCCACATCCCGTCGCTGCGGGCGTGACGTATCATCGTCGAGGTGCGCCTGGCCCGGATCACCCTCGAGTGAGGGTCACAGCAGCAGGCCGTCGTATGGCACGGCCTGGTCGGGCAGGTCGGACTCGCCGAGGCGGGCGCGCAGGTCGATCTCGATGCTGCGCGTGATCGCAGCCAGCGGCAGGTCGTTGGCGTCGGTCTCGAACGGATTATCGAGCTCCTCGCCGATCGCGTCGAGGCCGAAGAAGGCGTAGGCGACCAGCACGGCGACCACCGGCGAGAACCAGCCGACGGTGTAGATCAGGCTGAAGGGCAGGGCGAAGCAGTAGAAGCCGACGATCTGATGCACGAGCACGCGGTACACGTAGGGCAGCGGGGTGCTGCGGATGCGCTCGCAGCCGCCCTGAATGTCGGTCATCGCCACGAGGCTGGCCTCCATGATCGGGACGTGCTGGGCATGGATGAGGCCGTCGTCGTAGGCCCGGCGCAGCAGGCCGGCCATGAGCGAGGCGATCGCCTGCGGCCGGTTGATGTCGGCGCCGATCGTGGCGCGCAGGTGCGGGTCGAGCAGGGCCTCGTACTCGTCGACGTCATCCTCCTCGCGCAGACGCTGGCGCAGCGCGTGGCTGAAGGCGATCGCGTGGTGCACGAGGCGCCGGCGCAGGTCGACCATGGCGACCATCTGGGCCGCGTCGAGCACGATCCCCGGCGGCGGTCCGAGCCAGGTCTGGACCTGGCGCGTGAGGCTGCGGCAGGCGTTGACCTGGGCGCCCCAGAGGGTCCGACCCTCCCAGAAGCGGTTGTAGGCGGTGCTCGTGCGAAACCCGAGGACGATGCTCACCGCGAAGCCGGTGAGCGTGAAGGGCAGGGGCGTGATGTCGCGGACGATGAACTGGTGCAGCTCGACGTGTACGAGCGTCAAGGCGACCGTCAGGACCGCGACGAACAACAGACGCCGCCAGATCCGCGGCAACACGGTTCCCTGGTACGTGAAGATCTCGCGGAGCCAGGTCTGGCGGGACTGGACGAGCACGGGCAGGCGACGATACGGCATGACGGGCCCCGACAAAACCCGCCAGGAAACCCGCGCGCGGGCGTGATAACCTGGCCCGAGGTACGGCGATGCGGCCCTCCGAGCGCCCCCCACAGTCCCCAGGCGTACCCGCGCACGACGCGGGGCGCAGCGTTGCCGCGAGCTCGCCGGCGACCCGGCCGGAGGTCGCGGGCGCCGAGGGTCCGACCGGCGAACCAGCGTCGGCGCCATCGATGCAGTTCGCGCACACAGCGGTCGGAGACACGGCCCTCGCGCTGTCGCCGAGCTTGCAGCTCAGCGGCCACGGGGACACCCGCGACGGCGCGCGAGATGCCCCGCCCGCGCCGCCCTTGACCGGCGAGTTCGGGCCCTACCGGATCGTCCGGCAGGTGGGCGCCGGCGGTATGGGGGCGGTCTACGAGGCGATCGACGCGCGCACCGGCGGGCGCGTGGCGATCAAGTCGCTGCTGCGCATGGGCGCCGGCGAGCTGCACCGCTTCAAGTACGAGTTTCGCAGCATGGCCGGGGTCGGTCATCCGAACCTCGTCACGCTCTACGAGCTGGTGTCGCACGCGTCGACGTGGTGCATCACGATGGAGTTTGTCGAGGGCGTCGACCTGTGCCAGGCGCTGCGCCAGCGCGGTCGCGCGGCCCCGCTGCGCGGGCTGGTCCGCCAGCTCGCGCTCGCGATCGAGGCGCTGCACGCCCACAACCTCCTGCACCGCGACCTCAAGCCCTCGAACGTGCTGGTGACGCCGGGGGACCGGGTGGTCGTGCTGGACTTCGGTCTGGTCGCCGAGATCTCGCGCACCAGCCTGCTGACGACCGGCGGCGGGGCCCCGCTGCACGCGGGCACGCCGGTGTACATGGCGCCCGAGCAGTGCGCGAGTCAGTTGGCGACCCCGGCGAGCGACTGGTACGCGCTCGGCGTGATGCTGTACGAGGCGGTCACCGGACGGCTGCCATTTCGGGGCACCGCCGCGCAGATCTTCCAGGCCAAGCAGACGGCGGCGGCGCCGGTCCCGGTGATCCCCGAGGACCCGGCGCTGGCGGCCTTGATCGCCGCGCTGCTGCGCCGCGACCCGGGCGAGCGCGCCGCGGGGGCGCACGTGCTCGCGTGGTGCGACGGGGTGTCCGCGCCGTTGCTCGGACCTGTCCCTTCGGCCAGCTCGGTGATCGGCGACGGGGTCCCGGCGGCCCGCGCTCGCCCGCTGTCTACAGCCGGCGGCGCGGCTCAAGCCGGCGCTCCGCGGCGCGCCGCGTTGATCGCCCGGCAGACCGAGCGCGCGGTGCTCGGGCAGGCGTATCTCGAGGCGGCCTCGGGCCGGCCGACCTCCGTGTATCTGCGCGGGGTGTCCGGCGCGGGGAAGACGGCGCTCGGCCAGTGCTTCCTGACCGACGTGGCCCAGAGCGGCGAGGCGGTGGTGCTCTCGGGTCGCTGCTACGAGCACGAGTCGGTGCCGTTCAAGGCCTTCGACAGCGTCATCGATGCGCTCACCGAGCACCTGCTGGGCTACACGTCCGGCGAGCTCGGCCCGCTGCTCGGGGCCCACTGCGGCGAGCTGGCCCGGGTGTTTCCGGTGCTCGAGCGGATCCCCGCGGTGCGGGCCGCGGCGCGCGAGCAGGCGGCGCGCCTGGGGCGAACACCCGCGCTGCCGGGCGCCGAGCACGAGTCGCGGCGCCGGGCCTTCGCGGCGCTCAAGCGCCTGCTCTACACGCTCGCGCTGCGCCGCCCGCTGGTGCTCGCGATCGACGACCTGCACTGGAGCGACGTCGACAGCCTGCACCTGCTGCGCGAGCTGCTGGCCCCGCCCGACGTGCCGCCGCTGCTGTTGCTGGCGGCCTATCGCAGCGACTGGCCCGGGTCGCCGGCGGCGCTGCAGGAGCTCGAGCGGATCCAACTGCGGGTGCTGCCGGAGCAGAGCGTCGTGCGGATCGAGCTCGGACCGCTGCCGCCAGCGGACGCCGAGGCGCTCGCGCGGGCCGTGCTGCGCGCCGCCAACCTCCCGACCCACCCCTGGGCGGCGGCGATCGCCGCGGAGTCCGGCGGCAACGCGTTCATGATCTCGGCGGTCGTCCGTCACCTGTCCCATGAGCCAGATGCGCTGCGGGCCACGCGGCTCGGCGTGGGGGTCGGGCTCGACGCGTTGATCACCGCCCGCGTCGCCCGCCTCGAGCCCGGCGCGCGGGCGCTGCTCGAGCTGGTCGCGGTCGCCGGCCAGCCGGTGCCCGACAACCTGCTCGCCGAGGTCCAGGGTCGACCCGCGGGGCTGACCGCGTGGCTCGGCGTGCTGCACAGCGAGCGCCTGGTGTTCGTCGGACAACGCGGCCGCGAACGCAGCGTCGAGTGCGCGCACGATCGCCTGCGCGAGGTCGTGGTCGGCGGCCTCGCGCCGGCCGCACGCACGGAGCTGCACCGCCGGCTGGCCGAGACCGCGGTGGCGCTCGGACGCGACGACCCCGAGTTCCTCGCGCGCCACCTGCACGCCGCGGGTGACCACGCGTCGGCGGCCGAGCACGCCGTGCGCGCGGCCCGGGCGGCCGCGGCGGCGCTGGCCTTCGATCGCGCCGCCGAGTTGTACCTGCTGGCGCTGCGCAGCACGCCGGGCTCGTGGTCGTTGATGGCGGCCTGCGCGGACGCCAAGGTCAACGCGGGTCGCGGCGCCGAGTCGGCCCCGATGTACTTCGAGGCGAGCACCACGGCGCCCCCGGACGAGGCGCTCGCGCTGCGCCGCAAGACCTGCGAGCAGCACTTTGTGGTCGGCGAGACTGAACGTGCGATCGCCGTGCTGCGCGTGTTGTTGGCCGACCTCGGGCTCGAGTACGCCGAGGCCAGTGAGGTCATCCACCGCCAGTTCGTGGCGATCGTCGGGGCGATCGCGCGCGACCAGCCGGGGCCGACGCTGGCGGCCACGGCCTCGCTGCTGGCCGTCGACACCCTGTGGTCGGCGGCCAAGGGCTTTCTGATCCACAGCCCGGTGCGCGGGGCCTACTTCGCGGGCGCGAGCGCCCTGATGGCCCGCGAGCTCGGCGACGAGGTCCGGGTCGTGCGCGGCCTGCTCGCGGTCGAGGCGGTGCTGACCCGCGAGCAGGACCCGGAGATCAGCGACCTCCTGAAGGCACGCATCCATCGCCACGCGGTCGTCAGCGAGGAGCCCTATCTCATCGGCTTCTCGGCGATCATGGGCGGGACCGCGGCGGCGGTGGCGGGCCGCTGGGGCGACGCGCTGCACGCCCTCGAGTTCGGCGGCGCCTACCTGCGCAGCCACTGTGCCGGCGTCTCGTGGGAGTGCAACTTCGGCATGCTGATGCTGATGACCCTGCTCGAGGGCCGCGGCGAGCTGCGCAGCATCACCCACCGCAGCGCGGTGCTCGGGCAGCAGGCCAAGGAGACCGGCAACTCGATGATGGAGTTCGTCGCGGCGTACTACTCGGCGCTGACCCTGATCGCCGGCGACGCGACCGCCCAGGCCCGTACGACCGTGCGGCAGGCGGCGCGGGTCGGCTTGAACCAGGAGCTGCCGGCGGCGCACCTGCGGGCCCTGATGATCGAGGTGCAGTGCGACCTCTACGGCGGTGACATCGCGGCGGCCTGGGCCCGCATCGAGGGCGCGTGGAGTCACTACGAGCAGTGGCGCGTGCTGTCCGCCCGCACCCAGCGGATCAACGCCAGCGCGCTGCGCGGCCAGGTCGCGCTGGCCCGCGCCCGCGGGTGTGCGGGCGACGAGCGGGCCGCGCTCATCGCGATCGGCGACGGCGAACGGCGCACGATCGAGGCCGCCGCGACCCCCCAGGCGCGCGCGATCGGTGCGCTGCTGCGGGCGATGGCGGCGGCCGCCAAGGGACGCACGCCCGCGGCCGTGATCCACCGCCTGCACACGGCGGTCGCCGCCTTCGAGGCGGCAGACATGGCCCTGCACGCCGCGTGCGTCAGCCATCGCCTCGGCGCGTGGTCGGGCGGCGCGGCCGGAGCCGAGCTGATCGCCCGCTGTGAGGTGTTCATGCGCCTGCAGACGATCGCGCGCCCGCAGCAGTGGGTCGCCATGGTGACCCCCGGACTGGCCCCGGCGCCCTGAAGCGCCCGGGCCCCGAGGCTGTGAACAAAATATCTTCGCGGCCCTGTAACAGCGCGCCGCGACCGGGAACTGGAGGGGCGAGGTTCCAAACACATGTCATTCATCAAGCACCTGTCCCTGGCTTTCATGCTCTCCCTGACCTTCGGCACCGCCGGCTGTGACGCCGACGACTCGCTCTCCGACCGCGACGGCGACGGCATCCCCGATTGCGACGAGGACGAGGGTGACGAGAACGAGGACGAGGACGAGGACGAGGGCGACGACGAGGGTGAAGGGGACGAGGACGAGGGTGAAGGGGACGAGGGTGAAGGGGACGAGGGTGAAGAGGACTGCGACGAGAACGAGGGCGAGGGCGACCAGCCCGACGAGGACGACCAGCCCGACGAGAATGAGGGCGAGGGCGACGAGCCCGACGAGGACGAGGGCGAGGGCGACGAGCCCGACGAGGACGAGGGCGAGGGCGACGAGCCCGACGAGGACGAGGGCGAGGGCGACGAGCCCGACGAGGGCGAGGGCGACGAGCCCGACGAGGACGAGTGCGAGTGCGACCAGCCCGACGAGGACGAGGGCGACGAGCCCGACGAGGACGAGGGCGAGGGCGACGAGCCCGACGAGGAGTGCGAGGGCGACGAGCCCTGAGCGCGCCGCATGACCTGTCCGTCACGACATGTCCGTACGGACAGGTCCCGCTCGCTCGACGCTTCAGAGCACCAGTAATCCGACGAACACCGCGAACTGCGGAGCCGGCACGCCCCCTGATGGCGTGCCGAGCCGTATCTGGCCGCCGAGCACGCCCTTGCGGCGCGACTGCCCGGAGCCCGCGAACGGGTGAGGGCGGCGCGGCGAGCAGCGCGAGGGCCACGGTCGTGAGCAGGACGGTCATCGCGCGGCCGGGCGCGCCCGACTCTGCATCTTCTCTCGCGCCGTGATCCCGCTCAAGTCGCGCGCGGAGCCTGGCCACAGCCGGGAGGGGTAGGGTGCGTCGCCATGCCGAACGCCGCCCCCGTGTCGACTGCTCCCGCGATCCCCGAGATGCTCGTGTGCTCCGACCCGGCCACCGGGGCGCGGCTCGGTGAGCTGCCGGTGATGGACAGGGCCGCGGTGATCGCCGCGGTGCAGCGCGGGCGCGCGGCGCAGCCGGCGTGGGCGGCCACCAGCTTCGCCGAGCGACGAGCTGTCCTCAAGGACATCCTCGCCCAGGTCGTCGCGCGTCAGGAGGAGATCTCACGCCTCGCGGTACACGACTCGGGCAAGACGATGGTCGACGCGGCGATGGGCGAGATCTTTCCGGTCTGCGAGAAGCTGCGCTACACGATCTCGCACGGCGAGAGGGACCTGCGCCCGCAGGTCCGCGGATCCGGCCTGTTGCCGCACAAGACGGCGCGCGTCGAGTATCTCCCGCTCGGCGTGGTCGGCGTCATTAGCCCGTGGAACTTCCCGTTCCACAACTTCTTCTGCCCGGTGATCCCGGCGCTGTTCGCCGGCAACGCGGTGGTCATCAAGGTCTCCGAGCTGGCGAGCTGGTCGTCGCTCAAGTACCTCGAGATCTTCACGGAGGTGCTGCGCGCCCGCGGCCACGCGACCGACCTCGTGCAGGTGGTGACCGGCTACGGCGAGACCGGCTCGGCGCTGGTGACCTCGGGCGTCGAGAAGATCTTCTTCACGGGCTCGCCGCAGAACGGCCGCAAGGTGATGGCAGCGGCCGCCGAGACCCTGACCCCGGTGATCCTCGAGCTCGGCGGCAAGGACCCGATGATCATCTGCGACGACGCGGAGATCGATCAGGCCGCCTCGACCGCGCTGTTCGGGGTGTTCAACGCCTGCGGTCAGATGTGCGTCGGCGCCGAGCGCCTCTACGTGTTCTCCGCGGTCTACGACGCCTTCCTCGAGCGCGTGCTCGCCGGCGCGAAGGCCCTGCGTCAGGGCCCGCCGATGGCCGGCACCGGCGCCGACCACGACCTCGGCGCGATGACCATGGGGCGCCAGCTCGAGATCATCCAGGCGCTGATCGACGACGCGGTCAGCAAGGGCGCGCGGGTGTTGACCGGCGGCCAGCCGCGCAGCGAGCTCGGCACCAACTTCTACCCGCCGACGATCGTGGTCGACGTCGACCACTCGATGCGGATCATGAGGGAGGAGCACTTCGGGCCGGTCATGGTCATCATGCGCGTGGAGTCCGAGGCCGACGCGATCACGCGCGCCAACGACTGCCCCTACGGCCTCGGCTCGAGCGTGTTCACCCGCGACCCGAAGCGGGCGCTGCGGATGGCCCGCGCGATCCAGGCCGGCATGACCACGATCAACGACTTCGGCCTCGCGTACATGATCCAGTCGCTGCCCTTCGGCGGCGTCAAGATCTCGGGCTTTGGCAAGATCAACGGGCGCGAGGGCCTGCGCGCCTGCTGCAACGAGAAGGCGATCGTCACCGACCGCATCCCGGTGCGCCAGGGCATGGCCCTCTACCCGATCCGCGCCGCGACCCTCCCGCTGGTGACCGGCGCCGTGAAGGCGATCTACGGGGCCGGCGTGGTCGAGAAGGCCAAAGGCGCCGTGCAGGTGCTGCGCTCGCTCGTGCGACTGCGTAGGCGTTAACACAGCGACGCGAGACCCGCGGAGTTCTTACCGGGGTTTTACACCCGAGCCGCGCGGGCGCGGGTAGCATGCCGATATGGGACTGCTTCACCGGCTCTACGCGCGCGCAGCTCCGGAGGTGTGGGAGACCGAGACGCGGCTGCTGCACGTGCTTCGCCTGGTTCGCCGCCCGGTCGCCGTGCAGTGGATCGTGACCGCGGCCTGCGACTTGCACTGTCCGCACTGTTACACGTCGGCCGGTAAGCGGGTCGCCGGCGAGCTGAGCACCGAAGAGGCCAAGCGGCTGTTGGTGGATGAGCTGGTCGCGCTCGGCAAGCCGACGCTGGTGCTCGCGGGCGGCGAGCTGCTGCTGCGCCGCGACATCCCCGAGATCATCGCCTACGCGTGCGAGCAGGGCCTCGAGTGGGCGATGCACACGCACGGCGGACACGTCCCGAAGTTTCGCGCGTTGCTGGCCCGGCACCCGCCCGCGCTGGCGGCGATCAGCCTCGACGGTGAGCGCGAACAGCACGACCTGTTTCGTGGCAAGCGCGGCAGCTTCGACGCCGCGCTGGCGGCGATCCGCGTGCTCAAGGAGACCGGCTGCGGCGAGGTCGTGGTCGGCACCACGGTCACCCGGCGAAGCGCCGATCGGGTCGCCGACCTGTTCCCGATCGTCGCGGCCTCGGGCGCCGACAGTTGGGGCCTGCACCTGTTCGCGCCGGAGGGCCGCGGGGCCGAGCACATGGCGCTGTTCCCGACGCCGGAGCAGTTGCGTCGGGTCGCCGCGTTCGCTCGCCGCAAGCGCGCCGAGTTTCACGTCGAGCTTTGTAACGAGTGGGGCAGCGCCGGTGAGGACGACCGGCACTACCGTGACCAGCCGTTTCTGTGCGGCGCTGGCCGGATCTCGTGCGTGATCGGGGCCAGCGGCGAGGTCTTGCCGTGTACCACCACCGACCTCGGCGAGAGCGAGGGCAACCTGCGCGACCGACCCCTGCGCGAGATCTGGGCCCAGGGCTTCCAGCGGTTTCGCCAGCGCGGCCACGGCGTGTGCTCCGACGGTAAGGAGTGCTGGCTGCAGAGCCGTAACGGCAATGCGTGTCGCGAGCAGGCGTTCGGCTGCGGGCGGAGGGCCGGGTGAGGTCGCTGCGGTGGTTGTGGCTGTGGGCCAGCGCGAGCTGGCTGGCGATCACGATCCTGCGACGGATGCTGCGCGGCGAGGTCGTGGTGCTGTCGGCCCACGCGGCGCCGGTCGTCCGCCTGGTGGCGATCGTGCTGGTGTTCCTCGCCAGTTGCGCCGAGAAGCTCAAGCCGCAGGCGCCCGATCCGCATGACTCTCCGGACATGTCGCAAGGGCCAGACGCGGTGGAGCCGGTGGTGGCGCCTGTGGTGGCGCCCGAGCCCCCCGCGGTCGCGCACGAATTCCCGGCGGGTCTGGACGACGCCGCGCTCGCGCGGGCGTATCGCTGGTCGGGCAAGCGCAACCTGTGGGCCTTCTTCGCCGGCGAGGCGCTGCCAGAGGCCTCGACGCCGCAGGTCAGGGAGGCGGACCCCGAGATCGCCGTGGCCGTCGACGATTTCGTGGTCCGGGCCGCGCAGCACGTCTCGCGGCAGCGGGCCCACGAGCCCGAGACGGCGGTCACCCTGGTCGCGCTGCTCGACGCGGTCGAGGCCTTCCATCTCTATGATGTTTGGCTTGCCGGGCACCTGTGGCGGCACGCGCAGCAGCTAGGCCCGGCGTCGCCGGTCCTGCTCTCGCGGATCGATCGGCACTTGCGGGTCTGCAACGCGCTCGCGCTCGCCGAGGCCAGCACCGGGCCCGTCGAGTTCTCGGCGTGGCGCTCGAAGGCCGGACCGCCGCGCGGCTGGTCCGGGCTGCGGGTCCCGCCGGGGCTCACCGACGCCGCGCGGGCGGCCTTCCCGGGCGCCGATGCGGGCACCTGGGACACCCAGGGGATCGTCGACTTGACGGTCGCGCGCGGCGAGCCGGCGCTGTTGCGTCGCGGGGCCGAGCAGCGGCTGGCCGCTGGCGGATCGCTGCGGCTGCGACGACTCGACCTCGTGCGGGCGCCGGCCGGCGCCGCGCTGCAGCACCCGAAGCTCGGCGAGCTGACGCTCCCGGCCGGCGCCGAGCTCAGCGCGTGGAAGCTCGGTGAGTTCCTGACGGCGCCGGTTCGTGACGAGCTGCGCGCGACGCTGCGGCGCGCGCAGGCGGGTGACGCCGCGGCGCTGGCCGAGGTCGAGGCGCTGGTGCCCGCGCTGCACATGGACATCCGCCGGGTGTTGACCGAGAAGCCGGACGCTCCGGGTGCCCCGGGCCTGCGGCTGGTGCTCGCCAATTTCGATGAGTGAAGCCGAGCGCCCGAGTCACTTCGGGCGCGCGAGCCAGGCGCGCATGGCCTTCTGCTCGACCGCGAAGGCCGGACCCTTGGCTTGCAGCACCGTCAGCGCCGCCTCGGCGAGCGCGCGGGCCTCGGGCGTGACGCTGCCGGCCTGGGCGCTCATCGCCCGCGCGAGGCCGAAGCGGGCCATGGACAGCTCGAACGCGTCGGGGTCGGTGATCGGCGCGTAGATCGCGATGGCGCGCTCGTAGTGGCCGCGGGCCGCGGCCGCCTCGCCGCGCTCGAGCGCGAGGTCGCCGAGCAGCAGCCTGATCCGCGCCGACTCGACGCTCTCGATGACTGGGCGCGCGTCGTGCAGCGCCTGCGCCAGTTGCAGCGCCGTCGCGGCCTCGCCGAAGCGCTGGGCCCGGCGATGGACCTCGGCGATCCGGCGGTAAGATTCGCCGAGCCGGGTCGAGTTGGCCGGCAACGTCGCGCGCCGGATCGTCAGCGCCCGCTTGAACTGGGCCAGCGCCTGATCGAGGTCGCCTGTCCGAAGGTACATGTCCCCGAGGGCATCCAGGACGTCGACCAGCGCGAAGTCCTCGGCGCCGTGGGCCCGCTCGGCCAGCGTCAGCGCGCGCTCGAGGTGGGTGCGCGCGACCTCCGTGTCCCCGCGGCAGGTCGCGGCGAGGCCGAGGCCGACCAGAGCCCGCAAGGCGGCGGGGTTGTCGGACTCGGCGGTCTCGCCGAGCACCCGCAACGCCCGCGTGAAGCTCTCCGCGGCCTCGTCGCAGCGGCGCTGTTCGAGCGCCAGGTAGCCCATCAGGCGCAGCACATGGTGGAGGTCGGGCGACTCGGACCCGAGCAGCTCGGTCTGCAGCGAGAGGCCGCGCTCGTAGTAGCTGGCGGCGTCGCGAAACTGGCGCAGCTCGTACTGGCCCCAACCGAGGTTGACCGCCAACTGGGCGACCACCGGGTGCTTGGGGCCGAGGGCCGTCTCGGCGGCCAGGAACGCGGCGCGCAGGCGCCGGGTGCCCTCGACCACGTTCCCACTCTCGACCAGCGCGAGCCCGAGGTTGCCGAGCGCGAACACCACCTGCGGGTGGTCCTCGCCGAGCACGGTCCGGCGCGCGTCGATCGAGGCGGCGAACAACTCGGGCGCTCTCTGGACCTCGCCGAGCACCGCGTGGGCGATGCCGAGGTTGTTGAGGTGGTCGCCGCGATACTCGCCGCCCTCGCGCGTCGACGCGACCCGTCCGACCAGTCCTTCGACCACGGCTGCGTCGTCGAGCACCTCGCGCGCCTGGGCGAGCCGGGCTGCGCGTACGAAGTCGCGACGGGTGGCGATCGCCGCGGCCGCGAGATCATGGCCGCTGGTGATAGCGATCCGCAGGGCCTCGGTCAACGCGGCGATCGCCTCCGGGTGGCGCCCGGCCTCGCTGAGCAGGCTGCCGTGTCGCAGCCCGACCTCGGCCTGCAGCGGTGGGTAGTTGACGCCCTCGAGATCGATGCTCTGGACCAGCTCGAGGCCGCGGGCGAACTGTCCGACGCGCTCGTGGGCGTGGGCCTCCTCGAGCACGGCCCGGGCCGCGGCGACCCGGATGATGATCGCGGGATCCTCGGGCGGCGCGACGCCCTCGGTGAGGGCCTGGGTGTCGCCGCAGGCGGCGACCGGCGGCAGCGCGGCGGCAGCGGCCGCGGCGTTGCCCACCACCTCGGCGTCGGCCTGCTTCAAGATCGCCACGAACGCCGCGAGGCTCGCGTGGCGCTGATCGAGGCAGGCGGTCTTCAGATCGAAGAGGCGCATCGACGAGCGGCCCTCCTGGTGCGCGCGACAGGCATCGACGCGCTGCAGCCCGAGCTCGCGCGCGTAGGTGTCGAGGCGGCCCTGCACGCGGGCCCAGGTGTCCTCGGCGAACGGCACCTTGGTGGCCAGCAGGCCCTCGCGCGCGGCCTCGGCGGCGGGCCTGTCCCACACGCCGATCAGCTCGCCCGAGACGCCCGCGCAGGCGCCCTCGCCAGGTCGCAGCGACGCTGCAGTGAAGCCCGCCGCGCCGATCATGCCGGCGACGCCGGCGACCACGAACCACGGCACTTTACGGCGCTCGAGCGAACGCTCGAGCGCGCCGAGCAGCGCGGGCATCGAAGGGAAGCGCTTGCTGGGATTGACTGACAGCCCGCGCATCACGATCTGCAGCAACGCGGTCGGGACCGCCATCCCGGCCGGCGGCTCCCGCACCTTGCCCTGCGTGACCGCGTAGGTGAGCGCCAGCAGCGACGACGCGTCGAAGGGCGGCTGGCCGTACAGCGCCTCGTAGAGGCTGACGCAGAAGCTAAACTGGTCGCTCTTCTCGGTCGCCGGCTCGCCGAGGTGCTGCTCGGGGGCCATATAGGCCGGGGTCCCGAGCACAGCGCCGGTGCGCGTCAGGTCGGCGTCGAGCGAGCTCGTCACCGACATGCGAAGCGGTGCGGGCGCCTCGGCCGGGACCGGGTTGTCGACCGCGCGCGCGAGGCCGAAGTCGAGGACCTTGACCACGCCATCGCTACCGACGAGCACGTTGGCCGGCTTGAAGTCGCGGTGGATCAGCCCCGCTGCGTGGGCCGCTGCCAGACCGTGGCCGGCCTGCACGAGCACGGCGACGCTCTCTCGCCAGGTGCGCGGGGCGCTGTGCAGCCAGTTACCGAGGCTCTGGCCGCGCACGAATTCCATGGCGATGAAGATCTCGCCGTCGTGCGCGCCGACCTCGTGTACTGTCACGATGTTCTGGTGCGAGACGCGGGCCATGGCCTGGGCCTCGCGCAGCATGCGGTCGCGGGCCTGCGGATCCTTGCGCATCGTCTCGTTGCGCAGGACCTTCACCGCCACCTTGCGGTCGAGCTGGTCGTCATAGGCCGCGTAGACGATGCCCATGCCGCCCTCGCCGAGGCCCTCGAGCACGGTGAAGCGGCCGATGCGGGCCAGCAGTTGGGTCGCCGAGACGTGGAGCGGCGTCGGTGCGTGGTTCGTCACCTTCGAGGCGGGCACCGGCGCACGTCCGGCCTCGACCATGGTCTCGTCGAACGCGTTCGGTATGCGTCGCCCGGTGCCGGCCTCGGGCTGCTGCTTGCCCGCGCGAAGGTCCGGACGACTGGCGACCGTACGCGTGACGCCTGCGACGCCCGTGTCCTGGAATTCATCCTTCGTTGGACTCGCGTGCCCGACAGGCACCCCCCTGGTATCGACAAGATAGCCGCTTTCAGGGCGCCTGCGTCGCCCGCCGTTGGGCCCGCTCGAGCGGAACGGGAGCCGTTCGGCGCGGGTCATGGCGCGACCCAGGCGGAGCTCCCGAGCCTGGCCCGCGACCGCGTCAAGCAAGGCCACGATTTCACCGTGGTGGGGCGCGGGGCTTTCTCGTTGTTCGCTACCTTTGTCGGGATTCATCGAATCTTGTGGGTGCGTTCCAGAACCATCGTGAGTGTTAGATCAGGGTCCAGTAGCCCCCTTAGAGCCTCTTGGGGGTGTCCGCCCACCGCGCAGTCGGTGTCGGTGACGGCTCGATGGGTTCGCGTAGAAGATTAATTGTTCGTGTGACGTGGCGTACGCCGGTGTGCGCGCCTACATTGGCGCTAGCGCAGCGATCGCGGCGCAGCTCGCAGCAGGCGCCACAGTTGCCCGGTGCGCGACGCGGCAGCGTCGGCTGTGACAGTGCTGGGCGCCAGTTCAAGCGATGCGGAGCACATTTCGATGTGTCAGTTTCCAGCAATGGCAGCAGCCGATGTCCGGCGTGCCACGGAGACCTGCACATGACTTCACGATGCCTCGTTTCGCTCCTGGTCCTGGCCTCCGGCGCTGCTTTGGGGTGTGACCCGGAGCTGGGCGAGGTCACCGCGGACGACGCCACCTTCTTGCGTCCTGGTACTGGCGGCGGCATCTGGCTCAACACCAGCGCGCTTGGCAGCAAGGAGTTCTCCGAGCTCGATCTCACCGGTCAGCTCCACGCCGGCGTGACGCTGACCAGCGTCAAGATCAAGCTGCCCGGCGATCAATGGTTGCTGGCCGACAGCACCGAAGTCGTCGAGGGCCAACTGCGCGCGCACGTCGGGCAGACGACCTACGCTGGCGCCGCCCTGGTCGGTTCGCAGTGGAACCTGGCGATCCCCGACTACGACTACGACTGGGACGATCCGATCGACGGGACCAAGGAGGACAACGGCCTGCGCCAGGTCGTGCTGTGGATCTCCCAGTACAGCGAGGACGCGGTCAACCAGGGTCGCTACACCTTCCTGACCCTCGATGAGTATGGTGAGCCGAACTACGTGTGCGACTCGGACGCGGACGGCTTCCGCGCCGCGATCCCGGTCAAGGACGTCAGCGTCGACCCGCAGACCGGCGATATGACGGCGCGGCCGGCCACGGTGTACCTGGCGTGTATCTCCGGCGCGGTGGGCAAGGCCATGCTGTGGGGCTACAAGCCGTGGGAGCGCACGCTCGCCGAGTTCGAGGTCGCCTCGCGCATGGTTCGCGCCGACTACTGCTTCAACGGCGTCTCGTGGACCACGACCGGGCTCAGCTTGCAGGTGCGCGACAACTTCGCGGTCAATGACTTCCTGCACGAGGAGCACCCGAACGAGGTGGTGTGGACCGCTGACGGGCTGGCCTGCATCGGCCAGCCGCGCAACCCGGCGTACAACGCCCCGCAGGTGACCTGCAACGGCGCGCCGTTGCCCACTTGCGCCGCGAACATGACGCTCGCTACCTATCCGAACACGATGTTCTGGACCAAGCTCGTCGGCGGCGAGTAGGCCGCGCCAGGGGTCCTACACGAGCCCTGTGTCCCTCGTGGACACGGGGCTTTGTCGGCGTGGGAGCCGCCAAAACCGGTGCTTGCTGCGCACTTAGGCGGAGCTCTCGGCGGCGACGCGACAGGCCGGCCCACGGGCTTTTCGAGGAGAAGGAGCGGGAGGTGTGACGTTCATCGCTGGAAGGGTCGGCAGTCTGGCCGCGCTGGCATTGCTGCCGAGAGTCGCGTATCGCGGCCGCGAAAAAGCAGTACCGCGTCCGGGTCGCGGGCGGGAAAAGTGAACGGAAAGATCGGCATGGCAGGCCCATGCCGGCGTGCCACAGACAGCCGTAGACCGCGACCGAATACCGGGGCGGCGGAGACCCACCCCATGCAAGCTCAATTCACCTCTCTCGTATCCGTTGTGTTAATGACCGCTGGCCTCGCGCTGGGATGTGATCCGGAGGCGCCCGAGGATGGTGTCGAGGACGGCGAGGTCAGCCTGCGCCCCGGCACCGGCGGCGGCATCTGGCTCAACACCAGCTTGATCGGCACCCAGACGTTCTCCGAGTTCGACACCACCGGCGCCGTCCACGACGGGATCCGCTTCACGGGCCTGCTGCTCCAGCGCCCCAACAATCAGTGGCTGGCCGCCAACCCGGAGGTCAAAGACGGCACTTTGAAGGGCAAGGTCGGCAAGACCTCCCACGAAGGCGTCGATCTGATCGGCTCGCGCTGGCAGTTCAACCTCGTCGATGGCGCGGTCGAGACCCCGGTCGAGATCTGGATCGAATCGTTCACGCAGATCTCGGGCAAGGAGGCGCGCTACACCTT
>Ga0335395_10000951_pt1 | contig 18390 bp, 13 predicted proteins | sample MAT02_FD_205744 | JGI IMG/M metagenome (GOLD analysis project Ga0335395, IMG submission 205744) | Freshwater microbial communities from Lake Fryxell liftoff mats and glacier meltwater in Antarctica - MAT-02 (spades assembly) (version 2) ...
TCGAAGCAGGTAGGTTGGCGCTGAGCGCAGCGAAGCCCAACGCCGCAATCTCCACCCTCGCCGCAAGATCCGACCTCTGCGATGTTGGGCTTCGCCTTTGGCTCAGCACCAACCTACAAGAGCGGGCGCGGTGAGCGGGCGCGGTGAGCGGTGAGCGTCGTGCCCGGCATCGAAGCAGGTAGGTTGGCGCTGAGCGCAGCGAAGCCCAACGCCGCAATCTCCACCCTCGCCGCAAGATCCGGCCACTGCGACGTTGGGCTTCGCCTTTGGCTCAGCACCAACCTACAAGAGCGGGCACGGTGAGCGGTGAGCGTCGTGCCCGGCATCGAAGCAGGTAGGTTGGCGCTGAGCGCAGCGAAGCCCAACGCCGCAGCCTCCACCCTCGCGGCGAGATCCGGCCACTGCGACGTTGGGCTTCGCCTTTGGCTCAGCACCAACCTACAAGAGCGGGCACGGTGAGCGGTGAGCGGTGAGCGGTGAGCGGTGCGCGGTGCGCGGTGCGCAACGTGCCCGGAATCGGAGCAGGTAAGTTGGCGCTGAGCGCAGCGAAGCCCAACGCCGCAATCTCCACCCTCGCCGCAAGATCCGACCTCTGCGATGTTGGGCTTCGCCTTTGGCTCAGCACCAACCTACAAGAGCGAGCACGGTGAGCGGTAAGCGTCGTGCCCGGCATCGAAGCAGGTAGGTTGGCGCTGAGCGCAGCGAAGCCCAACGCCGCAATCTCCACCCTCGCCGCAAGATCCGACCTCTGCGATGTTGGGCTTCGCCTTTGGCTCAGCACCAACCTACAAGAGCGGGCACGGTGAGCGGTGAGCGGTGAGCGGTGAGCGTCGTGCCCGGCATCGAAGCAGGTAGGTTGGCGCTGAGCGCAGCGAAGCCCAACGCCGCAATCTCCACCCTCGCCGCAAGATCCGACCTCTGCGATGTTGGGCTTCGCCTTTGGCTCAGCACCAACCTACAAGAGCGGGCACGGTGAGCGGTGAGCGTCGTGCCCGGCATCGAAGCAGGTAGGTTGGCGCTGAGCGCAGCGAAGCCCAACGCCGCGGCTTCCAAGCGCCGCGAGGTTCGGCGCTTGTTGCGCGGGCGAGAGGGGCGTCGCTTAGCTAGGGCAGCCGAAGCTCGCGGACGCTGGCGGCTGCACCGTGGGCACAGCGCGCTACTCGGCCGCGGGCGTGACTACTGCCGCGTCACCCAGCCACTTCGCCAGGCTGGCCTCGGTGAAGGCCCCGAACTTTCGCTTGGCGATGCGGCCCTCGGCATCAATCAGCACCGAGTACGGCAGCACCGACTGCGCGTTGCCCAAGGTCGTGGAGAGGTCCACGCGCCCGGCTTCGGCGAGGAACATCGGAAATCCGACCGGCAGCTCAGCCAGAAACTCGCGAACCTTGTCCGGCTCGTCCAGCGCGATGCCGATCACCTGCACGCCCTGGCCACTGGCGTGCAGCTGATCCAGCAGCGGCAGCTCTTCAATGCAGGGCGGGCACCAGGTCGCCCAGAAGTTGATCAAAAGCGGCTTGCCGTCGAACTCCGACAGCGTGCGCAGGGTGCCGTCGACGCTGCGCAGCTCGGCGTCGGGTCGGCGCGCGCCCTCCTCCAGCACCACGGTGCCCGGCGGCAGCGGCGGCGCCTTCGGCTGCATCACTTTCTGGCCGGCGTACATGCCGCCGAAGGCGCCGAGCAGAGCAAGAGCGACGATCAGCAGGGTGGCTTTCCAGTTCATGGCGTGCGCCCACGCAGCGCGGCCTCGACGGCACCCAGGGTGAGCACGGTCGGCAGCACCTGGCCTTCGCTGTCGCCGGGCCGGAACACCACATACAGCGGGACTCCGACCGCGCCGTGCTGCTCCAGAAACACGGTGATGGCAGGATCGACTTCGGTCCAGTCGCCGACCATGTAGACGGCCTCCAACTGCGCCATGGTGGCCTTGAAGCCGTCATGCGAGAACACCCGCGCCTCGTTGGCCTTGCAGGTGACGCACCAGTCGGCGGTCATGTTGACGAAGACCGTGCGGCCCTCGGCGCGCAGGGCCGACAGGCGCGCGGCGGAATAGGGCTCGACGCCTTCCGCAACAGCACCGCTGCGCGCGGTGGGCAAGCTGTGCACCGCGGCCAGCGGCAGCAGCGAGGCTGCGAGCAGCAGCCAGGCCAGCGCGCGCGCGCCACGGCCTTCCGAATAGCGGCTGCGCTCGTAGATCCACAGGCCGGCGGCCAGCACCACCAGGCCGATCAGCGCCAGCGCGACGGCGTCCATGCCGCGCTGGTTGCCGAGCACCCACAGCAGCCACACCGCAGTGAGGTACATCGGAAAGGCCAGCACGTTCTTGAAGGTTTCCATCCACGCGCCGGGCCGCGGCAGGCGTGCGGCCAGGCCCGGCACGAAGCCGATCAACAGGAACGGCAGCGCCAGCCCCAGGCCCAATGCGAGGAACAGGCCAAGCGCGAGCAGCGGCGGCGCCGAGAACGCGAAGGCCAGCGCCGGGCCCATGAACGGCGCCGTGCACGGGCTGGCCACGACCACCGCGAGCACCCCGGTGAAGAAGTCGCCAACCGCACCCGAACGCTGGGCCAGGCCCTGGCCCATGCCGGCAATGCCGCCGCCCAAGCTGAACACGCCGGACAGGCTCAGGCCGACCGCAAACATCACGTAAACCACGAAACCGACGAACAGCGGCTGCTGCAGCTGGAAACCCCAGCCCAGCGCCTGCCCGGCCGCACGCAGGCCCAGCGCCAGCCCGCCCAGCGCGGCGAAGCTCACCAGCACGCCGGCGCTGTACCAGAGCGCATGCGCGCGCGCCTTGGCCGGGCTTTCCACCGACTGCGCGAGGCCGATCGCTTTCAGCGACAGCACCGGCAGCACGCAGGGCATCAGGTTCAGGATCAAGCCGCCGCCGACCGCGCCGAGCAGGGCCAGCAGAACAGCCAGCAGGCCGAAGTCCGGCGCGCCGGCGGCCTTCAGCACGTCCTCGGGCGGCAGCATGCGGGCCACGCCGGCCGGCAGCTGCAGCTCCACTCGGCGAGTCATCGGCGGGTAGCAGATGCCTTCGGTCTGGCAGCCCTGGAACTCGCCGACCACGGTGACGCGGGCGGCATCGCCGCTGCGGCGAGCAAGGGGCAGTGCGATCTCGACCGGGTCGAAGTAGACGATGACTTCGCCAAAATGCTCGTCGCGATGGGCCACGCCCTGCGGCCAGCGCGGCTCACCGGCCTGGGCCTCCTCACCTTCGATGCGAAAGCCCGAGCGGTCGCGGTAGACGTAGTAGCCCGGCGCCGGGCTGATCCGCAGCAGCAGCGCGTCGGCGCCGTCGGCAATCGCCTCAAAGCTGAACGCCTGGTCTTCGGGCAGCGGCAGCGCGTCGGTCGGCGCCGATTCCACCGTTAACGGGTTGACCGTCGCCGGCATCAGGCTGCGCTCGCCGAAGATCGGGTTGAACACCGGCGCAGGCGCCGCCGGCAGGCCCGGCAGGCCACCGGAAACCGGCGATGTCGTGGCGCTGACCGGCAGGCTTAGCTCGACCAGGGTCTGGTGCGGCGGATAGCAGATGCCGATGTCGGCGCAGCCCTGGTAGCGGACTTTGAGCGGCAGGCGACCGTCAGGCCCGGCTCGGACGCCGTCCAAGCGCGCCACCAGCTGGCCGCGGTAGGTTTCGACCTCGCCGAAAAAGTCATCGGTGTATGGCTCACCGGCCGGCATCGCCAGCTCGCCGGCGGAGGCCCCTGCCGCGTCGGTGACGGCCGACGTGCGGTGCCGATACAGGTAGTAGCCCTCGGCGATCTGCCAGCGCAGCTCGACGGTTTCGGCGTCCAGCGCGCGCGCCTCGAAGCGGAAGGCCTCGTCGATCGGCAGCAGCTCGGATTCATCGACCGCCGCTGCCGACAGACCAAAGGCGAGCAGCAGCAGGGCGAGGCAGGTTTGGATCAGGGGCATGGGCGGGCGTTCGCTGCGAGCGTCAAGCCGACCTAGACCGGCAATGACAGATTTGGTTCGGACGGGATCGAGTGCGCGAGGGACTGCCGGCAATCCAGGCCAAACGGGGGCGCAGCTTAACCAACCTGCGGCCGGGCCGGCTGTGAACAGCAACCGTGGGGCTCTGTATGCGGCATCGACAGGCCGCGGCGCGGCCTGCATTGCAGGGCCGCACCGGGCGACGAGTGGGAACAGCACTCCAGCAGCTTTGCGCCGACGGTTGCGAATGAGTCCGCCCAAGGCGGGACCCTGTTGGGCGCGCCGCTGAAGCCGCTGAGGCCTTTGAAGCGTGTGAGACCTGTGAGGCCTGTGGCACCGAAGCGCCAGCACCAGCACCTGCACAGCGGCGCGGTTGGTGCGGGCGCTGCGGGCTGCGGGCTGCGGGCTGCGGGCTGTGGGCTGTGGGCTGTGGGCTGTGGGCTGCGGGCTGCGGGCTGCGGGCTGCGGGCTGCGGGCTGCGGGCTGCGGGCTGCGGGCTGCGGGCTGCGGGCTGCGGGCTGTGCTGATCGCGCGTGCGATCGCACAGCCCGCAGAGTCATCAGCGCACGACGGGCTCAAAGCCGTCGCTGAAGATCCGCGGCGGGGTCGGGGTGATGAGCTCACAGTTCGCCGGCGTGGTGCTGGTAAACAGCGCCTGGGTGCCCCATTCCGGGCGGTCGATAAACGGGTTGCGGTTGCCCTGATAGGACTGCACCACGTCATTGCGGCGAATGTCGTCCGCGTTCGGCGGGTCGGCCTGATGCCAGGCCAGCAGGGTGCTCAACAGGCCCATGTAGGCCGGCGAGCTGGTGGTGGAGACGATCAGGCTGCGGTTGTCGGTCAGCTCCAGGTTGGGCTCGGCCTGGCCGGTCACCGGGTGGCTGCCGCCTTCGTAGCGGATCGCCATGTACAGCGCGGTGCGGGCGAAGTCGCCCTTGCGCGGTCCCCACACTTCGTAGCTGCTGCCGTTGAACCAGTTCGAGTTGCCCGGGTACTGGCCCATGCCGCCGCCCACGCCAAGGTTTACCTCAGTGACGCGCTCGCTGCAGCCGCTGCTCTGCGGGCAGTTGGCATAGGGTTTGTTGCCGCGGTCGGCGTTGTAGCCGGTGTCGGTCAGATACAGCATGTGGGTGTCGGTGTAGGGCGAGTTCGGGCGCCCCATGACGTCGGTCTGGCTCGGGAAGCCCAGCGAATTCGGCCAGCTGTGCTCACGGTTGTAGGTGATGCCCGAGCCGGTGCCGGCGCGGTCGCTGCCTTTGGCGAAGCGGCGATTGCGGTAGGCATCGATGATGAAGTTCGGGTTGGCAGGGTCTTCTTCGGCCAGCTCCAGGATGGTCCAGGCGCTGGTGACGCCCGTGCCCGAATACGGAAACGCGGTGTGGCCGCGGATCACCGCATGCAGCGAGCAGCGCAGCTGACCCGGGCTGCTGCTGTTGACCTGGTCGTAGTAGTCGCCCGCGCCGGCGCTGATGTCGAACACCACCACCACGTCCTCGGGCAGGTTCTGGCCGGTGCCGTCGGTGATCTGGCTGGCCAGAATGCGCAGCGTGCAGCGGTCCCCCTCATTCAACAGGGCCTGCGGGCTCAGGGTGATGTTCTGGCCGCTGGCCGGATGGGTCAGCGCAATCGTGCCGGCGGCATCGCATTCCAGGCTGAAAGCCGGCGCCGCCAGATTCACGACTTCGCTGAACTGCAGGTTGGGCGTGACCGCCGGCGCAACGCCGGTGGCGCCGTTGGCCGGCGTCGTCGACAGCAGCTGCGGCGGCAGGTCGGCGACCGTGCTGAAGGCGATCAACACGTCCGCAGCAAGGGGCTCCGGCGTGCCGTCGCGGTCAGTCACCGCAAACGCGGGCAGATTGAGCGTGCAGCTGGCGGCGAACGGCAGCGGCTGCGAAGGCGTGAGCACGATCTCACTCGCCGGGCTGTTGCTGGTGTAGGCCACCGAACTGCCGTTGCAGAAGAAGCTGACCGGCCCGAAAGCCACGTCAACCGGCTCGTTGAAACGCAGCCGCACGACGCTGTCGACCGCGACACCGGCCGCGGCATTGGTGGGCAGGCTCGACACAAATACCGGCGGAGTGTCGGCCAGCTGGCCGATCACCAGGTCGTCGACAGCCAGGCCGTCGTCGTTGCTGGCCGCGTTCAGATCGACCCAGCGGATCCACAGGGTCTGCCCCGCCGCCCAGCTGATGCCGCTGAGCTCGGCGCTGATCGCGACGCGATTGGCGGCGGCATTGCCATCCAGCGCGCCCACCGGGACGGAGGTGACCGGCGCCACCGCGTCCAGCGCATTGAAGTCGATCCAAGTGCCGGCCGCATCACTGACGCCGCTGGCATTCAGGCTGTACTGGAAATCCAGTTGATCGACGCGACCCGTCGTGCCCAGGCGCCACTGCTCGGCGACATAGCCGATCGACACCGCGCTCAAGCTGCCGCCGCTGGCGTTGTTCAGGGCCACACCAAACCGGCTGTTGAGGCTGCCCGACTGCAGCGAGCCCAGCGCGCGCTCCGCGCTGCCGACACTGCCGTAGCTCCAAGTGTCACCGCTGTTGCTGCTGCCGTCACCGGCCTGATACTGGCCGTTGTTGTTCGAGCTGGTGCCGGCCTCGCTGATGGCCCAACCGACCGGCAGCGCGCTGCTGCTGCCGCTGCTCGCCAACGAGTCGAAATCCTGGCTGTAGCCGCCGCTGAAATCCACCGTCTGGGCCTGCACGGCCGCGCTCGCGGCGAGCAAGGCGCCTGACAAAATCAAAAAAGCCGTCGCCTTGGCGCGGCCGCTGAAGATACCCATGTGTAGTTCCCCGAAAACAGTTCGACAACCTGCGCTGGCGGTCTGCGAGGGCTCAGCCCATCCCTGGCTGGCACCCCGCGCCGCCGTCCGCGTCGCCCAATCGGTGAGCCAACGCGCGCAGACAAATGCGCCGGCCCGGGCACCCCGCCCCGCCGACGAACCGCCGAGGATAGCGGCGGATTGCGACAGCGTCTTGTCTTGATGAGGGCGCGGTGCGCGGCGCGATTGCGCTTAACCAACGCGCTGATGAGCTGATGCCGGAGCCAGCGCACAGCGCTAGCCGAGTGAAAGCCGCTGCTGATCGCTTCTGATTGCCCGGAAAGCCCTGATCAATCGCATTCTCGCGCGCACTGCCGGCACGCGGCGGGCCTAGATCGGACGCGCAAGTGCCTGATCCAGAGATCGCGCACCCGAATTCGTTCCGCACGCAGACGGGGCAAGAAAAGCCAGAGTGGCCTTGTGCAGACGTTCGCTAAGGGGGCTCTGGTCAAACCGGATCGAACAACACGCCCTCCTACTGGCCTGCTTGCGCAACGCGCCGCCAGAGAGTGCGCGCTATGTGCGCCACCGCACCGATGCCGGCCATGGGTTCGCGCGATCCTGTCGACCTATGTCCGTCGAACCCACAGCCGCCTTGACCAAGGTGCTCGCACAAAGCGAGCGCGTGAAGAGCTTGGTGGAGGAATCGTCCCGCAGCCTGGCCTCCGTCAACGCCGCACTCAAGGACGAGGTTTCGAACGGCGACGCAGCGCCGCAACTCGCGGAGGCGCTTGCGGTCAACGAGGCCACCGAAGATAAGGTCGACGACGCTTCGGAGAAACTGACGCAGATGAACCATGCTCTGAAAGCCGAGGTCAGGGACCGTCAACTGCTGGCGCATCAGTTCGCTGCCGCCACGGAACAGGAGCAGGCCGCACGCCATGCCGCTTTCCATGACGTGATGACCGGTCTGCCCAACAGGGCCCTTTTGGACGACCGGCTGGATCAAGGCATCGCGCAGGCGCTTCGGCATGAGTGGACGCTGGCGCTGATGTTTCTCGATCTGGACAGATTCAAGGCCATCAACGACGCGCACGGGCACGATGCCGGTGATGCCGTCCTCAAGGCAGTGGCCCAGCGCCTGAGCGGAAACACGCGGGACGACGACACAATCAGCCGCTACGGCGGCGACGAGTTCATTTACGTGTTGATCGACAGCGGCACCCTCGAGAACATCGGCGCAATCGCCGACAAGCTTGTCAAACTGATCGAGGAACCTATTGAGGTTCACGTCGGCGATCGCACCGAATTGCTGAGCGTCGCGGCGAGCATCGGCATCGCGATCTTCCCCAAGGACGGAACGACCGCTGCGGAATTGGTCCGGCGCGCGGATGCGGCCATGTTCCGTGCCAAGCACGACCGGTCCGGCTACGCATTTGCGCAGTAGCGCAATCGGCAGCTATGTTCGATTCCATACGTTTGCGCCGGCGGCGCGAGGTTATTCATCGCAATGCTTTCTAAATTCCTCGAAGACAATCGTCAAGAACTGATCGCGCGCTGCAGGCGCAAGGCAGCGCAGCGCAACGTGCCCGCAGTGGTGGGCGCCGCAATGGACCACGGTGTGCCGCAGTTCCTGCAGCAGCTCGTAGACACCCTGCGCCTTGCCGATTCGGCGCCGCAAACAGTTATCCCATCGACGGAACCTGCCCCCGCCTCGACCGCCATCGGGCGCTCCGCGGCGCTGCATGGGGCCGATCTGCTGCGCAGCGGATACAACGCCGACCAAGTCGTCCACGCCTACGGCGATGTCTGCCAGGCGGTCACCGAGCTGGCGATTGAGCACCGCGCGAAGGTGGAGACGTCTGAATTTCGGATCCTGAACGGGGCCCTCGACAATGCCATCGCGGACGCCGTTACCGCGTTCGGTTCAGGGCACCAGCTTTCGCTCCAGCAGCGCACGGAGGCTCGCGATGCGCGCCTCGTCGCCGTTGCCGAGGAGCAGCGCAAGCTGGCCGATATCGCGACGCAATCCTTTCTGGCGATCAAAACCGGAAACATCGGGCTGAATGGCGCCACCGGGGCCCTGCTGGTGCACGCCCTCGCAGAGCTGCGTGCGCTTGCTGATCGGCTGCAGGCTGAGGTCAAGGGAGAGTGAGTCATGGAGGTGAACACTTCGCTGCCGATGCCCACTGACGCGATTGCACTCCGCCCGGCTTGAGCTGCTGCCATCTGCGGCACAGTTCCACCTTCGTTCACTGCGGTTCGACACCCATCAGAAAGCGCAAACCAAGCGCCCGCTCTCGGCCCTCAATCCGTATGCCGCGGCGGCGTCGCTCCGAAGCGCACCCAGTCCAGGTAGGCGGGCAGGCCGCCGTCGATCGGCACTGAGATCAGCTCCGGCAGGGCATACGGATGCAGGCGGGTGATTTCGTCCATCAGCGCCTGCATGTTGGAGCTGCGGGTCTTGATCAGCAGCTGCACCTCGCGGGCGGTCTCGACCTGGCCCTGCCAGCGGTAGACCGAGGTCATGCCCGGCAGCAGGCTGACGCAGGCCGCTAGCTGTGAATCGACGAGCGCGCGGGCGATGGCCTCGGCAACAATCGAGTCAGGCGCGGTGGTGAGAACGAGCTGGAGATCGGTCATGGTCAGGTCCGGCGCAGTGCGTAAAGGGGGCTTGCAAAAAAAGAGCTTGCCGAAACGGCCCTGCAGAAATCAGGTAAAGGTCAGCCTCTGCAGTCGGCAGCCCGAGAGCCGACGCAGGCTGGCTTGGCCCGGACAGCGCCCGGGCAATTCGCCGGTTTTCGCCATGGCCGCCCTTGAAAGCGTCGCAAGCGCACCCCAACTAGCGAAAGCCCCAACGTTGACTGGGGTTGATCAGCCTACCCGGCCTGCATCGACCGCGTCATAATTCACGGCTAAACTTGGCACTCACCAACGGCGAGTGCTAACAAAGCGCGTTGGACCATCGACAAATCAGCCACTTACCGAGGATCCCCATGAACCTGAAACCCCTGCACGATCGCGTCGTCATCAAGCGTATGGAAGAAGAGCGCCTGTCCGCTGGCGGGATCGTGATCCCTGACAGCGCCACCGAGAAGCCCATCCGCGGCGAAGTTGTCGCCGTCGGCGAAGGCAAGCCGCTGGACAACGGCAGCGTCCGCGCGCTGAAGGTCAAGGCCGGCGACAAGGTGCTGTTCGGCAAGTACAGCGGCACCGAAGTGAAGATCGACGGCACCGAGTATCTGGTGGTGCGCGAAGACGACATCTTTGCCGTGATCGGCTGAAGCCGCTCACGGGAATAGGGATTAGGAACTGGGGATTGAAGAAGTCTCGCGCTTCCGCCCACGTGGCGTCCAAATCCCCCCGACCTGCCCGACTCCCGCAAGCAACGATGTCTGAATCCCGAATCCCCAACCCCCAATCCCGCTTCTAGAGGTACACCCCATGGCAGCCAAAGAAATCAAATTCGGCGAAGACGCGCGCGCCAAGATTCTGCGCGGCGTCAACATTCTCGCCAACGCCGTCAAGGCCACGCTCGGCCCGAAGGGCCGCAACGTCGTGCTCGACAAGAGCTTCGGCGCGCCGACCATCACCAAGGACGGCGTCTCCGTCGCCAAGGAAATCGAGCTTGCCTGCAAGTTCGAGAACATGGGCGCGCAGATGGTCAAGGAAGTCGCTTCCAAGACCTCCGACAACGCCGGTGACGGCACCACCACCGCGACCGTTCTGGCCCAGGCCATGATCCGCGAGGGCATGAAGGCGGTCGCCGCCGGCATGAACCCAATGGATCTCAAGCGCGGCATCGACAAGGCCGTGATCGCCGCTGTCGCCGAGCTGAAGAAGCTGTCCAAGCCCACCGCTGACGACAAGGCCATCGCCCAGGTCGGCACCATCTCGGCCAACTCGGATGAGTCGATCGGCAACATCATTGCCGACGCCATGAAGAAGGTCGGCAAGGAAGGCGTGATCACCGTTGAAGAAGGCTCCGGCCTGGACAACGAACTCGACGTCGTCGAGGGCATGCAGTTCGATCGCGGCTACCTGAGCCCGTACTTCATCAACAACCAGCAGAGCCAGCAGGTTGAGCTGGAAGACCCGTTCATCCTGCTGCACGACAAGAAGATCTCCAACGTCCGCGAGCTGCTGCCGGTGCTGGAAGCCGTGGCCAAGGCCGGCAAGCCGCTGCTGATCGTTGCCGAAGAAGTCGAAGGCGAAGCGCTGGCGACTCTGGTCGTCAACACCATCCGCGGCATCGTCAAGGTCTGCGCAGTGAAGGCTCCGGGCTTCGGCGACCGCCGCAAGGCGATGCTGGAAGACATGGCCATCCTGACCGGCGGCACGGTCATCTCCGAAGAAGTTGGCCTGCAGCTTGAGAAGGCCACGATCAAGGATCTCGGCCGCGCCAAGAAGATCGTCATCTCGAAAGAGAACAGCACCCTGATCGACGGCGCCGGCGAAAGCGATTCCATCCAGTCCCGCATCAAGCAGATCAAGGCGCAGATCGAGGAGACCTCCTCCGACTACGACCGCGAGAAGCTGCAGGAGCGCGTCGCCAAGCTGGCCGGCGGCGTGGCCGTCATCAAGGTCGGTGCTGCCACCGAAGTCGAGATGAAAGAGAAGAAGGCCCGCGTCGAAGACGCCCTGCACGCCACCCGTGCAGCGGTTGAAGAAGGCGTGGTCCCCGGCGGCGGCGTTGCGCTGATCCGCGCGCTGACCGCGATCCGCGATCTGCGCGGCATCAACGAAGAGCAGAACCACGGCATCGTGATCGCCATGCGCGCCATGGAAGCCCCGCTGCGCGAGATCGTCACCAACGCCGGCGAAGAGCCCTCCGTGATCCTCAACAAGGTCGCTGAAGGCACCGGCAACTTCGGCTACAACGCCGCCACCGGCGTGTTCGGCGACATGGTTGCGATGGGCATCCTGGACCCGACCAAGGTCACCCGCACCGCTCTGCAGAACGCGGCGTCCATCGCCGGCCTGCTGATCACCACCGAAGCCATGGTGGCCGAAGCCCCGAAGAAAGACGGCGCGGCCGGCGGTGACCACGGTCACGGCGGCGGCGGCATGGGCGGTATGGACTTTTAATCGGCGATCCCTCGCCGCTTAACCCGGGTCAAGGCCCGGGCTACGGGAACTGCGCAGGGCCTGCTTGGCCTGCGCAGCTCACGTGAAAGTTCAGAGCTACGTACTCGCTAGACACAGAAGCCCCGCCTTGTGCGGGGCTTCTGCTTTTCGCAGCCTCGCTGGCAGACGCAGTTGCCGGTGGTCGCATCGCCCGCATACCCTTGCGGACTGAGCTCCGGCGGAGGCCTCGCTGCTCACTTCCGATGGCCGATAGGAGCTCATCACTGCATCGAGCTTGTTCGCGGAGCACAGCTATCGCTGCGACACGATCAAGCTGTTTTCCCTCATCGATTTCGAGCACGTTCGATAAGCCAGCGCATCCGTCAGCGGGCAGAAGCACCGCGCCACGCAAGGCGGCCGGTCCCGACGAAGCTCCATCAAGAATGGGATGCGCTGGCGGCTGCGGCAGCCGTTTTTCTTCCACACCCTTTTGCGAGCACTCGATGACCGACACCGCCCCGCTGAGCTTTCTCGACAGCTGGCTACGCGCCTGCGTGTTCGAGATCGCTCGCACTAGCGACTTCGAGCCCTACTGAGAACGGCTGCAGTCGCTGACTTCGCTGCACGATCGCGACTGGATCGCCGCCGGCACCGCACCCGAGGCGGTGCAGCCGCTGCTGGCGATGGTCGCGCGCGCGGCTTGGGGGCAGTGCCCGAATCCACATCTGCAGTGCGCGCCCGGACGGCTGCCCGAGCTGCAGCGCAACGGGCCCTGCCACTGCGGCTCGGGGCGCAAGTACAAGCACTGCTGCCTGGACGCCGAACGCGCCGTGCCGTTGGGCCAGATCAATTTTCTGCCGTGGCTGATCGAGGCGCTGCCGCGCAAACGCTGGCCGCAGCTGGCCGGCAGCCGGGTGTCGCTGCCGATGCTGATTGACCTGGCCCACACCTGGCAGCGGGAGCGGCGCGAGAAGGATCTGGTGGCCCTGCTGGAACCCTGGTTCAAAGGTGACCGCCACTTCAGCGAGCGCCATGAGCCCCTGCTCGACTGCCTGCTGGACTGCTATGACGCACTGGGCAATCCGCGCAAGAAGCAGACCCTGCTGGAGCGCGGGCTGAAGCACGGCGACCGCGGCATGGTGGCCAGCCTGCTGCAGCGTCAGGCGGCGATTGCCCATGACCGCGGCGAGATCGCGCAGGCCTGGGCGTACTTCCAGGCAGCCCAGCGCATGCAGCCGGATTCGCCGGCACTGTGCCATCTGGAGCTGCTGCTGTTGATCGGCCAGGGCGACGAAGAGCGCGCCCGCGAGCGCGCGCGCTTTTGGGTGCAATCGTTGCAGCGACGACGCGACCCGGAACTTGCGGGCCTGATCGAGCTGGCTCAGCAGGTCGCACGCGAAGGCGCAGCCGCGTTTGGCGACCTGATGCTGCAGCACGAGCCACACTTGGCCGCGATTGAAGCTGCTCTCGACGAGGCGCCGCCGGCGCGGGCCTGCTACACCCTGCCGTACGCGTCAAAAGACTCGGTCGGGCCGCTCAAACCGTAGAGAGCGCTGGCCAAGGCCCTGCGCGAGATGGAAGCGCAGATCAACACCGCGCGCGATCACGACAGTGAACCGGACTGGCGCGACCTGCTCAAGCGTCAGCCCATTCTCTGGCACAGTTTTGAACTGCTGGCCGAGTGGGTAGGCATCAGCGCAAACGCCGCCCTGCCGGGGCTGGAAGATCGCCTCACGCTGCCCTTGCTGACGCGCGCACCAGCTCTGTTGCAGGCCAATTTGCTGGCGCACAACGCAGAGCGTTCAACACTGGAATGGGGCTGACTGGAGAACCGCTGCGCGCTGACAAAGCGTAAAGCGCTCGACGCGGGGCTAGGGGCTCGGGGCTCGGTGCGAAAACACGACTCAGCGCTTCAACGTAGGTTGGCGCTGAGCCGAAGGCGAAGCCCAACATCGCAGCGATCGGATCGTGCGGCTAGGGCGGAGGCCGCGACGTTGGCGTTCGCTGCGCTCAGCGCCAACCTACCTGCTCCGTTGCGTCTCGCGGCGGCTTGCGACGCGGCGAGACGCGGCAATTTCAGGACCTGCAGCTCAGGTTCACAGCATTTCCATGCCCTACGACACCCACACCAAGCCGATACAAAGCGCCCACAGGAGTCTTAGAGCGCGCGTCTGAAGGTCGGCGTATGCTCGTGAACGGTTTGTCCGGCGCATCAAGCGGCCGGCGCTGATCCGCCCCGTGCTTTAAGCCACTGATGGATGCCGCCGCCATGAAGATTCTGATCCCACTCGCGCTCACCCTATCGCTGGCGATTTCTGGCGCGACGAGCGCCCAGGCGCTAGATCAGCACATCAGCCTGCACCCGCAGCACATTGCGCGGGACGCCAATTTTCTGATCCTGCTGGAGGACACCTGGCCGGACGGCTGCGGTGGCCGGGTGACCGTCACAGCGCAGGCCAACCTGATCGACGTGCTGGCGGTCGCGGCGGGGCCTGAGGCCAACCGCCCCTGCACCCAAGCGCTGGTGCCGTTCAAGGAGCTGATCGAACCGCGGCTGGCACTGGCACAAGGCGTAGAGTTCGCGGCGACCGTGAGGGTGGAGTACCGCTTCGACAGCGGTGGCGGCGCGCAGCTGATCCAATCCGAGGCGCTGGTTTTCAGCGATGCAGCCAACGCGGCGATTGAGGTGGACACCGGCACCTGGTCCACGCCGGCGCTGGAGAACTCCGGATTGTTCATTGATGAGCAGGACGGTCTGCTGACCGCGGCACTGTTCGACTACTCCGGTGAAGGCCGCTCAACCTGGTTCTACACCGGCAGCATGAGCAACGGCAGCGTGTTCATCGCGCCGATCTTCAGCTACTCCACGGTCGTCTGCGTCGCCGCCCCCTGCCCTCGCGCGGTGCCCACCAGCGAGGGCCGGGTGCGCATGCTGATGCTCGACCGCAGCCGGATGCTCGTGTATTTCGACGACGTGCTGGCCGATAGCGCCGGCGGCGAGGTGCTCGACTACCGGCGCTTGGATTTCGAGCGCAGTGAAGCGCTGGTCGAGGTGGATTTGAAAGTGCCCGATCTGATCGGGCACTGGGTGGGCGGGGTCAGCGGCAGCCTGGGTACGGAGCACGCCGAGCGCAGCGCGGGCGAATTCGGCGAGTGGTGGATCCACTACTCCGGCAGCCCGCTGGTCAGCGGCTTGACTGAGCACGTATTTGCCGCCTACTCGCAGCCTTTGCCGCCGCCGGTGCCCAATGCGATCCCGCCGGCGCCGGCCTTCAGCATCGTCTGCGCCGACCGCACGGCTGCCGATGGGCGTAAGGAGTGCCTCGTCGAGGGCTTTCCACACCCATCCGGCGGCTGCAGCGCGTCCTTCCCGTTTGACGCCGCAGGCACGGCGCGGCTGAGCGCAGCTGCAGATTGCGGTGACTCGGGCCGCGCGTTCACCACTGAATTTCATCTGTTCAAGCTGTCGAGTAGGCCGTAGCGACGGCCTGGGGAAGCTCTCGTTTTGTCCGGGCTTCCCGCGCGCCATGGATGGCGCGACCGCAAATCAAGCGCACCTGCGCTTGATCCCGCTTGAGCAAGTCCGGACATGTGCCGGAATCGCGACGTCTGAACTACTCCAGGATGGAGTTGTTCAGACCTTTCCTAGGCCAGCCCGCATTGCGCGACCCAGGCGCAACGCGCCGGCGAGTGCGGGCTGAGCCAGACCTTCGCCGTTCGGCGCGCACCGGCGCCTATTGCGCGTGACACCTTCGCGCTAAGCGAACTGCAGCGCACACGGCGATCGGCCGAGCCCTGAAGACCCCTCAGCGCCCGCGCATGGCCGCCCGACTGCGCTCAACCACGCTGCGCGGCATTGAGGTTGCGGGCTTGCTTCGCGAATACACGATGGCGAAGTGGCTGCCTTCCGGATGGGCCTGCCACTCGTCCTCGCCGACGGCCGAGGTGTGCCCATAGGTCTGGCCCGTCGGGTCGCGGTATTCGTAGCTCAAACTCAAACGCGGGCCGCCCTTCTTGCTATGACGGCGACGTCGCGACACCACGCGCGCCTGCGCCTCCACGCCGTCGGCCAGCAGCTGCTTCATGGCCCAGGCGCGGCGCAGCACCTGTGTCGCCAGGGCCACGGCAACTGCAAGGCCTACTCCGAAGATCACCAGCCAAGTACCCATCTGCTTCCTCCACAGTGCGCACGGCACGCCGTTGAAATGAATGGGCGCCCGCTAGAGAAGGCCTGAAAAAAGCCGATCTGGCTTTATCAGGCTCGGGCGCGCCAGCCATGGCGCGCGGGAGGCTCCAACAGATCAGAGATCCCCTAGACGAAAACGTCCGCATCGTGCTCCAGACAAGCGCAAATGGGCGCAGCGGCAGGCCAGCCGAGGCTCGATCGTGTTGCCGGCACAGGCCGCTGAGGTTTCAGTAACCTGCCCTCGGCGCGAGGGCGGAGGCCGCGACGTTGGGCTTCGCTGCGCTCAGCGCCAACCTACCTGCTCCGTTGCCTCTCACGGCGGCGTGCAGCGCGACGAGACGCGGCAATTTCGGAGCGATGCGACGCCCGCGGAACGAGGACAAAGCACAAACCATAAAACGCTCGATGCAGGGCTCGGGGCGATGGGCGATGAGCGATGGGCTTGGGGCTCGGGGCTCGGGGCTCGGGGCGAACACACGATGCAGCGCTTCAACTTAGGTGGGCGCTGAGCTGAAGGCGAAGCCCAACATCGCAGCGATCGGATCTTGCGGCTAGGGCGGAGGCCGCGACGTTGGGCTTCGCTGCGCTCAGCGCCAACCTACGTTCTTCGATGGGTGCCGTGACGACTGCCAGCGTGGCGAGGAATGGCAACTTCGCCTGTGACGCACAGCGTCTAGGCGCACCCTGCAGACCGTCGAGCGTGTCTAAACGCAGCGCGCAGACGGGTGCGCAGCCGCGCACGCGCGTTTGGAACGCGGTTGAACAAGCCACGAGTCGATGCCGCCGACCGCTGAAAATGAGTGCGTTAAGCGACACCCTACTGCTGTGCCCAACCCCCGCTCACGCCGCGCGCACGGATTTCTGACGCACGGTGCTGCAGTGCCCACAGCACCCGCTGTGGCCGCGCGGTCCGCCCTGCCTTGCAGGTCCACTCTTCCCGCACGATGCGTCGTGGTGTGACCCGACGCGTCAGCTTTCGGCCCGCTGTTACCGTCTGCCGCGGATAGAGACCGCCTCAGGCGTTGAGCGGCGGTCGAATGAGCGCTCAGGTAGAGACGCTTTTCGAGAAGCCGGCCGACCTCCGCTGCCGCCATCCGATGCGCGCAGCGGCTGGCCGCTGGGGCAAATGCGGCGCGCGTGTCGATGCACCGGCGCTGCGACCACCACAATTCTTTTCATTTTCTGCGAACTTGCGCACACTACTTGGCGCGATTCGTGCACAAATGCACCGAAACCTTTCGCATCGTCGTTACATCGTTCTGAAGATGTCTGGCGCAGTTGCTGTCTGCCTTCACAGGAGTTGACCTTGATCACCGATACGTCCCCCCGCCGCGCGCCGCGCCGGCACTCCCGCCTGCAAGCCGTTGTACTGGCGGCCTGCGCTGCCGCTGCCGCCTTGGTCGGCTCCAGCACCGCGGTAGCCGAAGGCAGCCGCACCCTGTTCCCGGCGACCTATCCGGCCGCTGGCGCACGTGCGCCGATGGACGTGACCAACGACAACGCCTATGCCGGCGTGGCCCGTAATCGTCAGTTCCTGTACGTGTATGCGCAGGCCGGCGAGATGATCCTGCTAGGCTCGCGCAACCGCAGTAGCGGCGGCGATGTATTCGTTTATGACCCGCAAAGTTTTGGCACGCGCGGCTTGGAAACCATTCCCGCCAGCGCAAATTTCACCTGTTCATCCGACACTCCGCCCGCCGGCAGCTTCGGCGGCACCGGGCGCGGCACCATCGCCAGCCGCGCGGCCGAATTGGCCGGACCCAACAGTGCCGACGGCAGCGCGACCGCTGCTGATGGATGGCTGCCCTGCGCCTATCGTGCCCCCGTCAGCGGCACCTACGGCGTACGTTTTACCGGCGCAACCACCGGCGCTCAAACGGTAGCGGCGGTGCCGGCCAGTGACCCGCCGCGCATCTTGGCGGCCAGCGTTTCGGCGTGGGAAGTGCAGGTGCGCGCCAGCGCGAGCACGCGCTCCGATATCAACGGCCGCTTGTTCACCTATGCCTGGATCGGTCGCACCGGCGGCAACGGCGCCGGCGCACGGGTGTTCCACACCCTGTACTACATCACCGAAGATGGCTATCGCTACGAGCAAAGCATGAACGCGCTGGATCCGTTCGCGTATGCGCTGTACGCCAACCGCGCCGGCTTCCTTGACGGCGGCGCGCCGCTGTACAAGAGCGTACGCGGCAGCAACCAGCTGGCCACCAATATCGTGCCCGCGGCCAGCGGCGTTGTCTCGCAGCCACCGCAGTACCCGATGTTCTTCTCCGACGTGCGCGACTCTGGCCCCAATGTGGCTGAGGTTGAGCGCGTGCTGGGCGTGCTCGGCCTGCCCACCGTGCCGCCGGTGCCGCAGCTGTCCAGCGTGACCTTCACCGGCACGGTGAGCGGCGTTACCACCACGCTCGGCGCCGGTGGCGTG
>Ga0335395_10000952_pt1 | contig 18389 bp, 17 predicted proteins | sample MAT02_FD_205744 | JGI IMG/M metagenome (GOLD analysis project Ga0335395, IMG submission 205744) | Freshwater microbial communities from Lake Fryxell liftoff mats and glacier meltwater in Antarctica - MAT-02 (spades assembly) (version 2) ...
TAAACCACTCGTCATTTTTCCATCTCTCCTTGCTGTATTCTGCATGGGTCAGAACTGACCGAATAAACACCATTTTATACTCGTAATCAATGTAGGTGATCAGACGATAGCGGTTGCCACTAATATTGAAAACCGTAAAATTCTCAACAATGTCTGCGGAGGGGAAGATTTGCCGTAGCGCGTTCAATGAGGCGAATTGGTTGGTGGTAATTCTTTCATACCAAAGCAAAAAAGGAGGCTGGGCATCAGCATGTTTTTCCCAAAATTTCCGCAATGCTTTACGACTAATTACCCTCATCCGTTAAACCATTATCTCTAGAACATTCCAAACAATTACCAGTATTTCACAGGGCAAGGTAAGGGATCGCTGAAATATCTAAAAACCCGTAGCGATGTGATCCAAAATAAACTTTTTTAGATCGACTGGAGCCTTTATATACTATAGTTTACAAGTCTTGATGCAAGAGAAGGAAAGAAAAAGATCCCCACCACAAAATACCCAACCTCCTATGCTCCGTACCCTCCAGAAGGGAAACAATAAGCAACAGGGAAACAGCAGGGAGATAAGCCTCTGGTGCTTTTGTACTAAAAATCAAATCGTTATAGTCTTGCCACTCGTCGTTCTTTCGCCAGCCTACCCTGTCGCCAAAAGTATTCCAGATTCTTTTATCATACTTTCTTGTTCCCCCCAAGCTCTGATAGATTCGTTTCTGCACTGAGAAACCAAAACGTCCGTTACTGTATTTTACCCATAGCCCATCAATAGCTCGCAAATCCTCACAGGGAAAATTCTCAGTATCTTCTACTTCCAGCCATCCCTGCTCAGTCTGGTTCGCCACTGCTAACATCTGCTTGGCTGTCTCCTTATCTGCCCCCCGCCAATCCCCCGTCTGCAACAGCCTTTCTAGATGCTGATACCGTGCCGGAGTTTGTACCTTCTGAGTAGATACCTGTAGCAAATCCAACCACTTCTCCATCGTTTGCGTCCGATCCTCTGGGTTCACGATCATTCCTTGCCGAATTGCTTCCTGCACCGACGAACTCACTCCTGTAGGTATCTGAAAATTATCCCTCATTGCTCGATTAAATGATGCTTGTGGACTTCTACCACTCACTAAAGTTGCAAGGGTTGTAGCTAAGGCATAAACATCTGTAAATTCCCCTCGGTGCGCCCGATCGTCATATTGTTCAACGGGGGCAAACCCCAGAGTATAAACAGAAGTATGGGTTTGAGTCACATCTGCAATAAATTCCCTCGCAATCCCAAAATCAATCAGCACTGCCTCATCTGTGGAAGTTCTCACCATAATATTCTGGGGCTTCAAATCTCGATGTAATAACCCCTTATCATGCACAACTTATCATGCACAACTATCAACGCCTCACCAATTTGCCAGATATAGCGCACCGCCTCCGCTTCTGACAACTTTCCCTGCTGCTTCAGCCGTTGCCCCAAATCCATCCCCTAAATATATTCCATGACAATACATGGTAACCATCCTTCATGCTTAAAGACATTTTCTATTTTTACAATGTGAGGATGGCGACAAAGAGACAAATTGAGAGCTTCTTCCCTAAAATCATTCAAGCATTTATCCAAATCATCGGTCTTTCTAGTGATCACTTCATCCTTAAGAGTCTTGACCACCCAAACTAGCCCCTTGCTATCTTTAGCTAGATAGGTGATCGCAAATCCTCCGTCACCAATTTGTCTTTGGATAGTGTACCGATTTCCAAAAAGTGACTGCCCCGCTTGCCAAACCATAAGCGCCCGAAAACCAAATATTTATGCTTACTTTATCCTATTTTTTGTGGGAGTTCAGTGAGAATTGCTGGTAAATTACTGTTTGGTAAATTTGTTTAGATTAATTTGTTTAGATTAAACTATGGCAAAATTAAGGGTAATCGCAATTTTCCCAGAACTTTTCTGAATTTTCCCATGACTGTACCTACCTCTCCCCTCGCTACCCAGTACGACGCTGCCACCACCGAAGCCAAATGGCAAGAATTTTGGGAATCCCAGCACGTGTTCAAAGCTGATCCGAAACATCCGGGAGAGCCTTTTTGTGTGGTGATCCCGCCCCCCAACGTCACGGGCAGTCTGCACATGGGTCATGCCTTTGAAAATGCCCTGATTGATACCCTCGTGCGCTATCACCGGATGCAGGGACGCAACACTCTATGGTTGCCGGGGACAGACCACGCCAGTATTGCGGTGCAGACAATTCTCGAAAGACAACTGAAGGCAGAGGGGAAAACTCGGCAGGAATTGGGAAGGGAGGAATTTTTGGCCCGGGCTTGGCAGTGGAAGGCAGAATCTGGGGGGACGATCGTCAACCAGCTTCGTCGGCTAGGGGTTTCGGTGGATTGGTCACGGGAACGCTTCACGATGGATCAGGGCTTGTCTGAGGCGGTGGTGACAGCTTTTTGCCAGCTACACAAGGAAGGTTTGATTTATCGGGGTAACTATCTAGTTAACTGGTGTCCGGCTTCCCAGTCGGCGGTGTCAGATTTAGAGGTAGAGAATAAGGAAGTGGTAGGGAATTTGTGGCATTTTCGCTATCCCCTCAGTAACGGGACGGGATATCTAGAAGTAGCTACCACCAGACCGGAAACCATGCTAGGAGATACGGCGGTGGCGGTACATCCCGAAGACCCCCGCTATCAGCATTTGATTGGGCAGACTGTTAGATTACCCATTATGGGGCGAGAGATTCCGATTATTGGGGATGAATTTGTCGATCGAGACTTTGGTACTGGTTGCGTGAAAGTTACCCCAGCTCACGACTTTAATGATTTTGAGATGGGGAAACGCCATAATTTGTCCTTCATCAATATCATGAATCGGGATGGCACTCTAAACGAAAATGCGGGGGATTTCCAAGGGCAGGATCGGTTCGTGGTGAGGCGGAATATCCTCCAAAGATTAGAATCATCGGGGGTCTTGGTACAAACCGAGGAATACAAGCACACGGTTCCCTACAGCGATCGAGGTAAAGTCCCTGTGGAACCCTTGCTATCTACCCAATGGTTTGTCAAAATTCGCCCCCTTGCAGATACAACCTTGGAGTTACTAAATCAAGACAATTCCCCCGCCTTTGTTCCCCAACGCTGGACGAAGGTATATCGAGACTGGCTAGTAAGCCTCAAGGATTGGTGTATTTCTCGGCAGTTGTGGTGGGGGCATCAGATTCCGGCCTGGTATGTGGTCAGCGAAACAGGGGGCGAAATTACCGATCACACTCCCTACATTGTGGCAGCAACGGCAGAACTAGCACGGGAAGAGGCGATCGCTAGATATGGGGAGCAAATCCAGTTAGAGCAGGATCCCGATGTTTTAGACACTTGGTTCTCTTCCGGGTTATGGCCTTTCTCCACCATGGGCTGGCCGAAGGAAACCGAAGATTTAGCTACTTACTACCCCACCACTACCCTAGTTACAGGCTTTGATATTATCTTCTTCTGGGTAGCTCGGATGACGATGATGGGGACTTATTTAACTGGCAAAATGCCCTTTAATACGGTCTACATTCATGGGCTGGTGAGGGATGAGAACAATAAGAAAATGTCCAAGTCTGCCAACAATGGTATTGATCCCCTAGTTTTAATCAAAAAATATGGGACTGATGCCCTCCGGTTTACCCTAATTAAAGAAGTCGCTGGAGCCGGACAGGATATTCGTTTGGAATACAATCGGAAAACCGATGAATCTGTTTCTGTGGAAGCGTCCCGGAATTTCACTAACAAGATTTGGAATGCTTCCCGGTTTGTGATGATTAGCCTCGAAGGCAAAACCCCGGCGCAGTTGGGAATACCAGAGATAGATAAATTGGAGTTGAGCGATCGCTGGCTTCTCTCCCGCTATCATCAAACTATTCAATTCACTTCTAATCAAATTAATAACTACGGTTTTGGGGAAGCTGCCAAGGGCTTGTATGAATTTATCTGGGGTGATTTCTGTGATTGGTACATCGAGCTAGTCAAATCTCGCCTGCAACCAGATGCAGAGCCGACCTCCCGCCTTGTGGCTCAACAGGTGTTAGCCCATGTCCTTGAAGGAATTCTGAAGCTCCTCCATCCCTTCATGCCCCACATTACCGAAGAGCTTTGGCACAATCTCACCCAAGCTGGAAACAAATCCCTGTCCCTAGAGCTTTATCCCCCGATTGATCCCCAACTAATCAACGCCGACCTAGAGGCAGAATTTAGTTTACTGATCGACACTATTAGAACTATTCGCAACCTCCGAGCCGATGGGGATGTGAAGCCGGGGATCAAAGTTCCGGTGATCTTCCAGAGTGAAAGTAGTCGAGAGTGTGGGATTCTCCGCCGGGGGCTGGTGTATATTCAAGATTTGGCAAAGGTCTCCTCGGTGGAAATTCGGGAAATCTCAGAAATAGTAGGCATCCCTGAAACTCCAGAGATTGTGGCAACTCCAGAAAGCCAAGAAGTTTTGGAGATACCTGAAGTCAGGGCAATTTCTCCAGAAAGCCAGAATTTGATCCCGACTCAATCTAATAAACCTACTAAACCTAATCCTCCAGCCTCGGCAGCGGCTCCTCGATCGCCAAACTGGTTCCTCTTATCTGCCTTACCCCTATTTATCATCCTCTTTGTCGGGATAATTTCTCTCCTTGGTTTAGGGGCGCTTTACCAACTATTTCTCAAATTGGTAAAGAAACAATCACCAAATAAAACATCCCCAGAGAAAACATCCCCAACTATAATCAAAACTACAATCAAAATCCCCCCGGTTTCCCAAACTATTACTCCGCCCCCAATTTCCCTACAACCTACACCACCTATAACTTCACCCCGATCCCAGCAATCCCTCACTGGAGTAGTTGGTACAATCCAAGTGCTAATTCCCTTAGATGGTGTGGTAGATTTAGTAGCATTGCGGTCTAAGCTAGAAAAGAGTCTTCAGAAAGCTCAAGCAGAAATTGATGCTCTGACCCGTCGTTTGAGCAATCCCGGTTTTGTGGATAAAGCTAGACCCGAAGTAGTTGCAGCCGCTAGGACAACCTTGTTGGAGGCAGAAAAGCAAGCCGAAATTCTCAGCGATCGCTTATCTAGTCTCCCACCAATTACTTAACCTCTAACCCTATTGTCAAATCATCTGCCATGCTACATCTGGCGCAAGTACAGCAAAATCAGATTTCAGATGAACCGGAGTTGAAAATACTGGCTACCCAAGAGTCGGAAACTTCTTGGTCACTACCTACAAAGGAGTTTATTCTGTCGATCCCTCACAGCAAAAACTTGCATGAGGGCTTGTTGGTATTGGTGGAAACTAACGAAAAACAAGTAGTCACTAATATTCAATCTGCTAGAAATTGGGTACTAGATTTTGTGGAAAAGTACCTGACTTTGGGAATTACTCCCGGATTTCTTCAGCAAGAAGCAGCAAGGGTAGAAGAGTGGCGCAAAGACCTTACCCTCCAGAGTCAAGAACTAGGACGCAAACAGTGGGAAATGGAAGCCCGCCGGGAGCAAATTCAAACCCTAGAGGAAGAGTTGAAGCGCAAGCAAAAAGATTTTGATGTTTGAAAAGATTTTGATGGCTGATGGGGGCAAATACTGGTTAGTTAATCAATAATTAAATAATAGTTAAATAATAAATCTAGGTTAAGCAATTATTGCTCGATCGATAAAAACGATAGTCAATCCCTAAACGATACACAGTTAAACGATAATCAAAAACCAATCAATAATTCTTTATTGCGGATGTATAGAAAAACATCTTGTAAATAGGGCAAAGGATACTAAACTTATCCTTGGTAATTTCGGGTGTCAAGATTGCAATGTCTGGAATTTTTGTAAACACAAGGAGTAGAGGAGTTTGTATGGATTGCAAGGATCAGGTAGGTGGGGAGATGGGAAAGAGTCAGCCAGATAAGCCAACCCAACAATTATTTAAACCCAGATTATCCAAGTTTATTAGCTATGTGTCTTTAGCCTCCCTCCTAGTCACCACCTTAGCAACTCCCGGCAGAACAATAGTTTCTTCGATATCTCCGGGAGCTAATGCTTCGGGTTCTGAGGTAATTAACTCTGGCAATGACCAAAGCTCTCCAAGTTGTGAGAATCAGGCTGATAGCTCTGTTGGTGATGGTGGTAACGAGGGCAATGGTGGCGATCGTCCCAAGGACTTAGTCAACATAAATAACAATGAAATCCCCCGGACAAAAAGTAAAAAAACGACTCTGTTAAGACAGGCTATTAATCTCAAAAGGCAAGTTGATAAACAGTGGCAGTATCTAGTCACGGGTTGGGCTAGTGAAGCCGGAGCTTATCTCCAACCAGCCCCCTGGCCGCAAATTCACCAACTAGCTCGCCAAGCAAAAGTCCCGGTAATGATGTACCACGATGTCCTGCCAGAAAAGGAAGTGTCTTGGGATAATACGCCCCAAGAAATTGCCGAGCATTTTCGGTTAATTAAGGCTCAAGGGCTAACTCCCATTAGCTTGCAACAGCTAGTTACCCATCTGCACACGGGGCTGCCTTTGCCAGAGAAGCCGATCGTCCTCACCTTTGATGATGGCTACGGTGGGCATTATGAATATGTTTATAAGCTGATGCAGGAATATAACTATCCGGCGGCTTTTTCCATTTATACCAATGGTGTAGGTAAAGATGCGATTCCTAACGCCGATCGTCGTCCCGGTGGTCCCCGTACCCATGTCAGTTGGGAGCAGTTGCAGGAAATGGCAGCAAACCCCCTTGTGGAAATTGTGTCCCACTCTGTCGCCCATCCCCTTGATATGCGTGAGCAAACTGATGCCCAGATCACCAAGGAACTAGCAGAATCAAAGCAAATTCTGGAAAGTAAATTGGGGATTTCCATCGACTACTTTACCTATCCTGTGGGCAAAAATGACGATCGAGTCCGCCGTCTAGTCAAGGAAGCAGGGTATGTAGCTGCTTTTGCCATGCACGAAGATCAGACCAAAGAACAGCTAGCTGGAGAATCAGAAAACCTGTTGGCGATCGGGCGCTGGGGACAATCTCGATTCCTGGAAGCTCTAGAAAATACTTGGGGTGGAGAATCCTTAGTAAATGTCGCCACTCAATCTGGCATGGAAGAGTTTGACTTTACTGCCCCCATTAAAATGCAGAAAGTGGCGATCGACCAAACGAACCTAGTCCTGATCTCTGGTGGCAGACCCGTCACGATCCATGCCCGCAGTCGTTACCAAGTCCCAGAAATTCTTGCCAATACGGGAGCCATTGCTGGGGTAGATGGCGGGTTTTTCTCCCTAGAATTTCTAGATTCCAACCAAATGATTGGACCCGTCTTAAGTCAAAGTACCCAGAAATTTGTCCCCGGAAAAGAAGCTGATGTCCTGCGGATTAAAAATAGACCCCTAGTCCTGATCAGTCCTGAATCCGTTAAATTTATCCCCTTTGATATTGCCAAACACAATAAACAGGTGGGTATAGAAGCAGAAATGGATGGAGTCACGGATGCCTTTGTTGCTGCGGCTTGGCTCGTCCGGGATGGATCTGCTCAGTCAGCCCAAGCCTTTGGCAACTTATTTGATTTTGATGCCGAGCGTCACCGGGCTTTTTGGGGAATCAACAAAAATGGGCAGCCAGTCATTGGAGTTTCTGCCGATCCGGTAGCCTCCGTAGAACTCGGCAAACTCCTTGCGAAAGCTGGCTATCGTGATGCTGTGATGCTCGACTCTGGTGCGAGTACTTCCCTCGCCTATAAAGGTGATTCCCTTGTTGGTTATACTCCCCGTCCCGTTCCCCACGTAGTTGCTCTCATGCCTAGCGATACTGAGATTACGGCAAATTGTAGCCCAAGTCTGGGTTCTGACTAAACTACTAGACAAACTAGGCAATAATTTTTTCTAGGGCAGCTACATCAGGAATATACATCATGTCATGGTCTCGAATAATGAGACCTTTTTTTTCAAGACGGGTCAGGACTCTTGTGACGGTTTCTCTGGCTAATCCACTCAGGCTACTTAGTTCTCGATGGGGGAGGTTAGGGATTTCTGTGCCTTGCTGCCGGACTTTGCCCTGACCTTCGGCGAGGAAGAGAATGGTATCTGCCACCCGGGATTGACTGTCGGATTCTCGCAAACGCAGACGACGATTAACTTGCCGCAGACGCTTTGCCATTAATTGAGCCAGCCTGACTCCGGCGAGGGGTTCCGTGTGGACGAGCTGGACAAAATCTTGGGCAGGAATGCTCCCAATGGTTGTCGGAGTAAGGGTAATTACGTCGGTCGATCGAGGCACTTCATCCAGAGCTGCCATTTCTCCAAAGAGTTCTCCCTTGCCTAAAATATTGAGAGTTACTTCCTTACCATCCATATTGTAGGTACGAATTTTTGCCCAACCTGCCAGCACAAAGTACACGGAACCACCCCAATCATTCTCTAGTAAAATTACTCGATTAGCTGGATGGGTGCGGGTGACAATATGAGCAGTAGCCTTTTTGGCGATCGCTGGGGGCAAGCCACTAAAAAGGGGAACTGAGTTGATCAACTCCTGAAGGGGAGATACTATTTCTGAGGAACTTAGATGTTCTTCCATGAAGCCTTTGCTGATTTTTCCTTACTCAACCACAAGTTTACCAACAATGTACAGATTAATACCTAATTAATATCTAAGTTTGGATTAATTGTGTTGGGGGTCATAGATCGTTAGCCTTAAAGTCGTAATTTCCGATGCTTGATGACATGAAAATTCTAACTTTTCTAGGGATTTTCTTATGGTAGGCTAGAGCAATGAATATTTTAGTCAGTAATGATGATGGTATTTTTGCCCTAGGCTTGCGAACTCTAGCAATGGCTCTGGCAGAAGCGGGTCACCAAGTCACCGTAGTGGCTCCTGATCGAGAAAGGTCTGCTACCGGACATGGGCTAACTATTCATCAACCCCTCAGGGCCGAGTCGATCGAAGACGTTTTTTCTCCAGAAATCAAAGCCTGGTCTTGTTCTGGAACTCCGGCTGACTGTGTAAAAATTGCCCTCGGCGCCTTGCTCGAAACTCCCCCAGATTTAGTTGTCTCCGGCATTAACCATGGGGCAAACCTAGGTACAGATATCCTCTATTCAGGCACGGTATCCGCAGCAATGGAAGGAGTAATGGAAGGGATTCCCAGTATTGCCTTCAGCCTGACTAGTTACACTTCCAAAGCATTTGTCACCGCCGGAAAATTTGCCCAGATATTAGTCGCGCAACTTGCCAAAGACCCACTACCAGAAATGATGCTCTTAAATGTCAACGTTCCCTCCGTGGACTGGTCAGAGGTTGCGGGAGTATTGGTGACAAGGCAGGGCCTCCGCCGTTATTTTGATAGTTTCCAGAAGCGAGTGGATCCCCGGGGAAAAACTTATTATTGGTTAGCTGGGGAAGCGATCGAAGAAATAGACCAACCCGTCAACCCCCTTCTGCCGCCCCATGTTCTTACCGATGTCCAAGGTATCCAACAAAACTACATCACCATCACGCCCCTCCAATACAACCTTACCAGCGTAGCCGGGATCAATAGTCTCCAAGACCGCAAATTTAGCCTATAGTTACGTCTTAGCTCCTATAAGATCAAAATAAATTTTAGTTGCTTTGACCTACGTACCCGGAAACTTGGTAAATTATGTCAGGTTAACTTCCCGCTACTCCCTGTACCTCCCCTTACCTCCCTGTACCTCCCTCCCCATAACTTCATGAAAACCTTTCCCTCTCCTGAAGCTCTAAGGCGTTTTCCCTTTGGGCTTGCTGATATTGCTGTGATTTTAGGAACCTTGGTACTCCTCTCCCTGATTGCCAGGGTGGGGGCGGGAGCCTTGGTCAGCTTTGAGCCGCCGAATATCATGCCAAAAGTTGATCTAGATGTGGCTAATCTGCCCTACTACGGGGGTCGATCGACCCTGAGGATGTTCATTGCTTTATTTTGCTCCACGGTTTTTAGTCTCGTCTACGGTTATGTCGCAGCCAATAGTCGGCGGGCAGAGCAGTTAATGGTTCCTCTGTTAGATATTTTGCAATCAGTGCCAGTTTTGGGGTTTCTCTCGGTGACAGTAACGGGGTTTATTGCCCTGTTTCCCGGCAGTTTATTGGGGCTAGAAGCAGCTTCAATTTTTGCGATTTTCACCAGTCAAGTCTGGAATATGACCTTTTCCTTTTACCAATCTCTACGGACAATCTCCAAGGAACTAGATGAAGCCGCTACCCTTTACCAGCTATCTAGGTGGCAGCGCTTTACCGTGCTAGAAGTGCCTACGTCTATGATTAGTTTGCTCTGGAATGCCATGATGAGTTTTGGGGGGGGGTGGTTTTTTGTGGCAGCGAGTGAGGCAATTAGTGTATTGAATCAGGAGTATACTCTGCCGGGAATTGGCTCCTACGTGGCAGTAGCGATCGACCAAGAAAATCTGCCTGCCTTGGGTTGGGCGGGCGTGACAATTGCCGTAATTATTATTCTTGTAGACCAATTATTTTGGCGACCCCTGATTGTGTGGTCAGATAAATTTCGCCTAGAACAAAGCGCTTCAGCTTCAGCCCCCGAATCTTGGGTCTATGACCTCCTACAGACAGCCCGGATTCCTCGTCTGATCACCAAGGCTCTGAGGCCCCTCCGGGATACAATCAATCTCTCCTTGTCAAAGCTCACTCGTCCCCAACCTAGAAGAGCGCCAGCCTTGGGCAAAAAACGGCGGGGAGATTTGGTTTATAACTCTGTCCTCCTCCTAGTTATCGCCCTGTTAATCTCTTGGGCTTTACACTTTATTTTGACTACCGTAGGCTTCCTAGAAGTTGCCAAGGCTATCTGGTTGGGGGTCTTGACTCTGATCCGAGTTACGGTACTATTACTCCTAGCGACAGTGATCTGGACTCCCGTGGGGGTGGCGATCGGCTTCAACCCCAAACTCGCCCAAACTCTTCAACCTGTAGTCCAATTTTTAGCATCCTTCCCCGCAAACTTTATCTTCCCCTTTGCTACCCTATTTTTTATTCGGACCAACATCAGTATTGAGTGGGGTTCCGTGTTGCTGATGGCGTTGGGTTCCCAGTGGTATATTTTATTTAACTCGATCGCAGGCGCTCAGAGTATCCCGACAGATTTACGAGAAATGGCTGATGATATGGGGTTAAAGGGCTGGAAACGCTGGGAAAAATTGATTATTCCGGGCATCTTTTCCGCTTGGGTGACAGGAGGTGTGGCGGCTACTGGGGGAGCTTGGAATGCAAGTATTGTTTCCGAAATTGTCTCTTGGGGTGACTCCACCCTGACAGCTACGGGCTTAGGAACCTACATTGCCGAAGCCACAGCCCTTGGCGATTGGTCTCGCATTACCCTCGGCATTGGCGTGATGAGTCTTTTTGTCGTTGGGATTAACCGTCTATTCTGGCGACGACTCTACAAATTAGCTGAAACTAAATATCATCTTTAAGGATTCCCATATCTAGTTACGCATATTTTTTTCGAGGTTATGTCTTTGCTCTTAACAAAATCTCTAGATAACTTGAGAGCAAATTATTTCTTGACCTTGAGAGTGACATTTACCCCTTCACTAGTCTGCTCCAATACCAATAGGGGCGTTGGTTTTGCCTTTTGATCCCAGCGAATAGTTACAATCCGTCCCTGAATAGTCGGCTGCCAAGTTTCGTGGTCTTCACTAGGACTCAGAAAAGTCTCAATACAATCAATAATTTGGCTTATGGTGGCAGAAGTTGATTGGGTCGGCAGTTTCATGAGTTTGATTTGAATCCGAAATAGCACCCGCTTGACTCGCTTCCCTTCGCTTTCCGTGTCATAAACCACATCAAAGATTTCATCTACCTGCCTGCCCGTGCTAGCGATCCCCACAGCTACCGGAGCCGAACCGGGGCGTAGAGCCACACTGATTAGATCCTTGACCTTAATCTTGATCTGGTTGACGATCGCAAAGTGAAATACCTCTTCATCCATCCGCAACCGGAGGTAATCTAGATTAAATTCACGGGAATGTACCAAGTCTGGATTGGTTTCCATCTTCCGAATGGTATTGAGAGCCAACTTTAGTTTCTTTTCTAAATCATTCTTTTTGTACTGCTCTACCTTCATTTTTTTGGCAAGGCTATCTAGCTGAATTTTTCCGTAGGCAGCTAATCCAATCAATAGGATAAGTAATCCTGCTGAAGAAAACATCCAAATCTGTCCAGTATTATTAGGCGGGGAGGTTGGATTTTGAGCAATTATAGGTTGGATAGGAAGAGGGATAGACATAGGTAGGGGTTAGACTGGGCAAAGTAATCTAAAAATCTAATCTAAGCATCTAGACATACTGCACAACTAGCAGTGCTACCCTATAATTTGCAGTTTTTTTGCAGAATGCTAAACATCGTTCCCCTTACTTTATCCTATTTAAGGGCATTCAAGTATAGCGAAAGTGCCACAAAAAAACTAGTTATTGATCCGGGAATCTCTGTTTTGCCATCCGAAGCCATTGGATTCATGAAAAATTGGACTAATTATGGCTTTTCTGTTGATAGTGATTGCTTTGGTAAAAATTGTACAGATCAAACAATCCACCGACAATGCTACAAGTAGTTCCAATCACAATGGTTCCGTGGAGGGCGCTGCCGCTACCGAAGATATTTAAGAAGGCGAGGAGATGGTGACGAGTCTCTTGGGCGATCGCCGCCAGCACCGGAACATGACTGCTCAGGGCAAGACCAATTAAGCTAATTCCCAGTATTGCTACAGGAAAAATGAAACTGATCAACATTGTCAGGATCAGCGATCGAAGCTGATGAGCATACCGGACATAGTTAGGAATACTATACATAAGGATCATCCTGCACAAGTGGTAATTAAGCTAGTCATGAGACTAATCATTTCAAGATAAAGGAAGAAGCATCTTCTTGGGAGAGTTTGTGAGAATTCTTAAATTATGCTTAAGAAACTTGGTAATTATTCCTCATTTTTCTTAATTAAATCGCTACAAATCTTAAACAAATAGGTTTGACTACTCTAAAACTAACAGGCGAGATATTTTTTAACTTGTTGTGGGGTTGCCATAGTTATGGGTATGGAGGTAATGGCTGTACTAGAAATTGCGAAATGGGAGTACCTAGCTGGCTGAGATTAATTACATAGCCACTTGTGACTAGATACACAGGGTTAGCGATCGCCCCCACGGTTCTGGTAACACTGCCGAGGCGGTCTCGAAATTTTCTCCCCAAGGGATAGGGCGGGATCACTCCCCAGCCTACTTCTTCTGAGACAAGTATGATATCTGCCCTAGTAAGAGTTAAACTTTCCCGTAGATTATTTAAGGTTTCTTGCCAGAGAGTTTCTTCCTGCTCTAGGCAGTTTGCGACCCAAGTTCCCAAGGAATCGATCAACAGGCAACTCTGGGGGGAGGCGGTGTGGAGAATTGTCGCCAAATCTAAGGGGGTTTCTATAGTTTGCCAAGAGTCCGGGCGGCGCTGTTGGTGTTGGGTAATCCTTGCCTGCCATTCTAGATCCGTGGGATCAACTTGAGCGGTGGCAATGTAGATCACAGCTTTCCCCGTGGCGGCAGCGAGACCTTCAGCGACTTCGCTTTTGCCCGATCGAGCCGGCCCCGACACCAGTATTAACTTGGGAGCTACTTCAATCTTGTTGCTGATTTCGATCATGGGGAGAATTCAGCTATTTTGACCTCTGATAATTCCGGTTGCAGCCAACGGAACGATCGCCGCAGAAAATCTGTCCCCTGCTCTTGAATACATTCCCCGTGGGCAATGATAATCCGCTCCGGCTGCCAAGTCAGGATAGTTGCGAGGGACGATCGAGCTAGCTTCTTCTGGAAAGCATAACTTAACCGCCAATCTAAAGGAGTTTGACCGTGGGGAGCAAGGATCCCCGTAGCTTGGGCAAGGAGTTTTTGATAGCCCGTAAAGTGATCTCTAGGGAAATTTTCAATGAGGTCTGTGAGGATCAAGGTGCGGGTAATTTTATGGAAAAAAACTACTTCCTCCATCATGGTGCTACCCCGGAAGATTAGTTGGTCCAAATCCTGCTGCCACTCTGGCTCTGGCTGCTCTTCTAAATCCTTGCAAAACCGAATATCTGGACGTTTAGCCTGTAAACCCGGTGCAGCGTAGATTGTGGCTTCGGGAAATTGTTGCTGCCATGCTGGGAGATAAAGATGATGAATCTTGTTGGGGGCAATCAGATAGGTAGGCTTGCCCAGTTGGTGTAATTCTTGGAGCAGAGCCTCAGTAATTTTTGCTGGGGAATGAATCCACAGATCACCAGAGGCAAGTTTCACGATTGTCATCCGGGTAGTGTAGGGCAAGGAATACCACTGGACAACCTCGCCATCATAGACCCAGATATTATCAACAAATTCTTTGAGTAAAACCATCACAAATTCTAGCCTTTAAATTCTAACCTTTAGGTAAATTTATAAATTTTCTGGGTTTGGAGTTCCCCCGTGAGGATATTTGGCAAGGCAGATCGATTCTCCAAGGGAGAGGTTACGCCAACGCTATTTACCCGTTCTAGTTGGACTTGGAGACCAGTGAGGGGATCGGAGCCAGTAGAAATTAATAACTCTAGATGCCCTAAATTGGTAAAGGTGCTAACTACCTGTTGGAGCATGGCTTGCACTCCTTGGCGGTAGGGATGATCGGGCTGTTTGAACCAATCATGATCGGCAATATCCGGCTGATCTAGTCCTAGATGAAAAATTAACGACGGATGACTAAAGACGGCGATCGCCACCGGGCGGGTTTCTTCTTGGAGTAAGAGGTCATTTTCCTTTGCCAAATAGCGGAGTTTTTCCAGACGATCGTACCGTTCCGTGAGGCTAGGCTGATCACTCCATTGGATTGCTGCTGTCACTAGGTAAGTTTGCAACAGGAGATGACCAAGTTTTGTGGCTTTGGTAGCCAGATAGGCAGAGTTATAATCATTTGCCTCAATCAACAGGGGCAGGCGATCGACCACTTCCAGCCCGTAGCCCTTTAAGCCAGCAATTTTCCGGGGATTATTAGTAATTAGACGAATTTGGCTCACCCCCAGATCGTTAAGAATTTGCGCCCCCACCCCATAGTTGCGGAGATCCGCCGGAAACCCCAACATTTCGTTAGCTTCCACCGTATCCATCCCCAAATCTTGCAGGGAATAGGCTTTGAGCTTATTAATTAACCCAATCCCTCGCCCTTCCTGCCGTAGGTACACCACCACCCCAGATCCAGCACTTTCGATCATTTTCATTGCTGCTTGGAGTTGGAGACGGCAATCACACCGCAAGGAACCAAGAGCATCACCTGTCAGACATTCGGAGTGCATCCTCACCATGACTGGTTTATCCTTAAATTCCTCTGGATTGCCCTTGACGATCGCTAAATGATCAGACTCATCCAGACTATTGTGGTAGGCATAGACTCGGAACAAGCCAAACTGGGAAGGAAGTTCCGCCACGGTCTCCCGTTGGACAAAGCGTTCGTGGTAAAGGCGATAGCTAATCAGGTCAGCAATGCTAATAATTTTTAGGTCATGAAGTTGGGCATAGTCAACCAATTCTGGCAGTCGTGCCATGGAGCCATCAGGATTTTGGATTTCACAGATCACCCCGGCGGGGTACAGTCCGGCGAGTTTTGCCAAATCCACACTAGCTTCCGTATGCCCTGCCCGCTTCAGCACTCCGCCATCCCTCGATCGTAGAGGAAATATATGTCCGGGACGGCGCAGATCATTGGGTTTAGTTTCTGGATTAATGGTGACTTGAATGGTTCTGGCCCGGTCTTCGGCAGAAATTCCCGTACCGACTCCTAGAGAAGTGGTGGCATCAATACTCACGGTGAAAGCAGTTTGATTATTGTCGGTGTTATTGGTCACCATTAGGGGCAAGTCGAGGACATCCAAGCGATCGCCCGTCATGGCTAAACAAATTAATCCCCGTGCATAAACTGCCATAAAGTTAATCATAGCCGGGGTCGCAAACTGGGCAGCACAAATCAAATCCCCTTCGTTTTCTCGCCCTTCATCATCTACCACGATGATCGATCGACCGTTCTTGATGTCTTGGAGGGCAGACTCAATATCATCAAACTTAAACTCAGTCTGGAAAGTTGGACTATGACTGGAAGATATCACTAGGCAAAACCAATAGCAAATAATAGATGTCAGTTCCCTTATTAGGTATCAGGAATAACTGCATGGATCTTAACGACTAAACCAGAAAAACGCAAATCCTCCATTTTGCCTAATCTTTACCTAAATACACTGCTTCAGAGCAACCAGTTATCTAAATGTAAGGCAGGCACACGTTCAAATTCACGAGTATTTGCCGTAACCAGAATCAGATCAAGAGCTAGGGCATGAGCGGCAATTAGAAGATCATTGGGGCTGATCGGCGTTCCTGCTTGCGCCAAGTAGTTACGAATTGTCGCATAGTGAAAATCTATAGGCGGCTCTAAGGGCAGAACAGGCAAGATTGCCAAGATGTTTTCTATTTGCTGAGTAAGACGAGAAGAACCGCTCTTGATAGCTCCAAATCGCAGTTCACACGCCACGATCGTAGTTGTACAAATATTACTTTCCCCTACGGTAGAGATATGCTGGGCAACTAAACCTTGAGGATGCCTAATCAAATCTGAAAGAATATTGGTATCAAGAAGGTATTGATAGGTCATTGGACAATACTATAATTTGATCTCATCAAGAGGAAGTAAGCCCTCATCTTCATCTATATCAGGAAAATCATCTGTAATGTCTGACAGTGTAGATAGCAGTGAAAGTAAAGAACCCGAAGGAATGGGTTCAATGATCAAACGCTGTCCTTCTTTTCTTAACAAAACCTCTGTACTTGACAGGGCAAATTCGTGGGGAATAGTTAAAACTTGATCCTGTCCATCTGTTATTAACGAAACACAGTGTGAGTTTTGCATTAAAGTAACCCCTAAATTATATTACCTACAGTTTCGAGCGAATTAAATTAAAAACAGCATTGATACCCTTACCAGTTCTATTACTAAAGAATAATACTGGAATTGTATCTTTAAGCCCTAATTGCATTCTAATATCTCTTTCTACAGCAAATAATTCGTTATTATCTAAACTATCTGAGAACGATCGAGCAACACAAATATATTTTTCTGTTCTAGCCGCTAAGCGAAACATATCTTGATCTGCTGAGTGTAACTTACCGTGGATTACAAAAATAAATGCATCAAACTTCTGAAATGGAAATTTCGACCCAAAAATATTCATAGGATGTAATAAGGTATCGTAACCCGGAACATCAGCAAATACATAGTTTTCATAACGACTCAATAGATTGCAGTTAATATCATCAGCCCAACTAGTAGCATCTGTCTGTGTACCTATGATAGGCAGAGGAACTACTTTATTTTGTGTAATTTTCTTGAGTAAAGATGATTTACCTGCTCCGGGTTGTCCAAGAATTGCTACTTTGTAGCCAGAATTCAAATCTATCTCTCTCCTTAATCGTTCAAGATTCAATTCAAGGGTAGTTTTATTTTTTGAAACAGGCAATTTCTTGATAGGTTTGCTTTTTGAAACAGATGTATCCTCCTCTGTAACCACATCATAAATAACTTTGCCAACAAGACCAATTGCAGGGATTATAAGCCACCACATACTTTAAACCCCAAGATTATTTTTTAGTGCTTCTTGGGCAAGTTCATGGCAATCGTTGAGGTAACTGTTTCCAACATTGGAGGTAATTGCATAACCGAGACCAGCAGAAATAGCTGTACCAACAAAGGGAATGTACTTAGCAAAGCTCTTGACAGCTTGACGACCAGCAAAATTCTTAAGTAGCACTAAAAGCCCTTCTTTTGCAGCGTACTTAACTACATTATTTGCCAGTCGACCAACAACAGGAATTGACGACTGTTTTAGGTTAGCTAGAAAGTCATCACTTAGTCCATAATTATCACGTATCTCTTGAAATAACTTCATAATTATTGAAAAATCTACCGCAACATCAACACCCAGAACAGGGTTAATTGCATTGACTGCCGATGCCACTGTTGCATAAGAAACATATTTTTCGCAAGCTATTCTCTTTTCCTCTAAAAACTCCAAAGAGTATGCTTTAGCACCACGTACCCAACGTTCCTGTTTTGCATCATCAAGATTATTATTTATTTCATAATTTAGCGCATCTAGACCAGTACTATTCCTACAACTGGTAAAAACAACTGTTACTCTCTGTCCTACGTGTTTTTCAATGTCATGTCGTTTTCTTTCCTCTAGGTCTTCAATTGATACATCTTCTTCCCAAAGTTCATCGTGTTTATTTACTACAAAAATGCATACTTTATTGTCTTGTGTGAGAGCTTGAAAAAACTCTGTATCTGCTTGGTGTAGTTTTCCACTTGTTACACACAAGAATAGATCAAACTGCGGAATGTTGAATCTTTGAAAA
>Ga0335395_10000956_pt1 | contig 18361 bp, 14 predicted proteins | sample MAT02_FD_205744 | JGI IMG/M metagenome (GOLD analysis project Ga0335395, IMG submission 205744) | Freshwater microbial communities from Lake Fryxell liftoff mats and glacier meltwater in Antarctica - MAT-02 (spades assembly) (version 2) ...
CTAAAGAGGGGGTAGATATCGGTGATACCAATCCTAAACGTACTGGAGATTTGCTAGTAAATATTCAAGTTGCAGCTACCAAAGCAGGAAAACCTGATATTGCTAATGATGCCGCCCAGCAACTAGAGGATTTGAAAAAAGATGGAAAATTGAACCCAGATAGAGCAACGGGAATGTTGAGAGATTCCCGCAATCTCGGCAGCAAAACCTAATAAGTTGACCTGTATCTAATTTCAACAATCCTGTTTGTTTCTAGCTCAATACGGTTCACTTAAGACAGATCCCCCCTAACCCCCCTTCCCAAGGGGGGGACAAGAAAGCTCTCAAAGTCCCCCTTCTTAAGGGGGATTTAGGGGGATCTCCGGGGCATAAATAGTGTTAAGTGAACCGTATTGGTTTCTAGCTACTCGTTAATCCCCAGAAACCGGGTTTTTACCGAGATTAAAGGCTATTAACGAAGATTTTGGGAAAAAACCCGGTTTCTAGCTCAATACGGTTCACTTAAGATTGTCATTGCGAGGAACGAAGCAATCGCAGTATTTATTTTTTATAATTTTTTACCGCCTGCATCGTCTTAAGTAAACCGTATTGATTTCTAGCTACTCGTTAATCCTCAGAAACCGGGTTTTTACCGAGATTAAAGGCTATTAACGAAGATTTTGGGAAAAAACCCGGTTTCTAGCTCAATACGGTTCACTTAAGATTGTCATTGCGAGGAACGAAGCAATCGCAGTATTTATTTTTTATAATTTTTTACCGCCTGCATCGTCTTAAGTAAACCGTATTGATTTCTAGCTACTCGTTAATCCTCAGAAACCGGGTTTTTACCGAGATTAAAGGCTATTCACCAAGATTTTGGAAAAAACCCGGTTTCTAGCTACTCGTTAATCCCCAGAAACCGGGTTTTTACCGAGATTAAAGGCTATTAACGAAGATTTTGGAAAAAACCCGGTTTCTAGCTACTCGTTAATCCTCAGAAACCGGGTTTTTACCGAGATTAAAGGCTATTCACCAAGATTTTGGGAAAAAACCCGGTTTCTGCTTCCCAGACTATCCTATCAATCAAAAATCAACATGAGTAATGGCTTTGGTCTCGACCCCATCCCTGGTTTATCTCGAATTAGCCCCGATACAGCACAATTGCTAGTGCTCAATGGGCCCGGTGCACAACGTAAATTTCGCCTCAATCAGATGCGAACATTAATTGGTCGCGATGACCCACCGCATATTAAAGTAGATATTGATTTGACTGACTGTGAACTCGGAACTCCACCTGCCATATCCCGCCGTCATGCGGAGATTCAGTGGGTAGAAGGGGAACTGGAAATTGTTGATTTGTGCAGCAGTAATGGCACTTTTGTCGATGGTAAAGAACTTTCTCCCATTGGCCCTAATCAGCCTTCGGTTCCTGTTATACTGAAGATAGGGACTAAGCTTAAACTGGGTAATTTGGAGTTTGAGGTCACTAATCGATAGCCGATTGTTGGTGTTCATCAACTAGGCTTATTCCCAGATTACTTGTGGAAAAATGCCGAGAAATTAGAAATGGTATAACCTATGGATAATCAATTGGACAATGAATTGCCGGTAACACTACTGACTTACGATGCCAAAACCGATATAGGCAAAAAGCGCGAAACCAACGAAGATAATTACTTAATTGAATCCTGGGAAGACAAATCTGCTATACTAGCAGTAGTCGCTGATGGTATGGGAGGTCATCGGGGAGGAGAAGTAGCATCGCAAATTGCTGTTGATACTTTTCGAGAATTGCTCGAAAATCCCCTACCGTCTGAAGCTTCTGAACGATACGAATTATTGCTAAAAGCATTCCATGATGCTGATACTGCAATTCGAGAAAAAGGCAATACAGATTTTGGATTGCTGGGTATGGGGACAACTATTATCGCAGCCATCGTTACTCCTACAGAATTAATTCATCTCTATGCAGGTGACTGTCGTTTATATCACTTTGGTGGTGATGATTTTCCTTACATGACAGCGGATCATTCAGTGGTGCGGGTACTGTTAGATTTAGGGCAAATTACCCCAGAACAAGTTGCGACTCACCCGATGCGTTCTGTTGTTAATTCCTGTTTGGGCGGTAAGGGAAATTATCAGTTTTCTGTTGACCCGAAATGGGATGATTCTCCCTCAGTTATTCGGAAATTGCAAGCTGGTGATTTGTTGCTGTTGTGCAGCGATGGGTTACATGGAGAAATTAGTGATGCAGAATTGCAAGGTTTGGTGGCACAATTTAGAGATGCACCTGAAAAATTGACTGAGGCTTGCGTAACAGCAGCTTTAGAAAGTGGCGGTGCAGATAATATTACTGTAATAGCGATTCGAGTTAATGAGGGAGAGTTAAATAGATGAGTGATTTATTGTGGCGAATGTTGGAAAGTGAAAACATTGAGGCCAAGTATTATTTGCAAAAATTGCTGGGTTCTGGAAACTATGGCGGTGTTTTCTTGGCTGATGAAGTAGTCGGCGATCACTTTATTCGTCAAGTGGCTGTTAAACTGATTACTCCAGATGCAGACCAACAAAACCGCACAAAACAGCTACAGGAATTGATTGCTGCGGTTAATTTAGAACACCCTAATTTAGTGCGTTGCTTGCTTTGTGCCTGGGCAGTGTACAATTAAAGGCTGTGATTTTTTATATCTGGTGATGGAACTAGCGCAGGGGACACTACAGGGACACATAGATAAAACTAAAACTTTGCCGATTGCGGAAGTAGAGGAAATAGTTAAAGCTATAGCTTCTGCTTTAGTTTATCTCCACGGTGAACGAAATCCTAGAGTGCATCGAGATTTGAAACCAGGTAATATTCTGCGAGTTGGTAGTTGCTGGAAATTATCGGATTTTGGTTTATTGAGGTCGATGAATTCTCAAAAATCTGAGCGTACTAATAGCCAAAACGGAACTCACGGATACTCTCCACCAGAATCCTATGAAGGAGTTGTGGCTGTGAGTTGGGATATTTGGTCTTTGGGAGTGATGATAGCAGAAATGCTCACGGGTCAGTTTCCTTTTACTGGGAACACAAATCAGCAGTTGATGGCGCAAGTGATGAAGGAACCGCCATCGATAGATTGGTCGAAAATACCTGAACCTTTGGCAGAAATTGTTAAAGGGTGTTTGATAAAAGATAGAAATAAACGTCCGACGGCGGCTCAGGTGCTGGATGCTGTTACTAAAAAGATTTCAACTCCTAGTAAAGTTGAGCCGGAATTGCCGCCCAGCATATTGAAAGGTAAAACAACGGCAACTGTGTTGTCTGGTTTTGCTAGAAAGGTAACTTCTGATATTGATTTATTACAAAAATTCACCTTTAACGTCCTCACTGGTGATGCTAAAAGGAAAATCCATCACCGGGAAACTAAACAAGCGTCATATTTCACTGAAGATTTGGGGCAAGATATTACTCTAGAAATGGTTTATATCCCCAAAGGCAGCTTCAAAATGGGTGCACCTGCAACTGAAGCAAAAGGTCGTGACAATGAAAGACCTCAACATCAGGTGACAATCAAACCGTTTCTGATGGGGAAATACCAGATTACTCAAGCACAGTGGGCAGCAGTAGCTAATTTGCCTAAAATTCAGTATGACCTTAATCCTGACCCTTCTCGCTTCAAGGGTAAAAACCTGCCTGTAGAAACGGTTTCTTGGAATAATGCTGTTGAATTTTGTGCCAGATTGTCTCGGAAGACGGGTAGAAGCTATCGCCTTCCTAGTGAGGCGGAATGGGAATATGCTTGTCGGGCTGGGACTACCACACCGTTTCACTTTGGGGAAACAATTACGCCAGATTTAGCGAATTATGACGGCGATTATAACTATGCTGCTGGGCCTCAAGGAATTGACCGCAATGAAACAACGCCTGTGGGTAGCTTTGAGGTAGCCAATGCCTTTGGACTCTACGATATGCACGGGAACGTCTGGGAGTGGTGTGCTGACCCTTGGCATGGTAATTATGAGGGTGCGCCTACTGATGGTAGCGTTTGGGATGAGACTTGTAATGATAATCGTTATCACAATATTGATGTATTAGTCAATACGAAAAAAGATAACCGATCCCGGCTGCTGCGCGGTGGTTCGTGGGTCGGCAATCCGCGCGATTGCCGTTCTGCTTATCGCGACAACGATGCGCCGGTCATCGACGACAACAATCTCGGTTTTCGGGTTGTGTGTGTGGCTGCGTGGACTTAATAGCCCTTTACACTTTTCCCCTCTTGCTCTTTACACTTCTTAATTTTTCACTTTTGAGTCGCCTTTGGTGACTCGATTTTTTTTGGGAAAAACGACACATCGAACGGTTCCCCGATTGGGCCGAATTGTGTGGCTGGGTGGGGAGAAACCGGGTTTCTGCGGAGAATGTTGGTTGAGTAGGAGAAATTTAGGGAGAAACCCGGTTTCTGGGATGATGTTGTGTCGGTGGGTGGGGAGAAACCGGGTTTCTGCGGAGAATGTTGGTTGAGTCGTAGGTTGAGTCGTAGGGTGTGTCGTCATCGACAATCCTCAAGAAAGAGCGACAATCTCATAGCGACGCACCTGTTCCATTGTAGGCTGAGGAAATCCAACCCAACATTTTTGTTGTAGCAAGCTTTTTTATAAATGGTATTAGTCAACCGTTTTCGGTGGGAGTGGGGGACAAACTCAACCGGTGCGCGGTGCACACCCTACAAATTCATGACTAATGCTTTTCGCCTAAAATAGCATAAACCACCGTTTCTTCTTTTTTACCCCGCAATTGAATTTCTCCTACTTTTTGGCCTTCGTAGCGATCGCACACATAAGAAAAAGTCCTCCCCGTCACCAACAAATTAAAAGGACTATCAGAAACAATTTCCTTATTCATCGCCTCCAATCTAGCAGCAACGTTGACAGCATCACCGATTACAGAATAATTCAAACGCCGGGAACCGCCGACAGTACCAGCAATTAACTGTCCAGTATGCAAACCAATACCAAACTTAATTAAAGGTTTGCGTTCAATTCTAAGCTGCTGATTAATTTCGTGGAGCTTTTCGTGCATGGCGATACAAGCCGCAACTGCATTCAAAGCATCTTGTTGAATTTCTGCATATTCACTATGGCAAAAAGGCACACCAAAAACTGCCATAATTGCATCACCGATGTATTTATCAACAACGCCACCATGATCCATAATACAGTCGGTCATTGCTTCCAAATAATTGTTTAGCCAATTGAGCAAATCTCGCGCTGGCATTTTTTCGGAAATCGAAGTAAAACTGCGAATATCCATAAACAGCACAGTTGCTGTAAGTTCTTGAGGTTCGAGTTCTCCCTGAGCAAATATTTCAGCTTTGCGTGCCCAAATAAGCTGAGCTGTTTCGGGTGCGACGTGCTGTTCAAATAACCTCATTAATTGCTGTTTTTCGTATTGTTCCCGCAGTTGCAAAGCAGTACCAGATAAAATCAGAGTGCCAATGGGCGCAGCAATGGGAATCCACCAAAAATAGTAGCCAAATAACACAGCAGCAGCCACAACCCAAACTACAGGCAAACCAAGGGCGATCGCAATTCTGTCTTTGACACCTCGCTTGGACAGAATCCAAGAAGTAAGCGGGCCAATCCCCAACAATAACAAAATTTCTAGCAGTATCGGCAGCCTCTTTAGCAACCGTTGATTGAGCAAATTGTCAATCAACGCTGCATATAAATAAACCCCAGCCGTAGTTTTGTTGAGAGGTGTAGATATCTGGTCAAAACCAGTAGCAACTAGGCCGACTAAGACTAATTTATTGGCTAAAGCATTTTCAGGAATTCTACCTTCTACAACATCGACAAAAGCATAGGTGGGTACATTTTCGGTTTTCCCTGGCCAGTTAATCCAGACTTTTTGTTCCTGCATACTTTCTGGCTGCGGCAACAATACAGGGTTTTGTGGGTTAGCAGCATTGTATCTGTGAGTCATTGCTAAACCGAAGTTAGGAATTCCGGCCCGAAAGATTTTTGACTCGCGACTAACGCCGTCGCTGTCAGGTTCGTGGATGATGTGTCCGACACCTGCTGCGGCGGCTTTTAAAGATGCTACTGGTTCTTCTTTGGTGGTTCTAGGGAGTACAACTTTGCCGTTGGCGGCGATCGCACCGGCTAACATTTGATCATTGGGACTCGGATCGAGGAACAGAATATCGAAACCAACTGCTGTAGGGGGAGATTTTTTGAGGGCTGACAGTAACTCGGCGTAGCGATTGCGGGGCCAAGGAAATTTACCGTATTCCTGCAAGCTTTGGGGCTCGATCGCAATTACCGCAATTCTGTCATCCCATCCCGGATTTGGCAACATTCCCGATTCTCGAATTTCAAATAGGGTTTTGTATCCCAAATATTCAAGGGGTTTCCAAATTCCCAAGTGCAGCATCGCTACAGACATGATACCTGCTACGGCGCCTGTCATCCAGGGAGGATTTGTGTATATATATTGCCGGATGCCGATCAGTTGATTTTGTTTGAGATGTTCAATCAATTCTTTGAACTTCATGCAATTAATTTCACGCAATAATTGACCTTCGATTCCGACTCCTAGATAGGTTGTTTAGGGAACTGCGAGAGTGTAATGCCTTTCTGTGACTGACGGGCCTCGGACTACGATGTTGAGACGGCGGCTTGGAGGTAAAATCCCTTGGATTTTGAAGTTTCCCTGTCGATCAATCTTAATTGCTTGGTTGTTGATATAAATTAGGTCGATCGGGTTAATTTGACCTCTGAAGCGATAGATATCGCCACCGATTCTGAACAAACTGCGGACTTTGAGTTCGGGTATGCGAGGGCTCGCTGAGGGCGCCGCGGGCGGGGTTTGAGGGAAAATTACCGTGGTGTTGCCGCGGGTGACAACTACTTCCGAGTCGGTGCGGCCCGATACTTCGACTGTACCTTCAATGGTTTCGACTGAGGTTTTGCCGTCGGGGCCGACGCTAACGCCGAAGGATGTACCCCTGACTCCGGCGACGCCTTCGGGGGTTTCTACTCTGATTGGGGCGGTTCTGGGAGATTTTTTTTGTTGGGCAATTTGACTGGTTTTGCCGAGTCCACGGAAGGTATTGAGGGCGGCAATTTGGTTGGGCGGGATAATTGTTGAGGTTTTGACTGCGGGAGTTGTGGCAGCAGTTTTGCCAACAGACAATCTGACTCGCCCCCTGCTGACAAAAATAGCTGTGTCATTTTCGCCTGCACTGCTTGACAAATCGGATATTTTGACTGCGGTTTTTTCGGATACTTCGACGATGCCGATGTTGTTGTCGATCGCTAAACGGGCTGTGGAATTGGAGCCGGTGATGATTTCGTCTCCGGGGGCGAGTAGCCGATCGCCCACGACGGCTGGTCGCCCTTTAAAGGTGACAGTACCGCTAATTTCTTGAATTTCGAGCGATCGCCCGGTGGCTGTTCCCTGAGCGTTTATCGGCTGGGTTGAGGATAGATTAGCCGCCACTGTTTGCAGATTTTTGGGAGACTTTGAGCCTGTTGGGAGTGCTGGAGGTCGATCGACTGAGATAATTTTAGTAGGGCTTGACTGCTGTTTGGCGGATGGAGAGAGCGGACTGGCGATCGTAGAGCGAAAGGCTGGAAGAGTGGCCAGCACAGCTAAGGACAAGCCCAGGAGTGGAATTTTGATCGATCGCCAGCACGTAAAAATTTTATTCATAATTTCAATTTTGTCATGTTGAAGTCCCTAGACTTCATTTCCTCTATTAGACTCCTTAAATCCGGCAATCGTTCCATTTTTTCTGCCATAAAACAGCAGCAAAAATAAACTTTCTTAGCATGAAAGCTTAGCATTAAATTTTATTTTTATTGTCAGATTTTAGTAAACTGTTACAACATGACACTTTACTAAAATCTGATGTTAAAAACTTTTGGCGTCCCTAATTCAAATTCCTTCCTAGCATGAGTTTTCGCCGATGTAAAGGTTCCAAAGCAAGTATTTATATATAGCAAATATAAAATTAATTACTGCTTGTGAATGCTTTTTGCCTTCTGCCAAAAGGATGACTAATTGGATAGAAATCCTATGGTTGTGGCAATTAATAAAAAGATGCCATTTGCCAAGCGATAAAAAATAACGATCTGAGGGATGTGGCAGGCTCAGGGAGTGGAGCTTGCTCTGTGAAACCCTAGCTCGGCTGGGCGATCGCCAAAAGCGGGCAAACATCGAGCAACTCCGACTAGAATAACGTCTTTTAGGGAAAGTTGGTCAAAATTTTGATGAAAAATCATCGCGGGCGATCGCCCTTACTGGCGTTGCTGTTCGATCGTTCCCGCGAAACTGTAAAATGGACGGTTGGATATAGGTTATATCGAGCAGGAGAACATTTTCAGTGGCAATAGAAATAGGTCAGAGAGTTAAGGTACGTCGTCTCAGAGATCGCATACCAGCAAATATGGTGGGCAAGATCAAGGAGAATCCACTAGGCACTGTTGACAGTTTCAGAATGGTTGACGGCAGTGGAGTAGGCGTGGTGGTCAAGTTTGACATTGGTTTTGCGACTTGGTTCTTTGAAGATGAGCTAGAACCGGTTTAGCAGAGGGAAGAAGGAAGAAGGAAGAAGGAAGAAGGAAGAAGGAAGAAGGAAGAAGGAAGAGGGAAGAGGGAAGAAGGAAGATTTTTCCCCCTCTCCCATTATCGCCGTCTCCGCATCTCCCCCTCTCCCCTTCTCCCTTTCTCCCCCTCTCCCCCTTTCCCACTCCGCCAATCTCGATCGCCGTTGCGCTTAAATGTTAAGTAGTAAGCTTTGGCAATTGAGAAGAGAAAATGGCTTTGATTTTGACATTTTTGGGCAAGGGCGGCACTGGCCGCAGTACGATCGCGATCGCAACAGCTAAAAAATATGCGGCTCAAGGCAAGCGAGTTCTGCTACTCGGCCAAGATCCCGGCCCTGCATTAGGTATTCTGCTAGGAGTTCCCCTGACTCCGAGCCCCCAGGAAATCGCCGCCAACCTCAAAGCAGTTCAGGTGCAAAGCGCGCCACTGCTAGAACGCAGGTGGGACGAAGTTAAAAAACTGGAAGCTCAATATGTCCGCACCCCGTTTTTCAAAGAGATTTACGGTCAAGAATTGGGAGTTTTACCGGGGATGGACAGCGCGCTGGCGTTGAACGAACTTCGGGAATACGACGACAGCAAACAATACGATGTAATTGTCTATGACGGTAGCGGCGGGATGGATACGCTGCGGATGCTGGGAATGCCGGAAATTTTGAGCTGGTATATCCGCCGCTTCCGTCAAGCTTTGGTAGATTCGGATTTGGGTAAAGCTTTGTCGCCTTTTATTCAACCGGTTGTTAGTACGGTGTTGACTGTGGATTTGTCGGGAGATAATGCTTTTCAATCTACTAAGCAAGTCGATAATCTGTTGGATAAGGGTAAGGAAGCACTGGCAGATCCGAACCGTACGGCGGCTTATTTGGTGACGACTGGTGATGCAAGTGCGATCGCCACTGCCCGCTATTTGTGGGGGAGTTCTCAACAAGTTAGTTTGACTGTCGGCGGTGTAATTGTCAATCAAGCACCTATTACAGAAACTATTGCTGCTGATTTCGATCCTTTGACAGCGGTTTCGGTTCCGGCGCACAGTGATAATAATTGGCAGCCGTTAATTGATGCTTTGCCAGATTTTTCTGAAGCGGGAAAAGCTCCTAAACCGATTAACATTAATACTGCACAGCGTTTAGTGAGTTTGTTTTTGCCTGGGTTTGACAAGAAAGAAATCAAATTGATTCAATCCGGGCCAGAAGTGACAATCGAAGCGGGCGATCAGCGGCGCAATATTCTGCTACCTCCGCAGCTAACTGGGAAATCTGTTACTGGTGCTAAGTTCCAAAACGGTTACTTGATTGTTTCTTTTTAACAGTTAAGTTGTTCGGGATTTAGGGTGGGATTTGGGAACGGGCAAGATGCCCGTTCCACATTTTTAGGAAAATATTGAGAGATTTTGGAAAATACGATCGCCCGCAGTTCGTTTATAATAAAATAAAGTCATGAGCAAATTTGGGGAAACAGCAATGGTTACAGAACTGCAATCTCCCGACAAATCAAAAATCATCTACCCTGACGACAACGGCGAACCAATGTCAGACAATACGGAGCAATTTAGATTAATCGTCTGGATTAAGGAAAACTTAGAACTGTTATTCGCTAACGATGCTAATGTTTTCGTGGCCGGAAACTTGCTGTGGTATCCAGTGGAAGGAAATAACAAAATTTCTCAAGCACCGGATGCAATGGTAGTTTTCGGTAGACCAAAAGGTTATCGAGGTTCTTACCAACAGTGGCTTGAAGATAATATTCCGCCGCAAGTGGTGTTTGAAATTTGGTCGCCAGGAAATCGCCTCACTCCGATGATTCAAAAATTCAAAGTTTACGAACGCTACGGTGTGGAAGAATACTATTTGTACGACCCGCAAAATGTAGAGTTGACGGGATGGCGGCGTGTGGATGAACAATTAGAGGCGATCGAACAAATGGACGGTTGGGTAAGTCCCAGACTGGGTGTGCGGTTTGGATTGTCTGAGGAATCAGGATTGGAAATGTTCGGGCCTTCGGGAGAACCGTTTGTGAGTTTTGTGGAACTCGCGCAACTGCGACAACAAGCAGAAACGCGGGCACAGCAAGCAGAAAGTTTGCTGGAACAAGAACGATCGCGATCGCAAGCTTTAGAATTAAGACTGCGAGAAATGGGAATCGACCCAAATCAATTGTAGCAGACCGGGCGAATAGAACACGGCGAATCGAATCGAACACGGCGAATCAAACACGGCGGTTGAACACGGCGAATCGAACACGACGAATCGAACACGGCCAATCGAACACGGCGGTTGAAACCGCGTCTACAAAAACAAAACCCGCCTCCGCGGGTTGAAGAAAAGATGGTTAGAATTATGTTATCTTCTTGAGTCCGCGGAGGCGGACATCGTTTGTGTAGACGCGAATTCTATTCGCCCTCTTATCTTTTATCATTCCCATTCCCATTGCCGCCAGTCGTTAGCAAAACCCGCTTAGCCAAAGGTTCCGGTACTTCTTGTAATCGATCGAACTCCCAATGAAAAAATCCTACACCCATCGTCTGCGATCGCAATTCTACAATTAAATTCTGCATTTCCGCGATCGGCAAATAAACCGAAACAGCATCCCATCCCTTCCAATCTGCTTTACCTTCATAGCCGAGAATTTGGCCGCGATGTCCGCTGATTAATTGCAACACCTTTGATGTACACTCGTTGGGAGCGCAAATTTCCACTTTGGCGATCGGCTCCAGCAAAGTTGATTCGCACTTCTCCATCCCCGACTGCATCGCCAACCGCGCCGCCTGCTTAAAAGCTTGTTCGGAACTGTCAACAGAATGATAGGAACCGTTCGTCAGAGTCACCGATACATCTACCACGGGAAAACCCAACGGGCCGCGATCCAAATACTCGCGCACTCCCACTTCAACGCCGGGAATATACTGTTTTGGAACGACTCCGCCGACGATTTTGTCGGTGAAAGTGAAACCTTCTCCGCGAGGCTGCGGTGCGATGTCGAGATAAACGTCTCCAAACTGTCCATGTCCGCCGCTTTGGTGTTTGTAGCGCCCGTGGATGGATGATGCGGGTTTGCGAATGGTTTCTTTGTACGGTACTTGCGGTAAGTGAGTTACCATCGGCAAATTATACTTGCGGCGCAACCTATCTAATGCTACTTTCAGATGGATTTCACCTTGACCCCAAAGTATAACTTCGTGGGTGTCGTCGTGCTGTTGCCAAACTAAAGATGGATCTTCTTCTAATAGTTTAGCTAAGGCGGAACTCAGCTTAACTTCATCGTTGCGCTTTTCGGGGACGATCGCCAGTGCGTACACAGGGGAGACGATTTCGGCTTTTGGTAATAATTCGTCAGAGCCCAGCACATCGCCTGTTCTCAAGCCTTCCAGCCTGCCCACAGCGACGATTTCCCCGGCACTGACGGACTGCAAACTTTGCGTTTGTTGCCCGGTCAAGCGGTACAAACCGTTAACTCGAACCCCGTTCAAAAGTGCTCCGTCTGCGAGGGTTCCCCGCCACACTCTCACTAACGATAGTTTGCCTCCCTGCGGCGTGTAATAGGTTTTGAGGATTTGAGCCAGAACTTTGTTCTCGCTTTGTATAATGACGCGACGCTCTGCTGTAGTTTCCGGTGTCGGCGCTTCTCTGAGTAAAGCTTCTAGCAGAGGCCGCACGCCGAAATCTTGTTCGGCGATACCGATGAATACTGGCACTATTAAATCAGCGCCTAATTCCATCTTGAAATCGCGGGTAATTTCTTCAGTATCGGGATTGATTTCTTCCAGCAATTCTTCGAGTAAATGGTCGTCAAAATTGGCTAATTCTTCGAGCATTTCCTGTCGCGCGGCGCTTTCTTGTGCTTTGAGGTGTTCGGGAAGCGGGACGGGATCTGCGGGTGCGCCGGGATGATAGTGGTAAGCTTGTTCGGTTACTAAGTCGATAAAACCGATGATTTGTTCGTTTTTGCCGATCGGGTATTGGTGAGGTACAATTGGTCTGCTGGAAACGGATTTGAGCGCGTTGATTACTTCGGTGAAGTTACTGCCGCAAGTAATTTCGTCTGTGCACGCGCGATCGATCTTATTGATGAAAACTAGGTGCGGAATTTCCCAATCGTCGAGGAATTTGAACAGCGGTGCGAGGGTTAAAGTGCGATCGGCAACGGGTTCGCAAACAATCACGGCTGCATCGACACCGATAAGTGCATTGTAAGTTTCTTGGGCAAATTCGATCGAGCCGGGACAGTCAAGAAATGTGAAGCGGACGTTTTCGTATTCGGCGGTGGCGCTGTTGACTTCGACGCTCATTTTGCGATCGCGCGCTTCCGGCGAACTATCACCTACCGTGTTACCATCTTTGACATTTCCCTTGCGAGTAATCGTCCCTGTCACCGACAGCAAACTTTCCAGCAGTGCGGTTTTACCGCTTAAATAAGGGCCAACAATTGCCACGTTTCGCGTAGCCCTAATGACATTTTCGTTCATAATTGCCTCCTACACAAAGTGAAGGGGAAGGGGAAGGAGAAGATGATAATTCAGGAAAAAAACTTGTGTTTGCCGGTTTCTCCGATCTCTTCCCTTGTGAACAGCAAAACTTTTATTTGCTGTTTTTCTTAGTTTAAACTTAAGTGGAGACAAGAAATCATTAATTACTATGAAGTATTAAGTAGTTTTGTAAATTAGTTTGAGTCGTGAAAATGCTAATCCCAGAAACCGGGTTTCTTCCTAGATTTCTCGTACTCAACCGAAAATATTCATAGAAACCCGGTTTCTTCGCCACGCAGCGAGAGAAATTAGTTGTAGGGTGTGTCGCCATCGATCATCCCTAAATGTGACAGACAATCTCATAGCGACGCACCTTTCTTTATTCACCATCCCCGTGCCAACAAAACCAATAATTTTTCAATTTGTTTGTTTAGCCTCATGTCTAAGGTGCGTCGCCCTCAGATTGTCGCTATGAGTTGAGGGATTGTCGATGGCGACACACCCTACAACTGCCCGAAAGTCCGCCAGGGAATTAATTCCCTGGCTCATAGCGAAAGTCCTCTGAAGAGGACTGAATAATTATGATTATTCCCAAAATAATCAAAACCATTTTTTTTCATCCATAACGGGCGCGATGCGCTCAAGAAACGCTCATTCATCAAACCAAAAAATCAAGAATCTATCAGTCCTCTTCAGAGGACTTTCGCTTTGAGGCAGGGGTTTAAACCCCTGCCGGATCTGCGGAATAACCAACTATTCGACTGCTGGACACCTAATTTCTGGACTCACGAGTAGCCAGAAACCGGGTTTTTCACCACAATACCTCGATCGCACCAACAGACTCACTAAAAAACCCGGTTTCTCCAAGTCTTAACCTCCACCCAACCCAAAAATCTGCTACAATCACCAACAACACATCACCCACCCAGCCAATGATCCGAAAAATCTGGCAAACAATCCTCAAGCTGTGGCGGAAAATTTTCCCGCAACCCAAACCACCAATACCGCCACCGCCAACTCCGATTCGCTCTTTTGGGGAATACGAACAGAAATTCATGGAGTTGTTAGAGGGTGTTGAAGAAGGCTGGAGTCGCGGCACAATTCAAGGCTTTTTAATCGCCAGCAATATCAAAGATGCTGAGTTGGCAAATTGGCTGCAAGAATTTGGAGAAAGGTTGCTGGTATCCCCGGAAACTAATTTAGAATTGGGTAGGCGCATGGTGCGGCTGGGTGCGGCAAATTGCGGGATAATCGGTGAGGTTGCTGGCAATATCGGCTGGCAATTGTTGGCTGGGGAGAGTTTGAATCGGACTCCTGCGGATGGTTCATCTATAAGTGATAATGTTCCTGAATTGTTGGGAAGGGAGAGTTTGAGTGTTTTTACAGATAATTTATCTGCGGCTAAGCAAGGTGACTCAACCTCGCAGTCAGAATCCATAGGAACAGAAATAAGTCAAGAAGCAGAAGAATTATTAGAGCGAGGACGAGAATGTTATTATGCAGGAGATTTAGAAGGGGCGATCGCAGCCTTCGAGACAGCCTTAGAAATTGACCCCAAATTCCACTTGGCTTGGTACAATCTGGGGGTTACCCTAAAAGATTTGGGCCGCAACAGTGAGGCGATCGCAGCCTACGAGAAAGCCTTAGAAATTGACCCTAAAGACCACTATTCCTGGAACGGGCTGGGCAGTACCCTAGGAGATTTGGGCCGCTACAGTGAGGCGATCGCAGCCTTCAATCAAGCCTTAGAAATTGACCCCAAATTCCACGATGCTTGGAACAATCTGGGCGCTGCCCTAATAGATTTGGGCAGCTACAATGAGGCGATCGCAGCCTACGAGACAGCCTTAGAAATTAACCCCAAATACCACTTGGCCTGGAATGGGCTGGGCAATGCGCTAGCTAATTTGGGCCGCAACAGAGAGGCGATCGCAGCCTACGAGAAAGCCTTAGAAATTGACCCCGAATTCCACCATGCCTGGAACGGGCTGGGCAATGCCCTAAAAGATTTGGGCCGCTACAGTGAGGCGATCGCAGCCTGCGACAAAGCCTTAGAAATTAAAGGCGATCAATACTCGCCAGCTTGGGAAAATCGAGGTTTGGCATTTTTCTACTCCGGGCGCTACACTGAAGCCATTCAAAACTGGGATGAAGGCTTACAGAAATATCAGCCCAGCAACCGCGACTATCGCGAAGCTTGCGGCAGATTGCACAAGCAAAAAGGCGATGCACACTACAAACACGGCAAACAAACAGCCACATATTTTGAATCTTTCCACAAAGCCAAAGCCAGCTACGAACAAGCCCGCGAATTCTTGAAATCGCCCCTGATTCCAGAAACTTATTTAGAAGTAATGCAAGGCTTAATTACCGTCTGCCGCAGCTTGGGAGATCCCAAAACCAGCGAGTACCTTACCGAAGCTACTACCGTCTTAGAAAACTTACTTTTAGACAATCAAACTCACCCCGAAATCAAACAGCGACTCCAGCGCAAATTTGCCGGACTTTACCAGTTAGAAGTCGATACCCTCGTCCAGTTTGGCAAAAAGATAAATGCACTAGAAAAAGCCGAAGCCAGGAAAAACTTTAGCCTGCAATGGATGCGCGCAGCTTCGCCAAACCGCACCGACAGCCCGACTTATCCCCAAATCCGAGACTTGCTGGCAAACAACACCGCCACAGCGATAATTTACTGGCATCTCAGCCCAGTTTCCCTGACAGCTTTTATCATTACCCCAGACAACTTTCAAACAATCTCCACACCAGTCACCGATTTATTCCCAAATTCCAAAAATCCGAGTTTAGAAAAATGGCTAAAAGACTGGAAAACCAACTATAAAAATTACAGCAAACTTAGCAAAGAAGAAAGCAAAGAATCCCATCCCTGGCGGCAATCAATGACAGCGCAATTGCAAAAACTCGCTGACATCCTCAAAATCCCCGAAATTTGCACCCACCTCACCAATATCCAACACTTAATCTTAATTCCCCACCGCGACTTGCACCTCCTCCCCCTAGATGCCCTGTTTCAGCCTCCCTTAAGAGCGCCGCAACAGCCTACTGAACAGCAGCCAATCCGCACAATTAGCCGCCTCCCCAGCGCTCAAATTGCCATCCTTCAGCAACAGCAACACCCCACGGAAACAGTGCCAAATTCACTGCTGATGGTAGAGCATTCCCAAGGCAAAAGTGCATTAAAATACACAGAAATCGAAGCAGCCGCCATCAGTCAATTTTACGCGACTCAGCGCCCCGCCAATGCGGCCACAAAAACCGCAATTATTCAAGCACTCAAAGCCAATCAAGGCATCTTCCATTATACAGGTCACGCCTACCACAACACCGAAAAATCCGAAGCTTCTGCGTTAATCCTAACCGGCGGCGAAGAATTGACATTGACCGACATATTGCAGTTAAATTTTGTCAACTATTACCTAATCTGCCTCAGCGCTTGCGAAACCGGCTTCACCAAAACAGGCGAGTTAATCGATGAATTCGTGGGGATAGCGAGCGGCTTTTTGCCAGAAACCAATTATATTATCAGCACGCTGTGGCGAGTGGACGAACGTTCGAGCGCTTTGTTAATGATCTATTTCTACCAGTTGTTGCAGCAGGGAATCCAGCCGCCCGCAGCCCTGCAACAAGCCAAAGATTGGCTGAGACAACTCACGAATGCTAAGCTAGGCGAGTGGTACGCGACAGAGTTGTTGCCGCTGCTGGAAAAAGCTAATTTTAAGCATAAATACCACTTTGAAAGGGAAGCTTCGCGACTGCAAAAAAAATTAGCTACAATAGATGAGAAACCCTACGAGCATCCTTATCACTGGGCTGCTTTCACCATCACCGGCAACGGCTAAATTAATATGACTTCTGAACAAGTTACTTTATCAGGATTTGACGAATTCGCGCCCAAAGCTTTGTTAATCGCCCTCGCGAAATTTGAAGGAACTCTTGCGCCGGAGTTGATAGCAGAAGTGACTGAAGTAGGCGCGGCTGTGGTTGGCGGCGACTTGGAAAAAGCGTCTCAATTCATTGATATAGCTAAGAAAGATGCTGCTTTTAATGAAATTTTTGAGCAGGCTTACGAGGATTTGCTGGAACTTGACCAGACGAATGAAAAGAATAAGTATCTTGCAGAATTAGATGAAAATACTCCTTCGCGTCAGACTACTGATGATTTTAACAATTTTTTGGCTCCTCCGCTGACTGATGCCAATCCTCAGAATGCGGCGAAAAGGCTTTTTTCTGGTGTTCGTGATTTGGTTGAACGGGTTTATGGATTGAGGTTTTAGATAAAACGGCGGTTGAAACCGCGTCTACACAAACGATGTCCGCCTCCGCGGACTGAAGAAAATAAAGAAATGTTAACCGCACATTCTTCAACCCGCGGAGGCGGGTTTTGTCTGTGTAGACGCGAATTCGATTCGCCCGGTATTTCGCCCGGTATTTCGCCCGGTCTTGTGAACCGTATTGTTGTATAGTCGTTTTTACCGAAGATAGGACGTACGGTTGAAACCGCGTCTACACAAACGATGTCCGCCTCCGCGGACGGAAGAAAATCAAGATAAGACGGCGGTTGAAACCGCGTCTACACAAACGATGTCCGCCTCCGCGGACGGAAGAAAACAAAGATAAGACGGCGGTTGAAACCGCGTCTACACAAACGATGTCCGCCTCCGCGGACGGAAGAAAATAAAGAAATGTTAACCGCGCATTCTTCAACCCGCGGAGGCGGGTTTTGTCTGTGTAGACGCGGTTTCAACCGCCGGGTATTTCGCCGGGTATTCCGCCGGGTATTTCGCCCGGTCTTCTGAACCGTATTGTTGTATAGTCGTTTTTACCGAAGATAGGACGGCGGTTGAAACCGCGTCTTGTCAAACGATGTCCGCCTCCGCGGACGGAAGAAAATCAAGATAAGACGGCGGTTGAAACCGCGTCTTGTCAAACGATGTCCGCCTCCGCGGACGGAAGAAAACAAAGAAATGTTAACCGCGCATTCTTCAACCCGCGGAGGCGGGTTTTGTCTGTGTAGACGCGGTTTCAACCGCCGGGTATTTCGCCGGGTATTCCGCCGGGTATTTCGCCCGGTCTTCTGAACCATCAGGAAAAGATTTTATGAAATTAGTTGACCCTACCCTAAATTTATTTACCTACACTCTCAAACAAGGGTTGGGTGTCGAAGAATCGGAAACTCGCAAAATTTATCGCAGATTTTTAGCTGGTTTACCTAAACAACTCCACAAAAAGCTAGGGGTTTCCTTTATTCCTGAAAAGAAACAAAAATTTCTGGCTGTAGATAAGGTAAAAGAAGCAGATTTAACATTTACA
>Ga0335395_10000957_pt1 | contig 18339 bp, 16 predicted proteins | sample MAT02_FD_205744 | JGI IMG/M metagenome (GOLD analysis project Ga0335395, IMG submission 205744) | Freshwater microbial communities from Lake Fryxell liftoff mats and glacier meltwater in Antarctica - MAT-02 (spades assembly) (version 2) ...
GCGACCCTGCTTGAGCAGGGAATGCTGGCGGTTGAGCTTCATGACCTTGCGTAGATCGGTCGACAGCTGCCGGCTCCAGCGATTGCGGGCAATGTCCAGCAGGCGCATGTGGAACTGCTCGTTGATGGTGAAAAATGCGCTGCGACCGCTGGCACCCTGGTGCGCTGCCTGCACCAGTGCGCCATGCAACGCCTGCAGTTCAGCCAGTTCCTCCCCACTCGCGTGGACGGCAACCAGACCGGCTGCATCGGACTCCAGCAAGGCGAGCACATGGTAGACCTCGGCCAGATCCTGTTCGGAGACTTCCGTCACATAGGCACCGCGCCGGACCTTCATCGTCACCAGACCTTCGCTCGCCAGCACCTTGAGCGCCTCGCGCAGTGGGGTGCGGCTGATGCCATAGTCCTTGGCGAGCTTGAGTTCGTCGATCCAGCTGCCCGGCGGCAGTTCCCGGTTGAAAATACGCTCACGCAACTGCTCCGCTACCTCCTGGTACAACGCACGGGGTGCGAGAGATTGGTCAGCCGTCATGGTCTGGTCCCGGGGGATGGTTGCACGTTTGATGAAGAATTTGTGAATTTATAATTATAAATAACGACACCCATCTGAAACCATTTGCGCCAACCGGTCCATGACCGCGACAGGCGCAATGCAAAAGTCCAAAGGCCTGCCATGCGCAAAAGTACGACACCCGAGACCGCACCGGCAAGCGCCACAGACAACGACAACGCGGCCCTGGCGCAATGGCAGGCCGCTGCCCGCAGATCCGCCCCTGGGGGTGACCTCAACGCACTGAACTGGCGCACGCCCGACGGCATCACGGTCAAGCCGCTGTACACCGCCGACGACCTTCAAGGTCTGGCCCATACCAACACGCTGCCGGGTTTTGCGCCGTATCTGCGTGGCCCCCAGGCCACCATGTATGCGGTGCGGCCCTGGACGATCCGTCAATACGCCGGCTTTTCGACCGCCGAGGAATCGAACGCTTTCTACCGCAAGGCCCTGGCGGCGGGCGGGCAGGGCGTTTCGGTCGCCTTCGACCTGGCGACCCACCGCGGCTACGACTCCGACCATCCGCGTGTCACCGGTGACGTTGGCAAGGCCGGCGTGGCGATCGACAGTGTGGAAGACATGAAGATTTTGTTTGATCAGATCGATCTGGCCAAGGTCAGCGTGTCCATGACGATGAACGGCGCGGTGCTGCCCGTGCTCGCCGGTTACGTGGTAGCGGCGGAAGAGCAGGGCGTACAGCAGGCGCAGCTCAGCGGGACGATCCAGAACGACATCCTCAAGGAGTTCATGGTTCGCAATACGTATATCTACCCACCTGCCCCGTCGATGCGCATCATCGGCGACATCCTGGAGTACACGGCCAGCCACATGCCGCGGTTCAACTCGATCAGCATTTCGGGCTACCACATGCAGGAAGCCGGTGCCAACCAGGCGCTGGAGCTGGCGTTCACGTTGGCCGACGGCCAGGAATACGTGAAGACCGCCATCGGCAAGGGTATGGACGTGGACGAGTTCGCACCGCGGCTGAGTTTTTTCTGGGCCATCGGCATGAACTTCTATCTGGAAGTGGCCAAGATGCGCGCCGCCAGGCTGCTCTGGTGCCGCATCATGCAGGGTTTCGATGCGAAAAATCCCAAAAGCCTGATGTTGCGCACCCATTGCCAGACCTCGGGCTGGTCGCTGACCGAGCAGGACCCGTACAACAACATCGTGCGCACGACGATCGAGGCGATGGCTGCGGTTTTCGGTGGTACCCAGAGCCTGCATACCAATAGCTTTGACGAGGCCATCGCGCTGCCAACCGACTTCTCCAGCCGCATCGCGCGCAACACCCAGCTCATCATCCAGGAAGAAACCCATATCCCGAACGTGATCGATCCCTGGGCCGGCAGCTACATGATGGAAAAGCTGACCCAGGACATGGCCGACGCCGCCTGGAAAATCATCGAGGAAGTGCAGGCTATGGGCGGCATGGTCAAGGCGGTAGACAGCGGCTGGGCCAAGCTCAAGATTGAAGCGGCGGCGGCCGAGAAGCAGGCACGTATCGACTCAGGGCAGGATGTCATCGTCGGCGTCAACAAGTACCGGCTCAAGACCCACGATGCGATCGAAGCACGCGATATCGACAACGTCGCGGTGCGCGAGGGCCAGATTCGCCGCCTGCAGCAGGTCCGCGATGCGCGCGACGCCAAGGCGGTGGACGCCGCGCTGGCGGCTTTGAGCCAGGCGGCGCAGGAGAACACCGGCAACCTGCTCGACCTGTCGATCCAGGCTGTGCGGGTACGCGCTACCGTCGGCGAAGTCAGCGATGCGCTGGAGAAGGCATTCGGCCGCCACCGCGCCGACACGCACAAGGTCAGCGGCGTCTATGCCGCCTCCTACGACAATGCTGCCAACCCGGGAGCCGTGATGCAGCAGTGGGAGACGATCAAACAGGACATCGTGCAATTCGCCGAGCAGCAGGGCCGACGGCCAAGGGTCATGATCGCCAAGCTCGGCCAGGACGGCCATGACCGCGGTGCCAAGGTTGTCGCCACCGCCTTCGCCGACCTTGGTTACGACGTCGACATCGGCCCGCTGTTCCAGACTCCCGAGGAATGTGCGCGCCAGGCAATCGAAAACGACGTGCATGCGGTCGGCGTGTCGACGCTCGCGGCCGGCCACAAGACGCTGGTGCCGGCCATCATTGCCGAACTGCGCAGGCAGGGTGCCGATGACATCGTCGTGTTTGTCGGAGGCGTCGTGCCGCGGCAGGACTACGACTTCCTGTACCAGGCCGGCGTCAAGGGCATCTATGGCCCGGGCACGCCGATTCCGGATTCGGCTGCGGACGTGCTCAAGCAGATCCGTGCGGCACTGGCGTCCTGAGACTGCGGTCCGGCCAGCACTTGTCATGGCATCGACATTCGTCGCGCACGCCGCACAGGCGCACGCAATGGCTTCCCTGGACGAACTGACAAGCCGAGTGGCCGGCGCATCGGGCATGGCCCAGCGCCGCGCCATCGCCAAATCCATCACGTTGCTGGAGTCGACACGCATCTCCGACCGCGAACGCGCCGACGCCTTGCTGGCCAGGTTGCTGCCCCACAGTGGACGCGCATTCCGGATCGGCCTGAGCGGCACACCCGGGGTTGGGAAATCGACGCTGATCGAATCGCTGGGACTGCATCTGATCGATCAGGGGCTGACGGTGGCGGTACTGACGATCGATCCATCGTCCACCGTCTCCGGTGGCTCCATTTTGGGCGACAAGACGCGGATGGAGCGACTCTCGGTACACGACAAGGCCTTCATCCGGCCCAGCCCGTCGAGCGGCAATCTCGGGGGTGTGGCCGAGAAGACCCGTGAGGCGATGCTGGTGCTGGAAGCTGCTGGCTACGAGGTCGTGATCGTCGAGACGGTCGGGGTCGGCCAAAGCGAGATCGCGGTGGCCGGCATGACCGACCTGTTCGTGCTGATGCAATTGCCCAACGCGGGTGACGAGTTGCAGGCGATCAAGAAGGGTGTGATGGAACTGGCGGACCTGGTGTTGATCAACAAGGCCGATACCGATCCCGACGCAGCGACCCGCGCGTGTGCGCAGATCACATCGTCGCTGCGCTTGCTGGGACAACACGGCAATCCGCTTAGAGGGCAGCACGATCCGCAGGCGTGGCACCCACGGGTGATGCAGCTGAGCGCCCTGTCGGGCGTGGGCGTGGCTGGCCTATGGGAGGCCGCGATGGAATTTCGCGAGCGGCGCACGCGCAGCGGCACCTGGGACTCGCGCCGGCGTGAACAGTCTTTGTCCTGGATGTGGGAACGTATCGAGGCTGGATTGCGCCAGCTGTTTCGCAACGACGAGGCGGTGCGCGCGCGGCTGCCAGGTTTGTCGCATGACGTTGCGCAGGGCCGGGTTGTCGCGTCCAGCGCGGCGCGCGAATTGTTGTCCTTGTTTCGACCGGCGCAGCAGCCATCTTCCGGATCGGGAGAAGCGGCGTGATCTCGTTGACCTCCATCGCCCGCATCGAAGCGTCCACCATCTGGCGCACACGGCGGGTCGAAGTGTTCGACCTGCCCGAAGGCAAGGTGCTGGTCAAGGGCCAACGGCCCTTGCGCGGCCCCTGGGCCCACCGCGCGCTCAATCTGTTCGCGCGCTGGGCGGGTGTACCTTATTTGAAAGCAGTTCCGGTGCATGGCGGCGCGCGCTCCCAGGCGATCGAAGTTCAGCGCTTGCAGGCGCTGCGCGCGGTGGGGCTGGCGGTGCCCCAGGTGCATCATGTCGCGCCGGACTATTTCGCCATGTCCTACCTCGGCTCCAATGACCTGGCCCGCGCCTTGCGCGAACAAGGCGACCAGGCCTACGGCCTGTGGCTGGCCGCGATGGAGCACCTGCTGGCGGTGCATGCACGCGGTCAATACCTGAGCCAGTGTTTTGCGCGCAACATCATTGTCTCCAGCCGTTTCGAAGGCCTGATCGATTTCGAAGACGATCCGCTCGAAGTGATGACGCTGGAGCAGGCCCAGGCACGCGACTGGTTGATCTTTCTGCAATCGACATTGTGGAACCTCGCACTGGAGCCCGACCGCCTTGACGCCGCTTTGCGATCGTTACTCGAACGCGAGCGGGAGTCCGTGCGCGCGGTGCTGCGCCATGCGGCCCGACGCCTGGCCTGGCTGCGCCATCTGCCGACCAACCGAAACATCTGGGGCAAGGACTTTGTCAGCCTGCAAGCCGTGGCGGCAGCGCTGGTCCGGCACCATCGGCACACCAACGAATCACTCTCACCGGAGAACAACGATGCATGAAATACTGGAACAACTTGAAGCCAAGCGCGAGCAGGCCCGCAAGGGTGGAGGCGACAAGCGCATTGAAGCGCAACATGCCAAAGGCAAACTGACTGCGCGTGAGCGACTGGAGCTGCTGCTGGACGAGGGCACGTTCGAGGAATGGGACATGTTCGTCGAGCACCGCTGCGTCGACTTCGGCATGCAGGACCAGAAAATTCCCGGCGACGGCGTCGTGACCGGTTACGGCATGATCAACGGGCGCCTGGTGTTCGTGTTCAGCCAGGATTTCACGGTGTTCGGCGGTGCCTTGTCGGAAGCGCATGCGGAGAAGATCTGCAAGGTGATGGACCAGGCGATGAAGGTCGGCGCGCCGGTGATCGGTCTGAACGATTCAGGCGGCGCCAGGATTCAGGAGGGTGTGGCCTCGCTGGGCGGTTATGCCGACGTGTTCCAACGCAATGTGATGGCAAGCGGCGTGGTGCCGCAAATCAGCATGATCATGGGGCCGTGCGCCGGCGGCGCAGTGTATTCACCGGCAATGACCGACTTCATCTTCATGGTCAAGGACAGCTCCTATATGTTCGTGACGGGACCCGAGGTGGTCAAGACAGTGACGCATGAGGAAGTCACGGCCGAGGAACTCGGTGGTGCCATCACCCACACCACCCGCAGCGGCGTGGCCGACCTGGCGTTCGAGAACGATGTGCAGGCGCTGTTGATGCTGCGCCGCCTCTACAACTACCTGCCGTTGAACAACCGCGAGAAGGCACCGGTACGCGACAGTGGCGATCCGACCGACCGGTTGGACCTCTCGCTAAACACACTGATTCCGGATAACCCGAACAAGCCCTACGACATGAAGGAGTTGATTGTCAAGTCGGTCGACGACGGTGATTTTTTCGAGTTACAACCCGATTACGCGCGCAACATCCTGATCGGCTTCGCCCGCATGGGTGGCCAGACGGTCGGCATCGTGGCCAACCAGCCGCTGGTGCTGGCCGGTTGCCTGGACATCAAGTCGTCGATCAAGGCGGCACGTTTCGTGCGCTTTTGCGACGCCTTCAACATACCGGTGGTGACCTTCGTCGATGTGCCAGGATTCATGCCCGGCACCAGCCAGGAATACGGCGGCATCATCCGCCATGGTGCCAAGTTGCTGTATGCCTACGCCGAATGCACCGTGCCCAAGATCACCGTCATCACGCGCAAGGCCTATGGTGGCGCTTATGACGTGATGAGTTCCAAGCACCTGCGCGGCGATGTCAATTTCGCCTGGCCCCACGCTGAAATCGCGGTCATGGGTGCCAAGGGTGCCGTGGAGATCATCTTCCGACAGGACAAGGGCGATGCCGGCAAGCTGGCGGCCAAGGAAGCGGAGTACAAGGCGCGCTTTGCCAATCCCTTCGTGGCCGGCGCGCGCGGCTTCATCGACGACGTGATCATGCCGCATGAGACCCGCAAGCGCATCTGCCGCAGCCTGGTGATGCTGCGGGACAAGAAAATCGAGAACCCGTGGCGCAAGCACGGCAATATTCCATTGTGAGGAAGCAAGCATGTTTGACAAGATATTGATCGCCAATCGTGGGGAGATCGCGTGCAGGGTGATCAAGACCGCGCGCAAGATGGGCATCAAGACGGTGGCCGTCTACTCCGATGCCGATCGCGAAGCCCGCCATGTGGCGCTGGCCGACGAGGCGGTACACATCGGCCCCGCACCCAGCCGCGAAAGCTATTTGCAGATGGATCGCATCATTGCCGCCTGCAAGCAGACCGGGGCGCAGGCGGTGCACCCGGGTTACGGCTTCTTGAGCGAAAACGCGGAGTTCTCCAAGCGGGTGGAAGAGGAAGGCATCGTCTTCATCGGCCCCAAACATTTTTCGATTGCCGCCATGGGCGACAAGATCGAGTCAAAACGACTGGCGGGCAAGGCGGGCGTGAACTGCATTCCGGGTGTCAACGATGCGATTGACGACGCCGACAAAGCCGTGGAGATCGCGCGTTCGATTGGCTACCCGGTGATGATCAAGGCCAGCGCCGGTGGTGGTGGCAAGGGTCTGCGCGTAGCGAATGACGACAAGGAAGCGTTCGAGGGCTTCACCAGCTGCCGCAACGAAGCGCGCAACAGTTTCGGCGATGACCGGGTCTTCATCGAAAAGTTCGTCGAAGAGCCGCGGCATATTGAAATTCAGCTGATCGGTGACGCCCACGGCAATGTGATCTACCTCAACGAGCGCGAATGCTCGATACAGCGCCGTCACCAGAAGGTGATCGAGGAGGCACCCAGCCCCTTCATCAGCGATGCCACCCGCAAGGCCATGGGGGAACAGGCGGTGGCGCTGGCCAAGGCGGTGAAATACCAAAGCGCTGGTACGGTCGAGTTCGTCGTCGGCAAGGATCAGCGCTTTTATTTCCTGGAAATGAATACCCGGCTACAGGTCGAGCACCCGGTTACCGAATGCATCACCGGGCTCGATCTGGTGGAACTGATGATCCGGGTCGCGGCTGGCGAAAAGCTGCCACTGACGCAGGCGGATGTGAAGCGCGATGGCTGGGCGATCGAATGCCGGATCAACGCCGAGGACCCGTTTCGCAACTTCCTGCCCAGCACCGGGCGTCTGGTGCGGTTTGCGCCGCCGCCCGAGACCATGTTCGCAGCCGACACCCGCCATTGGCAGGGGGTGAGGGTAGACACCGGCGTGCAGGAGGGTGGCGAGATCCCGATGTACTACGACTCGATGATCGCCAAGCTGATCGTGCATGGCAAGGATCGCGGCGAGGCGATTGCCAAGATGCGCGCCGCGCTCGATGGTTTCGTCATCCGCGGCATCAGCAGCAACATTCCGTTTCAGGCAGCACTGCTGGCGCATCCGGATTTCGTGGCCGGCAACTTCAATACCGGTTTCATTGCCGCCCACTATGCCGATGGCTTTCGGGCTGAAGATGTTCCCCATGCCGACCCGGATTTTTTGGTGGCGCTGGCAGCATTCGTACGGCGCAAGTCGCGGGAACGTGCCACAGCGCTGTCCGGCCAGCTGCCGGGTTACGGTGTCAAGGTCGGCCATGACTACACGGTGATCACGCTGGGCACCACCGGCCAGCACCGCCATACCCAGGTGCATGTGGACGAGGTCATCGGCCAGACTGGATCGGCGGTGATCCTGCTCGGCGGCAAGCGCTATGCCTTTACCAGTCACTCGCGGCTCAATGACATCTGCGTCAGCGGCAGCTGCAATGATCAGCCGTTCACGGCGCAGATCGAACGTGGGACGCCACGCAATCCGCTGGCACTGGTGGTTCAGCAAGGCGGCACCCGGATCGAGGCGATGGTGGTCTCGCCCCGCATGGCCGAGCTGTACCAACTGATGCCGTACAAACCGCCGCCGGACATGAGCAGATATGTGCTCTCGCCGATGCCCGGACTCTTGGTCGATGTCGCAGTGCAGGTGGGCCAGAAGGTGCAGGCCGGTGAACGGGTGGCGGTGATCGAAGCCATGAAGATGGAGAACGTGTTGTTCGCCAGCGCCGATGGCGTGGTGGGCAAAGTCCTGGCAGCCAAGGGTGACAACCTGACGGTCGATCAACCGATCGTCGAGTTCGGCTGATGCTGGAACCATCAAAGCCACCTCTGGAGAAGTTCTTGCAGCGTCCCTTCAAAGTGCTCGGAATCCAGCAGATCGCCATCGGTGGCCCGGACAAGGCGCGGCTGCGCCGCTTATGGGTCGACATGCTGGGGCTGGAGGTCACCGGTCACTTCGTCAGTGAACGTGAGAACGTCGACGAGGACATCTGCGCCATCGGCACTGGCGTGACGAAGGTGGAGGTCGACCTGATGCAGCCCATCGACCCGGACAAAAAACCGGCGGTGCATGCCACGCCATTGAACCATGTGGGGTTGTGGATCGATGATCTGCCCGCGGCGGTGCAATGGCTCAGCGCCCATGGCGTGCGCTTCGCGCCAGGAGGCATTCGACCAGGCGCGGCCGGCTTCGATATTTGTTTCCTGCATCCCAAGGCCAACGACGAATTCCCGGTGTCTGGTGAAGGGGTATTGGTCGAGTTGGTGCAGGCACCGCCGGCCGTCGTGGCTGCCTTTGCGGCTTTCGCGCAACAGGCATCACCAGCGTTGACATGACTGCGACGCGATGAACCAGCGCCGGGGACACCAAGTGCCAGCGACTGCCAGTCAGTTGCCGCCACGCAGTGCACGCGCCCTGGCCTGAACCTGGGCAATGAGTTCGCGTTTGCGCTCTGCGCCTGTTATGTCAGTACCGATGGAGCTGGTTGGCACCTGAACAGCAGCACGGCCGGTGCCATCGTTGTTCTTGTCATGCGCCTGGGGCGTGTCAGATGCTGCCTGCGCCACGCGGCGCAGCTGCGATTGTTCATAGCGTTGGCGCGCCTGCGTGGCCAGTGCCTCAGACCATGCATCCCATCCGGTGGCGTCGCCCGTCACGTTGTCCAACACGATGCAGTCCACCGGACATACCGGAATGCACAGTTCACAACCGGTGCAGTAGGCTTCGATCACGGTGTGCATGCGCTTGTTGCTGCCGACAATCGCGTCGGTTGGGCAAGCGTTGATGCACAAGGTGCAGCCAATGCACCAGTCCTCGTCAATGAATGCCACCTGCCGCGCAGACTCCTGGCCATGGACTGGATTGAGCGGTACCTGAGGCTGACCGGTGATCGCCGCCAGCAGGGTGATGCCCTGCGAGCCACCGGGCGGGCATTGGTTGATGCGCGCCTGACCATCGGCGATGGCTTGGGCATACGCCGCACAGTCCGGATACCCGCAACGCGTGCACTGCGTCTGGGGCAGGGCTGCCAAAATCCGCTGTGCCAGCGTCGACATCGACCTTACGCGTTGTTTTTGGACTTGGACTTGGACTTGGGCTTGGCGGCGGCCGAGCGCCTGACCGTGGTGCTGCGCTTGACCGCCGGTGCCTGTGCCAGGGGTTGGTTGAACGCCGTATGGTGCTCCAGAATGAACGACTTGACCTGTGGATAGACCACCTCGCGCCAGCGCCTGCCGGAGAAGATGCCGTAATGACCGGCTCCTTTGACTTCCAGATGCTTTTGCTGACTTTTGGGCACACCACTGCACAGCGCATGGACGGCCTCTGTCTGCCCCGAACCGGAAATATCGTCCAGCTCACCTTCGATCGAAAACAAGCCGGTATTGCGAATGTCTTGCGGACGCACGCGCTCGGACTTGCCCTGCGGTGACCTCACGTCCCAGGTGCCGTTGGGCAGGCTGAACTCCTGAAAGACCACCTTGATGGTTTCCAGGTAGTAGTCCGCGTCCATGTCCAGCACGGCGTTGTATTCGTCGTAGAACTTGCGGTGCGCGTCCGTGCTGGCATCGTCACCTTTGATCAGGTCTTGAAAGTAGTCGTAGTGGCTGCGCGCATGGTTGTCCGGATTCATGGCCAAAAAACCTGAATACTGCAGGAAACCGGGATACACCCGGCGCCCGGCACCTGGAAAATTGCTTGGCACCCGGTAGATGACGTTGCTTTCAAACCAGTTGTGACTCTTGTTCATGGCGAGGTCGTTGACCGAGGTCGGCGACTTGCGCGCATCGATCGGCCCGCCCATCATGGTCATGCTCAGTGGCGTCTTCTCTCCGCGCGAGGCCATCAAGGACACTGCGGCGAGTACGGGTACGGTCGGCTGACAGACGCTCATCACATGGCAATTGCCATAGATTCCCTGGAGGTGGCGAATGAAATCCTGAACGTAGTTGACGTAGTCGTCCAGGTGGAACTCCCCCTCAGACAAGGGAACGTTGCGTGCGTTCTTCCAATCGGTGATGTACACCTTGTGATCGCGCAACATGGTGCGTACCGTATCGCGCAGCAGTGTCGCATGGTGACCGGACAAGGGTGCCACCACCAGCACCGCCGGTTGGCCCTTGAGCGTGTCCAAGGTGGCAAGGTCATCGCTGAAGCGCTTGAAGCGGCGCAGATCGCAGAACGGTCGCGCCATCTCGATACGCTCATGAATTGCGACTGAAACGCTGGCCACATCGACGGTTCGAATGCCGAATTCAGGCTTCTCATAATCGCGCAGCAGTCGATGCATCAGGTCAAAACTGGCCGACGCGCGTTGCGAAAAGGGGATCTGTCCCAGGCTCGACAAGGGATTGGAATAAACCTTGGAAGCTACCTTCGCGAGATCGGAAAACGGCTCCATCATGGAACGCTGAGCTTCGTAGAGTTGGTACAACATCGGTGCGGTTCTTATTGGGGCTATGTTGCAGCGCAATATAACAGCACTGTGCGCCGCTGTGTGAGACGGACAACCCAAAGCGCCCATTGGGGAAGGATGCGGCAACTCCGATGCTCTAAACTCGACCATCCAGGATTACACAGATTCCAGCGCATGAGTGTTCAGACAACCGTCGTGTTTGCAGACCTGATGGGAAGCACCGGGGTTTTCGAGACCATTGGCAGCGCGCGTGGATCGCGGGTCGTGACACAGATCACCCAATGGATTTCCGAGATGTGTGTAGCCCACCGGGGTCGCGTCATCAAGACGCTTGGCGACGGCGTGCTGGCAGTATTCGAACATGCTCCCGATGCGATCGACGCCGTGGTCGAGATGCAACGCGACCACCAAAAACGTCTGGCGCAATCGAATGCGGGCACGCGGTTGCCGATCCGTATCGGCGTGGCGCGCGGCGAAGTCGAGTTCATCGATGACGACTGTTATGGCGATGCGGTCAATGTCGCATCGCGACTCAGCGACCTGTCCGGACCACACCAGATCTGGGTCAACGATCAATCGGTGGCCGAGTCCATCGAATCCCATGGTGTACGTTTTCGCCCCCTGGGGCCGATCACCATCCGGGGCAGGGCAGAGGCCTGTCAGGCGTTTCAGGTCGAATGGCATGAAAACCTCAGCACCGACCTGATGACCATGCAGGCCAGCATCGACTCGCAGCGCGAACGGGTGGACAAGGTCGTGCTCGGTGGCGAGATTCAACTGACCTGGCTCGATACGCACAAGAAGTTTCGCTCCGCCCAATTGCCCATTCACATCGGGCGCATCAGCCAGGCAGAATTCGTCGTCAACGACCCGCGGGTATCGCGTGCCCATGCGCGCATCGACTGGCGCAATGGCAGCATCCTGTTGGTGGATGTCAGCACCTACGGCAGCTGGGTTCGGTTTTCCGGTGGCGGATCGGACCTGCTGCTGCGGCGCGAAGAATGCGTCCTGCACGGCAGCGGCGAGATAGCACTTGGTGCTTCGTTTGCCGATTTGACTGTGCCAACGGTTCAGTTCTCGATTTCCTGATCGAGACGGGTTGCAACTAATGTTTGGCGATCACAGACTTAACATAATATACATCGTATAAATTAAGGTGAGCGGACCCATCAGCCGGCCAACAGCCCGCCAACAGTCCAGTTAAGCCGCATGCTGACAAGTGCCCGCAGCACAGCATCACCGACCAGGATAAAACGCAGCGCGGGCAATCACCATTTACCCTTTGGTTGCCTGGCGCGCACAAACGCAGCAATGATTTCCCACGAATCAGCACGATTGGCGCGCTGCGCAAAATCGATGGCGGTCAAACCCTGCTGATTCTTGAGTAGCGGATCGGCACCGGCTTCAAGCAGCAGTTTAACGGCGGACGGTGTGGCGTAGTACGCCGCCATCATCAGCGGTGTCGTGCCGTTGGGTGATGCGGCGTCGATATAGGCGCTCTTGTCGAGCAACAAAACCATCACATCCACATGCCCGCGGGTGGCCGCGTAATGCAGCGGTGCCCAGCCCGGTTTGTTGACATCCGCACCGCGGGCGATCAGCTGTTGAACCGTCCCCAGAAACCCTCCGAGCGAGGCCAGCATCAAGGGGCTTTCGTCAACCTTGTTGCGCGGCTCGACCTCGATCTTGTTCCATTGCAACAATGCCGCGATGGCCTTGGTGGCGTTACTGCGGGCTGCCAGATGCAAGGCATGGTCGCCTTGGGGGTCGCGCACATTGGCATCGAAACCCTGGCGGACCAGACTGCGGATCTCCGATCCGTCGTCGTTGCTAACTGCCGAAAAAAAGTCTTCGTACGAACCTGAAAATGCGGATGAATAACCAATTAAAACAAAGACATATAAAAATATCTTCATCCATTTTCTATAGAACTGGGATGAACTTCTAAAAAGGGTCAAAGGCGGGTGCATGCCGAAACTCCCGTGAACAGGCGGTCGAAATTTTCATCGGTCACCCGCCCGACTTCCGCTGCCGAGCAGTGCTTGATCTGCGCAATCGCGCTGGCCACATGGGCTACCAACGACGGGTTGTTGGTCTTGCCTCGATGCGGCACCGGTGCCAGGTAGGGACTGTCCGTCTCGATCAGGAGGCGATCCATCGGAACGAATGCCACCACGTCGCGCAGCTCCTGGGCGTTCTTGAACGTCACGATGCCCGAAAACGAAATATAAAACCCCAGGTCCAGCGCGGCCCGTGCCACGTCCATGGTTTCAGTGAAGCAGTGGAATACTCCCCGCGCCGGAGCCCCCTGCCCGCCCCACCCCTGTTCGCGCAAAATCGCCAGCGTGTCCACCGAGGCACTGCGGGTATGGATTACCAGCGGCAGATCGAGCACCCTGGCGGCCTGAATATGCACCCGGTAGCGCGCGCGCTGCCATGCCATATCTGCCACCGAACGGTCGCCAAGTCGGTAATAGTCCAAACCGGTCTCGCCAATGCCCACCACCCGCGGCAGTCGTCCGCGCGCCAGCAGATCGTCCAGCGTGGGCTCGGCAACATTTTCATTGTCTGGATGCACACCGACCGTGGCCCAGAAGTTGTCATGGGCGGTTGCCAGTGCATGCACCTGCGCAAACTCTTCCAGCGTGGTGCAGATGCACAAGGCCCGGGTAACTCCGGCTTGTGCCATGGATTGGCGGATCTGCGGCAGATCCTGTGCCAGTTCAGGGAAAGTCAGGTGGCAATGGGAATCGGTGAACATACGGGCGGCTCAAAATGCAATGACGGCGGCAGGCAGCCTGTGCGCGCGTCGCAAGCCGCCGATGCGGCATCAAATGGTCTGGGTCGGTCGGTCGGAGCCAAGCGCCGCGCCCAGGATTTCCTCGATCTTGATCTTGAGCAGTCGGGATTTTTCGTCCTTGGGAAACTGGATACCAACCCCTTGGGTTCGGCTAGCTGCAGCCTTAGCAGGGGTGACCCAGGCGACTTTGCCAGCCACCGGGTACCGCTGCGGGTCGTCGGGCAGTGACAACAACACGTAGATATCGTCGCCCAATTTGTATTCGCGCGTAGTAGGTATGAATATTCCACCCTCGGAAAACAATGGAATATAGGCCGCATACAAAGCCGCCTTCTCCTTGATGGCCAGCTGAATGACACTCGGACGCGGCGATGTGGAGCTTGTACTCATGGAAGGCACTTCATGGTCGAGAGTTTAGGGCGATTTTCGCCTCGCTCAGCAAGGTTTCCTGCATCAGGCCCGGATTGAACGGGTGTTCCATCGTGCGTGCCGCCTGCGTGAGCGCCTTGCCCCACTGGCTCAAGGCCGGGAACGCAGGGCCGACAGGCAGGTCCTGCTCCCGGAAAAACCGTGGTGGAGCGCCGTAGTGGCGCAACTGCATGTCGTGACAGACCTTGTGCAGGGCCATCACGATCTCCGGTGCTGACCAGCCCTGCATCGCGCCCGTCTGTCCCCGCTGTACGGCTTTGGGCAACGCTGACCAATCGGCCGCATCGAGACCACTGGCCGCCAGTGCCAAGGCATCGTCCGGTCGTCCACCGGCAGCACGCAGCCAGATCGGGGCCGACGCCGCGTCCATGCCGTGCCGGGCCAGCCAGGGCATCAGCTCCTGTTCGTTCGGCCAGGCCATCGCATGCGCGAGGCAACGGCTCCGAATGGTCGGCAGCAGTTGCTGTACTGCCTCGGTGGCCAGTACAAAGCGCAGGTGACCGGCGGGCTCTTCGAGCGTCTTGAGCAACGCATTGGCGGTGATCGTATTCATGCGCTCGGCTGGAAACACCAGCACCACCTTGCCACGGTCCCCGGCGCTGGTGCGCTGTGAAAACTCGATCGCCTCGCGCAACGCATCGACCCGAATCTCACGGCTAGGCTTGCGCTTCTTGTCGTCCAGTTCAGCCTGTGCCTTTTCGCCGAGCGGCCACTGAAGCTGTTGCATCACGCTCTCGGGCATCAGCACACACAGGTCGGCATGGGTACGCACCGTGATCGCATGGCAACTGTCGCAATGGCCACACGCGCCGCGCGCGGTCGGATCGGCACACAACCAGGCACGCGCCATTTCCAGTGCCAGCGTGTATTGGCCCAGTCCCGACGGGCCGTGCAACAAGAAAGCATGGCCGCGCTGCGCCAGCAACTGGCCGAGCTGGCGCGTCAACCAGGGTGCGATCGCATCGTCCCGCACTTGCGCTGCGACAACGGACGACAAAGGCGGGTTCATGGCAACCAACCCCGCGCCTGCACCGCCAACTCCACCGAGCGCCAGACCAGGTCGCGTCCCGCTTCGGCCTCGATCCGGACAAAACGCCCTGGTGCCTGGGCCGCGCGCGCAGCGTAGGCATCGCGCACCCGTACGAAAAAATCTTTGCCGCGCGACTCGAACCGATCTGGCGACCGGGCCAGCGCCAGGCGCTGCGCCGCAAGGGCCGGTGCCAGGTCGAACCACAAGGTCAGGTCAGGCTGCACCATAACCGAATGCTCTGGCATGTCCGGTGACTGCACCCAGCCTTCGAGTTGTTGCAGTATTGACAGCGACAGCCCTTGCCCGCCGCCCTGATAGGCAAAACTCGAGTCGGTGAAGCGATCGGTAAGCACCATTTCGCCACGCGCCAACGCCGGTGTTATCACGGTCATCAGGTGATCACGCCTTGCGGCAAACACCAACAAAGCCTCGGTCAAGCCGTCCATCGGCCGGTTCAACACCAGCCCGCGCAACTCTTCGGCCAGCGGCGTTCCACCCGGTTCGCGCGTCACGGTCACGTGCCGACCGACCCCACGCAGGCGCTCTGCCAGGTTGTCGATATGGCTGGACTTGCCGGCTCCATCGATGCCTTCGAAACTGATGAAAACACCCTGCTCCGTCATCGGGTCACCGCTTGCGCTGGAATTGGTTCACCGCCCGATTGTGCTCTTCCAAAGTGGCACTGAACGCACTGCTGCCGTCGCCGCGGGCCACGAAATACAAGGCCTTGGTCTGCGCCGGCATTACTGCCGCCTGTAGCGACTGGCGACCGGGCATGGCGATCGGCGTGGGCGGAAGTCCAGCGCGGGTGTAGGTATTCCATGGTGTGTCGGTTTGCAAGTCCTTCTTGCGCAAGTTGCCATCGAACCGCGCGCCCAAACCATAGATCACGGTCGGGTCGGTCTGCAACAGCATGCCGATGCGCAGACGGTTGTTGAAGACGCCGCCGATCAGCGCCCGATCGGCATCGGTGCCAGTCTCCTTCTCGATGATGCTGGCCAGAATCAGCGCCTGCTCCGGTGAGGCCAGCGGCGTGTCGGCTGCCCTGTTTTCCCAGACTACCTGCAGGTGGCGGTCCATGGTGCGCAGCGCCAACGCCAACAGCTTCAGATCACTCGAACCCTTGGCGTAGCTGTAGGTGTCGGGGAAAAAACGCCCTTCCGGATGTTGACCACGGCGTCCGAGCCGCTCCATGATCGCCTCGTCCGTGAGAGCGGCGGCGTCCTGGCGCAATTCGGGTGCCGCTGCCATCGCCGCACGCAACTGGCGAAAAGTCCAGCCTTCGACCAAGGTCAACGCACGCAGCGATTCCTCCCCGCGCACCAACTTGCGCAGCAGGCCGCGCGGTGTCGTGCCGCGTTCGATCTCGTAACTGCCAGCCCGGATCGCCCGCGCATCGCCGGAGACCCTGAACCACAGGTGCAAGAGCAACGGTGATACCACGATGCCAGACTGCGCGACCACTTCGGCCACGCCGCGCGCGCTGGTGCGGGGATCGATCGACACATCCACCGAGTCGCTGACCATCTCCAACGGACGCTCAAGCCACCACAAGGCCCCGCCGACCAGGCCAGATGCAAGCAGCAGAAGAATCAGCAGGAAGCGTCGCACAGGCTTAGGGAGTCGGGTGTCATTGATGGAAGATGATAATTGAGCTTATGCATCTACTACTGAACGGGCTTGTCCCCCTATCCCATCTGGGCGCGATCCGGGCCGAAGGTCCAGATGCGGCCAGCTTCCTGCACGGCCAATTGACCCAGGACTTCGCGCTGCTCGGCCAGTCCGAAGCGCGCCTGACGGCCTTTTGTAGCGCCAAGGGCCGCGTCCAGGCCAGCTTCATCGGTTTCAAGCGCAGCAAGGAGGACATCGTGCTGGTATGCAGCGCCGACGTACTGGCGCCGGCCCTCAAGCGTCTGTCCATGTTCGTTCTGCGGGCCAAGGTCCGCCTGACGGACGCCAGCGATGCGTTCCACATCTGCGGCATGGCCGGCCAGGCGCTACAGACGATGGTGCCAGAGTCGGCGGCACCATGGGCCAAGCAGGACCTGGGCGATGCCAGCCTGGTTCATCTCTACCCCGCGCAAGGTGTGGCGAGGGCGCTGTGGGTGGCACCGAGCGAGCAGGCCTTGCCGCCAGGCGATGCCCTATCGCTCGACGCCTGGTTGCTCAGCGAGGTGCATGCAGGCGTGGCCACCGTTGGCGCTGCAGTCGCAGATGCCTTCGTGCCGCAAATGCTCAATTACGAATCGGTCGGTGGCGTCAATTTCAAGAAGGGCTGTTACCCGGGACAGGAAGTCGTGGCACGCAGCCAGTTCCGGGGCGTGCTCAAACGCCGTGCGATGCTGGCGCACAGTACAGCAGAAATGGCAGCAGGTCAGGAAATCTTCCGACCGCAAGACCCCGAACAACCCTGCGCCAACGTGGTGCAGGCAGCACCGTGCCCCGACGGCGGCTGGGATGCCATCGTCTCGGGACAGGTCAGTGCACTGCAGTCGGGCGAGCTGCATCTGGCGGCCAGCGATGGGCCTGCCGTGCAGGTGCGCGCCATGCCGTACCCCCTGCTCGACGACGTGTGACGCCCTGCCACGCCGCCATCTGACGGCCGCGCTCAGACCGACGGAACGGCCCTTGCCATGTCAATATGGGCAATGCCGGCCTGGTCATAGGGTTCGCTGGTCGGCAAGAAACCCAGGCGCGTATAAAACTCCTTCGCGCTGCACCGTGATTGCACAAGCACCTGGGTGTCGCCGCGTTCTGCCGCCTGCTGCACCAAGGCCTCCAGCGCCAGCCGGCCAAAACCGGTGCCTCGCAGGGTCCGGATCACCGCCATCCGCGCGATGCGTGCGCGTTGCGGTCCTTCCTGCACCAGACGGGTACCGATGTCGAGTCGATCATCGAGCCGCGCCGACCCATGGTATTGAACGGTCGACTTCTTGACATACAGCTCTCCACCGAGCGCGGTCAGAATCGTCTCATACGGTATCGCCATGACGCGCCAATACTCGGTTAAGGCGGTGTCGATGTACATCAAATAATGGGGATTGAAGACGATGCGTTGCATATCCACTTCGGCCCAGCGCACGCGCAG
>Ga0335395_10000958_pt1 | contig 18338 bp, 8 predicted proteins | sample MAT02_FD_205744 | JGI IMG/M metagenome (GOLD analysis project Ga0335395, IMG submission 205744) | Freshwater microbial communities from Lake Fryxell liftoff mats and glacier meltwater in Antarctica - MAT-02 (spades assembly) (version 2) ...
CAGCAATATCGGGTCATCGACATTGTTAGCTTCTTCGCGGGCGAACATCACAGCTTGCTGCAAGGTTTCCACCCTTTGCAGCAACTCGTAGATCCGGCGCGCTGGTAAGGCTCCAGAAAAGTAGAAGGCCTTCGGAAAAAAGTAGAAATATCTCCTTAGTTTTTAATCTGTAATGTTAGTTTCGGGAGCGCTATTGGTTTCTTGTGGAGCAAAGCGGGCCGGCCAAATGCGATCGCAAAAAAACAAAGTCCCCGCCGTCACGCACAGCGGAATTGCCAACAGATTCAACAGCGGAATGCTCACCAAACCCAAACACACTAAACCAAAACTCCCGCTAGCCGGCAAACTCGTCCAAATTATCTCTAACTTCTCCTGAAAAGGCCGCCTCCGCCGCTCCAAAGGTGCATTTAAAAAGTCCAAACAGACAATAGTCGCGCCCAAAGCTACGCCGCCCAAAGTGCTAAGAATAGATCCGAATCCAGGGATAAAATTCAGCAGCAGCAGGGGTATACCGATGCTCAACAAAATTTGTATTTTTCGCAGTTCAAAGCCGATCGCCATTTGAATATCCCCAAAAATACTCGCCAAATTCATCGGTGCTTCTGCGGGCAATTGACCGTTCCGCAGCAGTTCCAATTGTTCGGAAAGTTTGCCATACCAGGGCGAACCTAAAATCACGCCAAACTGCACTAACAAAAACCCGATGATTAGCAAAAGTCCTGACACTAGGATTACGCGCAGCAGCCAGCCGAAAGCAACTGTCAACCCGCCCAAAAAGCTCAACCACGCTGGCAAATTGGCAATTAAATCATTAAATCGGAGGGATAAATCGGCTACTAAAACATCTATTCCTGCCAAACTGGGAAATAGCAAGCTTAGATAAAGTCCGGTACCAATTAGAAAATTTAGTAAGACGGGAACTAATACATAAGTCCACAGCTTGGGAGTTTGCCAAATCAGCGTGAAAGCTCGAAAAGGATAGGTGAAACCTGCCAGGAGTCGAATTGGTGCGGTAATGGCGCTGTGGGCGGGATTTGAATTGATCTGTTTTGACATATGCAGAAAGAAGAAGGAAGAAGGAAGAGGGAAGAAGGAAGAAGGAAGAAGGAAGAAGGAAGGAAGAGGGAAGAAGGAAGAAGGAAGGAAGAGGGAAGAAGGAGGAAGGCTTTAGTCGTCGCGATAGAATTCAGAAGCAATAAAATCAAGGATTTCAGGAATCAAGAACATCCTTACCATCTTGGCGGTTGAGAGATTAGAGGTGAGAGTGTCATTTTCTATTATTATTGCGTATGAGGATTTATTGCAGGTTGCCCAAAAGTGAAGCTTTTTATTTACCATACCCCGGAACTTACGCCAGCGGACAAAATGCCGGCTTGCGCGATCGCAGTTGATGTACTGCGGGCGACTACGACAATGGCGACGGCCCTGAATAATGGGGCGGAAGCTGTCCAAGTTTTCAGCGACTTAGATAAGCTGATGGCAGAGAGCGAAAAATGGCCTGCAGACAAGCGGATTCGGGCTGGAGAGCGCGGCGGAGGCAAAGTTGACGGTTTTGACATGGGGAATTCTCCGCTGGACTGCCCGCGAGAAAAGGTGAGTGGGAAGCGAATTTTTATCAGCACAACTAACGGTACTCGGGCTTTGCAACGAGTGCAAGCTGCTGCAACTGTGTTGACGGCGGCTTTGATTAACCGGAAATCTGCGGTGCAGTTTTTGTTAAGTAAAAAGCCGGAAAGTATTTGGATTGTGGGTTCTGGTTGGGAAGGGAGTTATTCGTTGGAGGATACGGTTTGTGCTGGGGCGATCGCCCAAAGTCTGCTAGCAGAAAGCGGTATTCCGGCGATCGATTTTGCTGGTAACGATGAAGTGTTTGCGGCGATTGCTCTTTATTTGCACTGGCAAGATCGGTTGCATGAATTGTTGGAAAAAGCCAGTCACGGCCAGCGCCTCTTGCGTTTGGGCGTGATTGAAGATTTAAAATATTGCGCGCAATTGGATACTTTAGATGTGCTTCCCATGCAGCGAGAACCTGGTGTTTTGGTAAAGTCTGATTTTAAAATTTCTTAGGCTAATTTCAGGTTTCCATCTTCGGAAACAACGGGGAATTAATTGTTTGCGAGTGCAGTATTAGTAGGGTGTGCTCTTATAGAACCATACTTAAAAAACGACGATAAAATAGGTTTGTAGTGCGGACTTCAGTCCGCAATATGAAAGCGGACTGAAGTCCGCACTACAAACCGGGACTTGCATTCCCAACGATCGAACAACGGAAGTTATACTAAATCCGGGTTTGTAATCCTATTTTTGTTATTGTTCGCGAACAATGACAAAAATGGCTCGGATACGCGGATTTAGTATTAGTAGTTAGCCAACAAGATTGTTTTTATAGAAAGTTGAATTAAAGATATTCCGTAGCAACATATAGCGGTTCTCAAGCGTGGTGAGGATAGCCCAATGCCCAATGCCCAATGCCCAATGCCCAATGCCCAATGCCCAATGCCCAATGCCCTAGTGTGTTGGAGGCAATTGAGAATTACCGAACCGCTGAATTAAACACTCGGCAATTCTGGCGGATGCACCGGGTTCTCCCATGCGGCGCAAGCCATTTTCAGCGATTAGCTGCAATCTGTCGGGATCGCGGAATAAAGACTGTACTGCGACGGCAACTTCGGCGGGATGTTTGACTAAAATTAATGACGGGCCTAACAGGCGACTTTGGGCTTCTGCAAAGGCGGGGGTAAATTGCGGGCCGTTTCCGGGAATGGCGATCGCGGGTTTTCCTAAACCGACAAATTGTTCTGTAGCCGTTCCGGCCATTGCTATTGCTACATCGGCTTCGTACAAACAATCGTTAAAACTTTGCTGAGTTAAAATCATCGTGGCATTTCTCTGCACAAAAGTCAAGGGCAAGAGCAAATTAGGAGATTCTTTATGAATTTCTTGAGCGCTAGAAACAGGAGGTCGCAAAATACTTCCTTCTCGCCGCTGCGTTTTTATTTCGCCTTCTTGTCGCCAGCCGAAAAATTCTAAACTAGGTCGCAAAGCTTCTAAGTTTAACTCGGGAGAAATGGCTCCGAAAAATAACAATTTGCGATCGGCAAACAGTGACAAAATTCCGGCGACAGCCTCTACTATTAGCTGCCAATTAGCATAGGCTTCCGGCGCTCGGGAACCTGGCAGTAAGGTGATGACGAGCGATCGCTCCCTTTCCCGAAACTCTGTGTCAGGGCCGTAAAAACTGGCTGGGTTTTCCGGTTCGAGTCCGTCCATCATGGGATTGCCGAGATTGTAGGCGGGAATTCCCAGCTTTTCTAAAGTCTCGGCGGTGAGCGCATCCCGGACAAAAACGGCGCGACAGCGGTTTCTCGTCATCAACCAGCGCTCCCAAAGGAAATAAACCGATCGCGGCGACGAAATCCAAGCAAACAAGCCGGATTTGCGAGCCAGAGGCCCGTTCTCGTCCCGCAAATAATAGTCGGACTTGGCGGTACCGACAAAGGCATAGGGCGCGCCGCCGAGCCAAGCAAACAGCAGCGGTACGATATCGCCGCAGGCTAAGATAACCGCGTCTTGATTCCCAGACTGTGTTTGCGATCGCACCCAAGCGCGGATTGTTTTAAACTGAGCTACGGTCAACTGCAGCAGGCCGCCTTTGACATCCCGCAAAAATTCCCTTCCATCCATGTAGATAAAGCCGCCCGAAGGCATCCGCTGCACCGGGCCGATGATGGGGGCGTTTTCTAGTTTAGCGAAAGCTTGCCCTTCGCCCACTAGCGGAAACACGGCTAATTCTGGGGGGTGCGGGTGCTGTTGCAGTTCCCGCAAGATGCGAAGGGCGATCGCGTCTTCTCCGTGGCCGTTACTGAGGCAAAGTAATTTCAATCCCAACTCTCTCAAAAAATCTACTGTCAACAAATAGCCTCAAACCCCTGGGACTTCAGTCTAGCGATGAAAGGCTACTTTACAGCTTAGTTTACCAGAAAACTCTTGTTTTCAATAGCATAAAACACCGTAAAATTGACCCACATCCGGCGCGACTCAAAATCTCTGCTGAGGACTTTCTTCCTCACTATAAACACATTTTATGTCAGGTAATTTAGCCGATACTCTCTGATACCAAACCAGGCTTAAATATCTTAATTTCTTAGTTTATTTGACGCGGAAATGCTTTGGTTAGTAACGATTTAAATCCCCAAACCCGACGGGAGCATCTCAGTTTTGCAAAAAGCATTTTTTTTATTATAGTGCTGTCCCCGCTCGCGTATTGTATAATATCATTTTTCTAAAGATGTGCTATAGATGAAGTCTTAGCCCCCCGATGCTTTGGGGGGGTTGGGGGGGTAATATCTAGCGCTACTTTATGAAATTGGTATAACTCGCGACCGGGGACAGCACTATAAATGCAAAACTGAGATGTTCCCAAACCCGACGAGCTACTTCCCCTCGATATACTGCTTTAAAATCCTCCGAATTTGTTTGAGCTGAAATCCCTTAGCAAGTTGGCGCAACTTCGTGACAAACGGTACTAATCTTGGTTCCAGACTTTCCAGATTAGCCGTTTCCTTAAAAAAATCTTCAATGTCGCCCATAGCTGCGAGTTTCAAAAGTTTTACTACCGACTCAGAAGCAGCAGCTAACAGAGCAGAATAAACAGGAAAATCAGATACTGGTGACAAACTGGGAGTTTTGCGCTTTTTGTTTCCCGAAGATTCTTCGTAAATCCATTCTAGTCCCAAATGCACGCGCAATTGTTCCAAAAAGTGATTTGCTTCGATCGGCTTGGGAAGAAAATCATCGTACCGGGAGAGGATGATCTCTTGCTGCACAGACTCGAAAACGCTAGCTGACATAGCGATTAACACCACATCTTTTAATTCCGGCAACTGCCGCAGTCTGCTTGCGGTTTCTAAGCCATCCATTACAGGCATCCGCAAGTCAATTAAAATCACATCCGGTTGAAATTCAACTGCTTTGTAGAGGCATTCTTGACCGTTTTGTGCCTCTGCAATTTCAAATCCCAAACGCCCCAGCAGCCTGCACAACAAATCGCGATTTAGTTGATTGTCGTCCGCGATTAGCACTTTCCGTTTGTTGCCGACAAAACCGACAAGCCAGCGTTTGTCACGCAAAGGAGACGCCTCCAAGTACCGTTTGGCTGCGGGCAATTCTACATCCAGCCAGAAAGTGCTGCCTTTTCCCAAAGTGCTGGTGACGCGAATTTCGCTGCCCATCAGTTTCGCTAATTTCTGGCTGATTGAGAGTCCCAAACCCGTGCCTTCAACAAAGGTATTTCCTCCGGCTTGGTGGAATGGCAAAAATATTTCTTCTAACTTGTCTTGCTCTATTCCAGTCCCGGTATCCTCTATTTGAAAGCGGATTTTTAAAGCGTGTTTAGCTGCGATCACATTATGGGCGAAACGCAGATAATTTTGTTTCAGTTCCGAACTCAAAATCGAGAATTCGTAATTTTCTTCTCTGCCTCTAATCCAAGCTTCTGTGCCGACATAGCCGACTTTTAAAGTTACTCCGCCACTGTTAGTAAATTTGACGGCATTGCTGAGTAAATTTATCAGAATTTGGCGCAATCTTTTTCGATCGACACTAACGCAACTAGGCAGGGGAGATACTTGTTCGTAATTGAATGAAATTCCTTTTTGAGATGCCCGCATCTGAAACAGGTCGGCAATGTTTTTTGTGAAATTTAGAAAATTTAACTCTTCTGGGTAGAGTTCCATTTTTCGAGCTTCGATTTTGGAAAGGTCTAAAACATCGTCGATTAACATCAGCAAGTGTTCGCCGCACTGTTGAATGTTGGTGAGACTTTCTTGGTGATCAGAGCTTAAGTCTTTGTCGGTTTTGAGGATTTGAGCGTAACCTAAAACGCCGTTTAAAGGCGTGCGGAGTTCGTGGCTCATGTTGGCTAAAAATTCGCTTTTGGCGCGGTTGGCGGTTTCTGCTGCTAATACGGCTTGTTGGAGGGCGGCTTCTGCTTGTTTGCGATCGGCAATTTCGGTTTGTGCTTGTTGAAATAGTGTCGATTGCTGGATCGCGATCGCCAATTGCACGCACAGTTGCCGCAGGGCTTCTATTTCTGAGGAATCCCAGGAACGGGGGCCGCTGCAATCCTGGGCGATCAGCAGTCCCCAAAGCTGATTTTCAGCGGTGGGTTGGCTCTGGGAAATGCTTTCTCGTGCTTGTAAAATCGGTACTATTAAGTTAGCTTTCACTTCCAATCTTTCCAGAAATTTAATATGGCATTCTGTCAGATTTTCCCGGTAAATATCTTCTATTGATCGAATATAGCCTTGCTGGTATATCTCCACAAATTCATCTCTAAAACAGCAGTCAAGATTGTTAGAATTTAGGAGTGATATTCTATTGTTTGCCACGGACTCCACAACTACAAAACCGCTCCAGTCAAGATTAAAACGGTAAATAACTGTGCGGTCTGTTTGCAAAAATTGTCGCACTTGTTCGACTGCAGCGGTGAGGACTTCTTCTAAATTGAGGGAGGAGCGAATGCGATCGAGCATGGCAACTACTAGCCGTTCTCGCCTTAATTGCTGCAGCAGCGCCATCTCGGCTTTTTTGCGTTCGGTGATGTCGGTAATTACTCCCACTAACCCGATTAAATTGCCAGTTTCATCTTTAATGCAGTCGGCGCGAAATAAAGTTGTGATCGGTTCGTTGCTTTTAGTTTTGATTTTGACTTCGCCTTGCCAAGATTGGCCTTTACGGATCGCTTTAAACATCTCTCGCAGCACTTGAGCTTGGGAGTAGATTGCTGTTGCTCCGCCTGCTGCGTTCAATTCTTCTGCTGTGTAGCCGTACCGCTGAACAAAGGCTTGATTGTGGTAGATCGATCGCCCTGTCAAGTCAGCAATGCCGATCGCATCACTCGTACTTTCTACGGCTTGAGTCACCCGCAGTAGGTCTAATTCGGCTTTTTTGCGATCGGTAATATCAGTAATAGTGCCGATATAGCCTTTAATTTCCTGCTTTTCTCCGATTTCTGCGATCGCCTGACCGATCGCCCAAATTACACGACCATCTGGATGCTGAAAGCGGTATTCTGATTTAAAAGGAATTTTGTCAATAATTGCCCGATACCATTCATTTTTCACCCGATCTGCATCATCGGGATGAATCGCATTCATCCAGCCAGTTTCTGCGACCAATTCTGCCTTTAATCCCGTAATTTCGCTCCACCGCTGATTCACATACAGGCAATTGCCAAACGCATCGCTGTGAAATATGCAAACCGGCGATGCTTCTGCCAAAGTTTGATAGCGGCGCTGGCTCGATCGCAGTGCTGATTCTACCTCTTTTCTATTAGTAATATCGCGGACAATCGAAATTATCTCGCCGCCTGCAAGCATTGTCAGCGACAATTCTTGAGGGAACTTAGTACCGTCGATGCGCTGACCAGTCGCTTCTATATTGCAGTACCCTTTTTCGAGGAAACTCGGCATTACTTCACGATCAAAATATTGAATTTCTGCAGGGCTGTAGAGCAGTTGCCATGTCTTCCCGTGCAGTTCGCTAGCGCTAGCCAAGCCGTACATTTTCAGATAAGCGTCGTTTGAATAAATACATTCTTTACGCTCGTTAAAAATAGCAATGCCGTCATAAGCAGCGCCCATAGCGACTGCTTGCCGCTGAAGTTTCGACTCAGCTTGTTTGCGAGAAGTAATGTCGTGACCGACTGAGTAGATTAAACCTTCTTCGCTAAAAGGCGATGCCGTCCACAGCAGGTATTTGTAAGCACCGTCTTTGCATATATAGCGGTTTTCAAAGCAGATACTGGGCGTACCGGCGATTAATTTTGCTCCTTCGGCTGCGGTGGCTTTTCGATCGTCTGGATGAACAAATTCGAGCATCGGCTTGGCAAAAAGTTCAGCGCTGCTGTAGCCCAGCGCCGTTGACCAAGCAGGGTTTAAACGTTTAAAATAGCCGTCGAAACCGACAATGCAAAGCAAGTCTAAGGAAATCGTAAAAAAGCGATCGCGCTCTGTTTGTGCCTGCTTTAACTCAGTAATATCGATCGCTAAACCGTCCCAGAGAATATCGCCTTCGCTCCCAGATGTGCTCTGATTATTGAACCTTTCCGGTCTCGCCACTCCTTGCAGCCACTTAACTTTTCCTGATGGCACAATCTGCCGCCACTGCTGCTGCCAAGGTTCCAGCGTAGCGGCTGAAACTTCTATAGATGTTTCTAAATCTAAGCGATCCTGTGCGTGAATGCCGGAGAAAAATCTTTCTGCATTTTGCTCTATTACTTCTGGCTCTAATTCGTAAAGTTCGCGACTGCCCGAAGAGACGTAGGGGAAACACCTTTCTCCAGTTGCTGACAGTCTGAATTGATAAATTACTCCCGGCAGGTTAGCTACTAATTTTTGAAATCGAGCTTCGCTTTGTTCCAAGGCTCTTTGCTGCCGTCTGTACTCGGTAAAATCTCTAATTGTGCCAACTATTACTTTACTGCCGTCTGCTCTTTTAAAGATAGTTTTTTTTGTAGAAATGATGCGTTCTTTGCCTGTGGTGTCTGTTAAAGTTTCTTCATTCTCCAAGCAGATATCTGTTGTCAATACTTCTTCATCTTTGAGCCAAAAAACATCCGCTTCTGATTGGGGAAAAAAGTCATAATCTGATTGGCCGATCAGTTCTTCTCGCGATTTGCCGAGCAACTGACAAAAAGCATCATTTAATATAATCCAACGGTGCTGCTCGTCTTTGACAAAAATCGGGTCTGGCGTAGCATTTATGGTATGGTTTAAAAATTCTTCTGATGCTTTCAGTTTGGCTTCGTAGCGGTAGCGATCGCTCACGTCCAACACTACTTTAATCATCCGGTCGATCGACCCGTCTCGGCCGCGGATGCAGCGCAGCGAAATTCGCGTGTGCACTATGTCGCCGTCTTTTCTGAACCATCTTTTATCACAGATGTAACCGTCGCTCGTACCTGCTAAAATCTGAGACAATTGTTCTATGTTAGTGCTAAAATCCTCTGGATGAGTCAACTCAAGCCACTTTTTTTGCAAAAGTTCTTCGCGTTCGTAGCCCAGCAAATTGCACAGCGCATCGTTAACTTCTATCCAATTGCAATTTTCACCCATTGCGGGGTCAATAATTGGAGCGATAATAGCAATTCCGATCAAAGAATTTTCCACCACCGAGCGATATTTTTCTTCGCTTTTTCGTAAAGCCTCTTGACTGTTCTGCCGTTCTATGGCGTAACGGAGCGATCGAATTAACAGTTCGCCGTCGATTTTTCTTTTGACTAAATAATCCTGTACGCCCACCGAAATTAACCGCAGGGCAAGCTCTTCGTCGTTTTGGGCAGTCAAAACTACGATCGGCACATTTACCCCGTACTCTTGCACCCGAGCCACCGTCTCGATTCCCAGACTGTCAGGGAGTGAAAGGTCTAATAAAATTATGTCAAAAGTTTCTTGACTCAATCGCTGCTGCGCTTCGCTGAGACGCTCTACTTTCGTCAGCAATATATGCTGCGGGCCGCTAATTCCTGACAGCAAATCTTCAATAAGCTCAGCTTCCTGAGAGTTGTCTTCTACCAACAAAACTTTAAAGCAGGTAGGAGGCACAGCTAAGTTAAAAACTGCTTTCATAATATTTATTAATCAAAAAATTGTCAAGCTAACTTGGATTTGATCTTTTATTGCCAGGGCAGTTATTGAATTCCACCTACACATACATTAGCAGTCAGTCGATTTTAGATTGGGGCATTGAAGATTTTAGATTTACTTGCAGCAGATGAATCTGCGAACTTGAACTTGAATCTCAATGTTGGGGCTTTCCACAACTTAAGTCTGGCGCTTGTATCTGTTTTTGGGCGGTGTGAGATTGTGCTGTGAGCGATCGCCACAAAAATCGTGTTTAAGAGTTATAATTATATCACGAACTTACTCGGCTGTCAACGCAAAATTTTTTTTATCCTAACTTGCAATTTCACTTATACCTTCTAGCTTCTGCCTTAAAATATCGGACTTAATTCAGTTTACCCTGCCTTCTAGCTTCCATATAAGTACCTGCATGATGTCTCGATTAAGCAATAGTAAAATGAAAATTTGAACCTTGACCAGGTTCCGACTCCACCCAAATACATCCGCCGTGACGCTGCACAATCTTTTGACAAATTGCTAAACCAATACCTGTCCCAGAATATTCTCTTTGAGTGTGCAAGCGCTGGAAAATTTGAAAGATGCGTTCTTGATGCTTCAGAGCAATCCCAATTCCATTATCCGAGACAGAAAATAACCAGTTTTCATCTTGTTTGCTAGCGGTAATACGAACCACAGGCGGTACATCGTGGCGATATTTAATCGCATTGCTAACTAAATTTTGAAAAAGCTGTACGAGCTGAGAAAAATCCCCCATTACTGTTGGTAATTCGCTGTAACTAACAACCGCTTGAGTATCGCGTATCGCCCCTTGCAGGTTGGCGATTGCTTGCTGGAGTGCGCGGTCGCAATCTGTCAGTTCAAAAGGTTTCTGACTCCGGCCAACTCGCGAATATTCCAGCAAATCGTCAATTAAAGTTTGCATTCTCGTGCAGCCATGAACAATATTGCCGATAAACTTACTAGCTTGGTCGTCGAGTTGGTCTTTGTAGCGTTTTTCTAAAAGTTGAGCGTAGCTAGCAATAGTTCCTAAAGGCGCTTGCAAGTCGTGAGAAGCCACATAAGCAAATTGTTCGAGTTCCGCATTTGAACGCGCCAATTCTTGGTTAGATTTTAAGAGAGCAGATTCGGCACGCTGGCGGTTTGCAATCTCTTTTTGAAGCAGCACATTTTGCTCTTGCAGGGCTTTTTCAACGGCGTGACGGTGGCTGATTTCTTGTTGTAAACTTTGGTTTTTTTCGTGAAGATTATTTTCAACTTCCAAGCGGCTGCTGATTTCTTCTTGAAGCAGCACATTTTGTTCTTTTAGCTGTTTTTGTAAATTCCGCAAGGTGAGGTGACTTTCGATGCGTGCGAGCACTTCTTCAAACTGAAACGGCTTGCTGATGTAGTCAACTGCTCCCACAGCAAAGGCGTTTACTTTGTCGAATACTTCATCTTTAGCGCTGATAAAAATTACGGGAATTTCGCGAGTTTTTGCTTCAGATTTCAGGTGCTGACAGACTTCGTAGCCGTTCATTTCCGGCATCATGATGTCGAGCAAAATCAAATCTGGAGGATTGGAATTGCAGGCTCTGAGAGCCATTTGCCCGTTAATCACGCAGCGGGGCGCGTACCCCCGATGAGTCAACATCGTAGACAACAGGCGTAGGTTTTCTGGCGTATCGTCTACTACTAAAATGTTTCCTAATGGTGTCTCGGGTGGGTGATTATTCATTGATTATTTTCCTAAATATAAAGTGATTAGTCATTAGTCATTAGTCATTGGTCATTAGTCATTGGTTATTGGTTATTGGTTATTGGTTATTGGTTATTGGTCATTAGTCATATGGTGGCCGATAGATTGAAAACAATAAGATTGGTTCGTAGTGCGGACTTTAGTCCGCTCCCGGATTACGGACTAAAGTCCGCACTACGAACCGTTTTTGTTGTGGTGAGCGATCAGTCATCAGGAAGAAGGAAGAAGGAAGAAGGAAGAAGAAAAAACCCAAAAGGAACAGGGAAGCAGGAAGCAGGAAGAATGAATTTTTATGAATGTTTTCAGTAATTAAGAACTTCCTCACCATCTTGGGATTGCTATACTTGATTTTTCACTCAGGCAAAACCAACAATTTCCTAGTAGGACTATTGGGGAAATAAAACGAGTAATTCGCTCATAAACCAGTTTTTTAGCCGTTTTTTTTTTGCAATTGCTGTGATTCTTCGTTTACCAGAAAGAATTGGTTTAAAGCCTCCATCCTTGTAGCGAGAAATTAAAATCGGACTATTCATTACTCCAATCCTCGGACTTCTTTTGTCTAGCGCTGTCAACTGTCAACTATAGCAATCCTAAATCATTATCCAGACTATAACAGTCCGTTCATCAGTGTAATTTTTGTAGGGGCAACCCCCCGTGGTTGCCCTCTTTAGTTGACGCTGGGGGTAGGCACGGGGGCACTACCCCTACAAACATGTACAAATTATTTAGGATTGCTATATCAACTGTCAACTGAATGAACAATCTTCAAACCTCCAGCAGTAGAGTCAAAGCATTGTTGTTCCAAGTCAATCCTTTATCTAAGACCTTAAATCCAGCTACTTTGCACATAGCTTCTAAAGCAGTAGCTGTAGGTAGCCACCAGCACGCCGCAAAATTGTTCATGTCAAAAACTGCTTTTTCAGTTATCCCTATAAGTGCGTTGTTGTTGATGTATGTCCGCCAATAAGCTGTTAAGATAGCTCGTTCTGCGTCGTCCAAAGCGGGAATAAACATTACTCCAGAAGCGGGAATTTCATAGCGTCCCAACTCATTTTCTATCACTTCTTGGGTAATAGCTGAAGTGAAAATTAAATGCTCGCGAGTTATCTGACGCAAAGCAACTAAAATCTGCAACGGATGGGGGTGATGGTACAAAACTCCTGCACAGTGAACTACATCGTAAGGCTCGCCAATGTCTGCAAGCTGAATCTGAGTTATATCTCGATTGATACAATTATAATTAGCAATATTTAAACTTGTCATGCGTCCGCGAAAATCTTGCCAAATGTGTAAGGATGCCGGCGCGGCATCAATCATTGTCATAGAAACTGCACCGTATTTGCTAGCTACAGATACTTTTTCGCTGACAGTTCCCCACAAGCCGCCGACTTCTGCAAAAGTCTTGCCTTTGGCGACTCGGGCAATGTAACGATCGCGAATATCGTCATTCTCCAACTCTAATAATAGAGTAGATTCCCCTGTTTGACGCTGTTTTTCTAAAATCTCCTCTAATTTTTGGGATATTTCTGGATCTTTTGGTCTAATTTCTAATGCCATCAAGTACAACATTATGGCTTCGTTACGCCGATCGCTCTCAGCAAAGTTTTGGGCTATTTCGCAGTAAAATTCAGGAGCGTGCAGCGGCTGCATTTGGTGGTGATAGTAGCTAGTTGCTACATCTGAATCTACCGGAGTTCTTTTAATGAGAGCCTTACCTAACTTCATGTAAATTCCCGGTAGAGACGGCTCGATTTGAAGCGCACAAAGGTAGGCGGAAACAACATCATTCCATTCGTGACTTTCACTCAAAGCATCGCCTAAATTGTAATAAGACCAAGAAACATGGGGATTAAGTTCAATAGCACGTTGATAAGCCGTAGCGGCAGCTTTCCACTGTTGAGTTTTTAACAGCGCTTCTCCTAAATTGTGGTAAGTCCAAGAGAATTCTGGATTGAGTGCGATCGCCCGCCGATAAGCGAATGTTGCTGGGGCAAATTTTTGAAGTTTAACTAAAGTCAAAGCTAAGTTATAATGAGACCAAAATAAATCTGAATTAAGTGCGATCGCGCTTTGGTAGGCTGTGGCAGCTTCCGACCATTTTTCGAGTTGAAAAAGCGCATCTCCCAACTTGTGAAAAGAGCCAGAACAATTCTGGTCTAAGTCAACAGCCTGCTGGTAGGCTGCGGCGGATTCCGACCATTTTTCTAATTTGCCGCAAGCTTCGCCGATGCTGTAGTAAGACCAAGAAAAATCAGGGTTAATTTCAACAGCCGTGCGGTAAATAATTACAGCTTCTTGCCATTGCTCTAATTCTAGCAAAACTGCGCCTAAATTAAAGTAACACCAAAATGAATTCGGATTCAATTCAATACTTTCGCGATAGGCTTGTTCTGCTTCGTTCCAGAGTTTTTTTCCTTGCAAAACTCTCCCTAGTTTGTAATGAAATTCCGAAATATCCGGTTGAATTTTAATAGCTTGACGGTAGCTTGAAATAGCTTCATCCCACTGTTTTAGCTCGCTGGCTGCTTCGGCTAATTTGCAGTAAGCTTCGCAGAAGCTAGGGTTTAAATAAATGGTGCGACGATAACAAATTATGGCTTTTTGAGGTTTATTTTGAGCTAGTAAAATATTACCCAAATCTAGATATTCTGAGGCTACTTCGATCGGTTCCACCATGAGTGCTTGGTAGGAGCAGTCTGCTGCTTTTTCAGGTTGACCAAGTTGGGTAAATATGCGGCTCAAATTGCGGTAAAATCCTGCACAGTCGGGTTGCATGGAGATAGCTTTTTGGTAAAAGGCGATCGCCTCTTGCCACTGTTGCAAACTAGCGCTGAGCGTGCCGAGGTTAGCAAAAGCTTCGGCAAAATCGGGTTTGTGGGCGATCGCAACTTTATACCAATACCTTGCGTCTTCTAGCTTACCCTGAGCTTGCAGCGCCTTCCCGAGGGTTTTGCAAGTCTCGGCAGAATCGGGGTGGGATGCGAGAATTTGGTGGCAAAGTGCGATCGCCTCCTCCAACTTCCCCAAAGCTAAATATATTTCTGCCTGTTGCTGGAAATTCATTTGCACTGTTTCTGAATTCATTTTGTCTTTTCCTTTTTAGTAATGATTACCTGTAAGATTATATGCTAGAATTTGCCAAAGTTCAAATTTCTGTAAGTAGATCGACCGAGCACAGAATAGTGCTGAATGTCCGCGACATTAATATAAACTAAATAATCATAGGTTAACAGCGAGCTAAATAATGTCAACAGCCACTCAGACACCGCAAGTCAGTGTAATTATACCAGCATACAATGGCGATCGCTACATTGTGCAAGCAGTAGAAAGCGCCCTAAGTCAAACTTTTACTAATTTGGAGATTATAGTTGTAGACGATGGTTCGACAGATAGCACGCAGCAAGTATTGCAGCCTTATCTTGACAGAATTCGCTACATATATCAAGAAAATCAAGGAGCAGCAATAGCTCGGAATCGTGCTTGCCAGCTAGCCAAAGGCGAGTTTTTAGCTTTTCTAGATGCTGATGACTATTTCCTACCATCCAAGCTAGAGAAACAGGTAGCTTGCTTTGACGCTGACCCCACATTAGATATGGTGCAAACAGGTTGGTTCATCGTAGATGAAAAAGGGCGAGAGATTTCTGCTGTCAAGCCTTGGCAGCAAGCGCCAAAATTAGACTTAGAAAGCTTTATTCTATATAAATGTGTGCGCCCAAGTGCGATGCTGCTGCGGCGTAAGTGGTGGGAATACTTGGGGGGTTTCGATTCTGGGCTTCCCCCGACGGAAGATTTAGACTTTGCCTTGCGTTTAGCTTTAAAGGGGTGCAAAGCAGTTTGGTTAGAAGAGACACTTACCTGTTATCGCCAGCACGATACCAATCTCATGTCAAGCGGTTTTCGGCTAATGAAGAATACAGAAATTCTGATGAAACAATTCTTCGATAGACCCGATTTGCCTCAGTCAATCCGGCAGTTAAAAAACCCGGAACGCTATCAATGCTTAAAGTGGCTGGCATGGCGGATGTATCGCGACGGTCATCTAGCAGAAATGGCACAGTGTTTAGAAGAGTCATTACAATATACGCCTTTTTCGCCCACAAAAACAGTTTTGAATTGGCTAGAAAGTTTTCAGATGGCTTCTCAAGAATATGGTGATCAATTTGACGCTTATTCGCTGAGTAAGTTAGCGGAATGGCAAGAGATAATTCTGATGGTGATGACTAATCCACCCCAATCTCAACAGAGTTCTATTCCCACACCTTCAAAAGCGCGTGAAGCGAAGCTATCCCGTAGGGAAACGCACATTCTACTCTACAACACCGATGATCCGGGCGTGGGAGGATTAGCGCAGTACAATCATGCCATTCTTTGTCAGTTAGCCTTGTTAGGCTATCGAGTCACTTGCGTGCAAACCAAACATTCTAGCCCCTTGCTGGAGCGAGAACGAGAGTTAGGTATAGAGCATTTGTGGCTGGATTTTAGCGGGCATAAAGATTTACAGCGGGTGTTAAGAAATACTCAGGATGCCAAAGAGATTTTTGCTAGTAATAAACCGGATATGATTATTTTTAGCGATGGTTGGCCATTTTCCAATTTTGCAGCTAAACAGGTAGTTATTCAAATGGGAATACCATACATGATGGTGATCGGGTTAGTTATGCCAGAACACGCAACTTTTGCCTGCGGGGATGTAGTGCCTTATGTAGAAGGAGCGCTCTACCACTGCCTGCAAGCTAGAGCCGTGATTGTTGGCGCTTACGAACATTTGAATTTATTGTGCCAACATTTCAAGTTGCCAAAAGAGCGAGGACAAGTGATTTACTTGGGGCGTTCTCCTGAATATTTTGCACCTCCTAATGCTGCGGCTCGTCAACGCCTGCGACAAGAAATAGAAATTCCTGAAGATGCGATTGTCTGTTTCACATCTGCTCGATTGGCATTGATTAAAGGGCATCGATATCAGATCGAAGCAATCAAGCAGTTGCAGCAGTCTCCTGTGTGGTCTAAACTGTATTTTGTGTGGGCAGGAAGTGGTGAGGGAAGCGCTGACAATGTAGAAATAGAATTGAGGGAAACTATTAAAGAGTTAGGGGTGAGCGATCGCGTGAAGTCGATCGGACAGCGCTGGGATATCCTAGATTGGCTGGATGCTAGCGACATATTCATCTTGACTTCTGTGGCAGATGCAGCGCCTTCTCTTGCAGTCATGGAAGCAATGGCTAAGGGATTGCCGGTAGTTGCAACGGCTGTGGGCGGCATTCCTGAAGGGCTTGGCGATAGTGGGAAATTGTTGCCCGATCCGAATACCGATCCAGAGGGAACCGCGAGGGAATTGGCGAAAACTGTAGAAGCTTGGGCGATGAATCCAGAATTACGACATCAAATTGGTCAAGCTTGCAAGCAGCGGGCCGAAAAACTATTCAAAGAGGAACGGATGTTGGCAGAGTCAATTGAGGCGATCGAAAAAGCTTTAGTTTGCGATGATCGCCAAACAGATTCATTTGTTACTCAAAAAAAGGTGCAGAGGTCAATGGCGAAAATAGAAAGCCTGGTCAACTACAGCTCTTTAGTATGGAATGCTTGGCAGGCTTACTGTCAAGAAGATCTAAGCAGAATGCAGAAGTCACTTCAAGAATCTTTAAAGTACACACCTTTTTTGAGTACAGAAACGCTGTTAAACTGGGTAGAATATTTTGGCAATTTTTCGTCAGCCAAAGGGCATAATTTAGATACATATTCTCTAATTAATTCAGCAGAATGGCAACAATTAGTCGAAGAAGTACAGGGTGTTGAATCTGTATTTTCTACACGCTAAAATAGCAGATTTACATTTCAAATTCGGATTGCTGTCAGCAATAGAATTGCATCTTCCTTCTTCCTTCTTCCTTCTTCCTTCTTCCTTCTTCCTTCTTCCTTCTTCCTTCTTCCTTCTTCCTTCTTCCTTCTTCCTTCTTCCTTCTTCCTTCTTTCTTCGTTATCACCCATAAAACTCATGTCAATGGCAAATTCGACACCGCGAGTAAGTATAATTATTCCAGCATATAATGGCGATCGCTACATCGCGCAAGCGGTAGAAAGCGTCATCAGCCAAACCTATAAAAAGTGGGAAATTCTCGTCGTAGACGACGGCTCAACCGACGACACCCGCCAAGCATTGCAGCCTTATTTGGACAAAATTCGCTATGTTTATCAGGAAAACCAAGGAGTAGCTGCGGCGAGAAACCGAGGAATTGAGGAATCCCGATGTGAATTAATTGCTTTTTTAGATCAAGATGACTTTTTCTTGTCCCATAAGTTAGCTGGACAAGTTGCGTTATTTGACGCTCAGCCATCACTAGGAATTGTTAATAGTGGCTGGCGAATGGTTAAAGAGCAAGGCGAAAGTATTTTCGATGTCACACCCTGGGAATACTTGCCTCAGCTAGACTTAAAAACCTGGATTGTTTATATGCCCCTACTTCCCAGCGCCATGATGTTTTCGCGGCAGTGGCTAGAACGAGTCGGTGGCTTTGATTCTCAGTATGATTCAGTAGATGATGCCGACTTAATCTTGCGTTTAGCACTATCTGGTTGCGAAGCTGCTTGGTTGCCTCAAGTGACAGTATGCTACCGCCAGCATGGGCAAAATGTCTCCATCCAGAGAGCGCTAAAACAGGCAAACCTTTGTATTCAATTAAAGCAAAGTTTCTTCAGTAGAGCCGACTTGCCAGAGGACATCCGCCAATTAGAAAAGCAGGCTTTTTATGAAGCTCTGACATGGATGGCGTGGCAACTTTACTACAGCGGCTATCCAGCAGAAATGACTGAGTATTTGCAAAAATCTTTGGATTACACCCCATCCTCGCTCACACTAACTATAATAGATTGGGTAAAGCGCCTTATCGGAATTTCTAACAGCTACGGCTGCCCAATTGATGGCATTGCTCTCAGAAAAATACCAGAATGGAAACAGTTAATGG